>TARA_R100000306_G_scaffold60754_1_pt1 | contig 28819 bp, 30 predicted proteins | sample TARA_R100000306 | Tara Oceans TARA_R100000306 (sample SAMEA2620824) | marine metagenome | biome: marine biome (ENVO:00000447); feature: mesopelagic zone (ENVO:00000213); material: "saline water (ENVO:00002010), including plankton (ENVO:xxxxxxxx)" | depth 1000 m | reverse complement strand
AAGCGCCGGGCATGTTCACCGGCGCGTCCGGGTGCAAAGTCATAGACCACGGCTTTGGTATCCGCATAAGACGTGGTGCAGTAGGCCCAGATGTACGCGCGATGGGTCTTTTTCTTGCCCGGCTCCAGCACCGGCACCGGTGTTTCATCGGCGTGTACCACCGGGTGGCTCAGGATGGTGTCACGCAGTGCATCGGCCAGCGGTTGCAAGGCCTGACCGCAGCGTCCGACCCAGTCAGCCAGGGTGGAGCGGGCCAGCGGGTAACCGGCCCGACCAAAGATCTGTTCATGACGATACAGCGGCAGATGATCAGCGTACTTGGCCACCAGTACATGAGCGAGCAGGCCGGTGGTGGGCAGGCCTTTGTCGATCACATGCGCCGGCACCGCCGCCTGGGTCAGTGTTTCACACTCGGTGCATACCCACTTGCCACGGATGTGCTGCTCAACGCTGAACACGCCCGGGGTATAGTCCAGTTTCTCGCTGACGTCTTCACCGATGCGCTTTAACTGACAACCGCACTGGCACTGGGTGTTATCCGGCTCGTGACGTATTTTTTTTGCGAGGCAGCTCAGGTGGCAACGCCACACGCTTGGGCTGTGCTTTGGGTTTGTTGCTGATGGGTTCATCTTTGATCTGATCAGCCCACTCCTGCTCGATGGCACTGGTATCGGCATCGATGATGTCCTCTAACAGGCTTTGTTGCAGGGGGCTGAGCTTCTCGCTGTGTTTGCCGAACTTCAATCGGCGCAGCAGCAACAACTCGTGCGAGAGCTTGGCGTTGACCGCTTCCAGGTGCCGGTTTCGCTGCTCGGCGGTCACAGTGCGTTGCTGCAATGTCTGCAACTGCTGCTCTTGGTCAGCCGCACTGCCCATCAGTTGGGCAACCAGGTTGCGCAGCTGTTCGGCATCGAGTTTGTTCAGGTCAACTTGAGTCATGCCGTCAGTATGCCACTGACCAGCGCTCAGTTCGATACGCTTAATGGGTTATGGCATTTATCGCAAGGTTATGATTCGATACAACTTACAGGAGACTGATGACACCGGCTTCACCGACTCGCTGCCAGGGCAGACCTTGAACCAGCGCACTGAGCTGCTCATCGCTGAGCGCCAGTTGCGGTGCGCGCCAGGACTCAGCCCAGTGGAACTTGCCGCGGTTGAGCCTGCGGGCACAAAACCAGATGCCAAGGCCATCGTGGATCAACACCTTCATCCGGTTGGCGCGCTTGTTGGCGAACAGATACGCACAATGCGGCCGGGCACTGCCAAACACTTGCACCACCCGGGCCAGCGCCGTGTCCGGACCGGCGCGCATATCCAGCGGCTCGGTGGCCAGCCAGATCTGATCGATGCGGATCACTGCAGCAGCTCACGCAGCAGCGCCAGGCAACGATCGGTTTGTGAGACCGGCCAGTTGATGTTGATGCTTTGCTGGCGATACGGGATCTCCACACGGATCGTTTCAGCGTCAGCAGCGCGCCTTACTGGTGGCGCCGGTTGTTGGTGTTGATCGGTAAAGCGACAAAGCCAGGTGCCTTGTGAGCACTTTTGCTCTGCGCCAGGCGTATCCATTTGCGCAGCATATTGGCATTGAGTCCGTGCTCCAGCGCGATGCGGGCCACTGAGGCGCCAGGTTGCGCGCAGGCGGCAATCACGTTTTGTTTAAAGGCCTTGGTGTAACGTTTGCGCTTGGGCGCGGGAGAGACTACGCTTATTTCGTTCATGAAAAGTGTCCGCTTTAAAATAGGTGGACACTATCGAATCAGGAGCTCATCGATTCAAGATGTGATGGCCGGACGGTTACAGCTCTCCGACGTCACCCCGTATTCAGTAGCACCAGGCTTTAGAGTCCGGGGTTCATATGAGCCCCTACCCGAAACTGAAGCACTCATTACTAGAAATTTCTGGCCTTATGTGCCGATCCCTAAACTGAATCGGAGTCAGATTTTCCAGCGACGTGTGTGGTCTGAAGTCATTATATTCTTCACGCCATGCTTCGATTTTTTCTCTGGCATCTTCAAGCGATAAAAACCAATGGCTGTTCAAACACTCATCACGCAAGCTGCCATTAAACGATTCGATAAACGGATTATCCGTCAGTGTTTCCAGCCTGGAAAAGGCTAACACAACATTGTTCTCATAAGCCCATTTGTCCAACACCTTGGAGATGAACTCGCTGCCGTTATCGACTTGTATCCGATCAGGGCACCTATCATGGAGCGGCTGGATGGTGTCCATCACACCGACCACGTGGCCGCCTTTGATGCTGTAATCCACATGGATCGCCATGCATTCGCGACTAAAATTATCCACTATAGTTAAGGCCCTGATCCGCTTCCCGTCGAACAGGTTGCCTGCGACAAAATCCATGCTCCAACACTGATCCAGTGAATCTATCTGCGTTCGATCCATACGGTGTGCCGCTGCCACTCGTCTTTTGGGTCGCTTGCTACGCAGATTCAGGCATTCTTCCCGGTATATGCGCCGCACTTTCTTGTGATTGACGAGCCAGCCTTCGCGCCTTAGCAGCATATGAATCCGTTCGTAACCATAGCGTACTCGTGTGGCCGCTATCTCCTTTATACGAGCTCTCAGCGCCGCATCTGAGCTGCGCCTGGACCGGTAGTAATACACCGAGCTGTAACACAGCATCAATGAGCAAGCCCGTCGCTTAGATGCCCGGAAAGCCATCACAAGGTAATCCACCAGCTCACGACGCTTGACGGGCTTTGAAGCTTTTTTGACAGGACATCCTGAAGCATTTTGTTTATCCAAGCTCAAATCGGCCACCATTCGCTTCAGACGCTGGTTTTCATGTTCCAACTGATTGAGTCGACGCAGCTCGGAAACTCCCAGCCCTCCGTATTTCCTCTTCCAGTTGGAGAGAGTCGCCTCCGAGATACCCATCTTGCGGCATACCTCAGCAACCCGGGTACCTGTCTCTGCTTGTTTCAAAGCAAAAGCAATCTGCTGCTCTGTATATTTCGATTTCTTCATGGCAAATGGCCCTCCCATGAACCGATTTTGCCAGAAATCTACAGTTTAGGATGCTTCGATTATCAGGGAGGAGGTCACTCTCGTACCAATGGGAAAAAAGGGAGTGCAGAGAAGCGGCCTCCATAATGGTCTGCTTTTCCAACCGCCGGACAATCCTGGGATCATGCCCCTGCTCCAGCTCCTTCTTCAGTCGCTGGTTCTTTGCTCTCGCGTCTTTAAGCGATATCAGGGGATATGAGCCAAGATCGAGACGCATGGGCTTACCGCCATAACGTTAACGCATCTGGAAAACGGTCTTGCCCTTGGGAGATACACGAACGCTCAGGCCATCCCGATCAGCCTTTTCATCGCGTTCCGCTCTGGTCACTCCGGCATTGGCTTTAAGCCAGCTATCTGAAAGTGTCATACAAAGTCTGTGTACATATTTTTGATCTGGGCCGATTTTGAGGAATTATGTAGACAGTTGTGTACACAATTCTGTTGGCTCAGCTTGACATTTAATGACTCAGATTGTCGCACCCCAAGTGCCAAGAATCAATAAATACAAGGGGTTAAATGAATATTTGGCAGGGGTTGTCGCCGCGTGTCTTAAAGGCAATTATCGGGGTGCGAAATGATCGCGAAAGTGCGACGGGTAGCGATTTCCCGCGCTAACTGGTCTTGTGCCATATCGTGTATCTGCGACTTTGAAAAGGCGCGTATTTTCGCCTATTCGCCGCCATTAAACAAACCTGCAACCCGCTTATGTGCTACGCTTTGCCACTTTTTCGCATCTGATGAATCTGATATGGGCTTATTGTTATTTGTCACCGTCTTTTGGGCGTTCTCATTCAGCCTGATTGGCGAGTTTCTGAGCGGCAACGTCGACAACGATTTTGCGGTTCTGACGCGCGTGACTCTGGCCGCGCTGATGTTCCTGCCGCTGACGGTCTGGCGCGGGGTTCCCGGCCGGATTATCGGTGGACTCATGTTGTGTGGCGCCCTGCAGTTTGGCATCACTTATCTGTTGCTGTATCGATCATTCAGCTTCCTGACAGTGCCAGAAGTGCTGCTGTTTACGATCTTCACGCCCCTGTACGTGACGCTGATCGATGATGCCCTGAATCGCCGCTTTTCACCTGTTGCGCTGTTGGCCGCAGCGGTTGCAACACTGGGCGCCGGCGTGATTCGATATGATGGCCTGAGCGAAGACTATCTGACTGGCTTTCTGCTGTTGCAGGTATCAAACCTCACGTTTGCCGCCGGCCAGGTAGGTTACAAGCATTTGATGCAGGCGTTCCCATTGGTGCTGGCACCATGGCGTACCTTCGGTCACTTTTTTATTGGCGCGCTGATCATCGCACTGCCATCCTTCCTGATTTTCGGCAATACCGAGATGCTGCCGTCTACTTCGTTACACTGGGGCATTCTTGCCTGGCTGGGCGTGGGTGCATCAGGCATCGGCATGTATCTGTGGAACCGGGGTGGCTGTCAGGTCGACGCCGGCACGCTGGGCATCATGAATAACGCGCTGGTTCCGGCCGGCCTGCTGGTCAATCTGGCCATCTGGGGTCAGGATGAACCCTTATTGCCGCTGTTTATTGGCGGATCCATTATCGCTTTCTCACTGTGGATCAACGCCAGACGCCCGGCCAGCAAGCTGTAGGAAGGCAGGCGACGACTGCGGGAGTGAATGTCAGGCTGTCGCGATCGGGTGCGATGGATCCGTGATCCACTCACTCCATGAACCGGCATACAGCCTGGGCATGTCCTGCCCGGCAATCACTGCCGCCAGAATATTGTGACAGGCCGTCACACCCGAACCACAATAGGCGACCAGTTCGCGATCTGGTGGCAGTGCTTCAAAGCGTTTCAACAGATCGCTGGCTGGCAGGAACCGGCCCTGCTCATCGACGTTGCCGGAACACGGCAGGCAGATTGCGCCGGGAATATGCCCCGCTACCGGATCAATCGGCTCGTGCTCTCCCCGATACCTCGGTTCGGCGCGCGCATCAATCAGTTGCCACTGCGGCGTGTCCAGATGCTTCAGCACCTCACCGGATGAAACCCACATGTCGGCCACGGGTCGCGCAATAAAATTCCCCGGCCAGGCTTTGACCGTAATGGATTCCGTGGTCTTGCCTCCCTGGTTTCGCCAGTCCGCAAGACCACCGTCAAGCACCTGCACCTTTGAGTGTCCCAGCCACACAAGCAGCCACCAGGCGCGCGCGGCATACAGGGACGGGCTGTCGTCGTAGACCACTACATGATCGCTGTTTCGCATACCCAGCTCACGAAGCCTGGCTTCCAGTACTGCCGGATCGGGCAGCGGATGGCGGCCTGTCTCTCCGGGCACGATTGCCGACGACAGGTCTTCATCAAGATCCAGAAATACCGCTCCCGGAATGTGACCTTCCTGGTAGGCCCTACGGCCATAGCTGACATCCTCCAGCTTGAACCGACAGTCAATGACAAAAATCCCCTCACTGGACAGCAGTGATTTCAGCTGCCCGGCACTGATCAATGGATCAACGACTGTTTTTTCATCACTGTGTGTCTTCATTAACGCCTCATTCTCCGTGCTGGGGATAACTATATGTGTCGGGTCAGCCGCCGCAAGCAAAAATCATTGATTGTCAACGAACTGTCATGTGCAGGACATGCAGCTGTCGCAAAGCGCTGCCAAACTGCCCGCGTGCAGACAAACGGGGTAGCCGTTATGAACAACCGAACCGTCAATGCTTTGCAACGTCTGGCCGACATGGATGCCCGCCTATTCCTCGCACTAAACAGTGTACACCGACACGCAAGGGTGGAACGACTGATTCGCGCCATATCGTTCAGCGGTGACGGGTATCTGTACCTGGCACTTGGCATTTGTTTGCCCTGGCTGTTTCCAGAAGCGGGCACTGGATTCCTGATTGCTGGTCTGATTGGCTTCCTGATTGAGTTACCTGTTTACTGGGTACTCAAGAACGCCTTCAAGCGGCGCCGGCCGTTTCGGGTTGTTGAGGCGATGGCGCCAGCACTTAATCCCTCCGATGAGTTCAGTTTTCCATCCGGGCACACCACGGCGGCCTTCATGATGGCCGCGCTGGTCAGTTTCTTCTTCCCCCTGGCTGGCCTGTTGATGTACGGCTGGGCAGCTCTGGTTGGACTGTCGCGGGTCATGCTGAAGGTACATTTCATTTCTGACGTAATCGCCGGCGCAGCGCTGGGCTCACTGATCGCCTGGCTGGCAATCACTGCACTGTTACCGATGGCAATTCTGGGGTAATCTCTTTTGCTCGGTATTCACACTCTGCGGAGCATTACGCAATGAAAACAGCAATTAGAAAAACGCTCGCCTGCTCAGCTTTGATGCTGGCCGGCGTTCTGGCCATCGGACAGGCCACCGCCCAGCACAACGGCCCACTACTGGCTGCCATTCACGGCGACCACAGATCAGATTTCAACAAGGCACGCGATGTCTATCGCAGCCCTTACGACACACTGACATTCTTTGGCATCGAGCCGCATCACACGGTCATCGAAGCCTGGCCAGGCGGCGGCTGGTATACCGAAATACTCGCGCCCTACCTTAAAGAGAATGGCAAACTGATTGCCGCCACCTATGATCGCAGTGACGACCCTGAACAAAGCTGGATGACTGGCTCCAACGCCGCATTTGCGCGTCTGCTCGACAGCAACCCGGATCTGTACGGTGATATCGAGATATCCCAACAGCTCACCCAGTCGCAGTCAGCGATCGCGCCAGCTGGCACAGTTGATGCGATCGTGGATTTCAGAAATGCCCACAACTGGCTTGGCATGGGCGCAGACAATGTTGTCATGGCGTGGCATGCGGCACTGAAACCAGGCGGTGTAGTAGGCATCGTGGATCACCGCTGGCCAGCTGACCAGGCTGCCATTCCGGGCAACGGCTATATCCATGAGCAGCAATTGATCGACCTGATGACCTCTCATGGGTTTACCCTGGCTGGCCGCTCGGAAATTAATGCCAACCCCAACGACCCAAAGGACCACCCCAATGGCGTATGGATGCTGCCACCGAACCTGCGTGGACTGGACGATGAAACTCGTGCACGCAACATCCGTATCGGTGAAAGTGACCGCATGACCCTCAAGTTCATCAAGAACTGATCAGGGCTGCAGAAACTCCAGCATGGTCTGGCGGACATTCTGCCAGGCCTCCTGCCCCAGCGAGTGCGGCCCGATGATCAGGTGATTCAGCACACTGGCCGCATCTTCGCTTTTTTCAACATCGACATACTGCCACTGACTCAACTGATGCGTGTTGATGAAGTCGCGTATGCCATTGTCTGATACCAGCTCATCGCGTGAGTGCATAAACAACAGCACAGGCATGTTCAGTGTGTCAGTAATAGATTCATTGAAGTCCTCAATGCCGCGATACAGGGCAAGATAGGCCGACACTGGTGCAAAATCGTTGGCGCGATACCCATCTGGTGACGTGCTTGGCAGCACCACGCCAGGAAAAGGCTGCAAAGGGTAAAGCAGATAGGAAGACCAGCGCAGACTGATAGCCGGCGCAAACAGAACCATTTTTTGTGGACGTGCGCCGTCCTGTTCAGCGAAGTGCGCCTGATAGTCGGCCGCCAGCAATCCACCTAGCGAAAATCCAACCACATAAAGCGGTAGCGACTGCTCCACAGCTATCCGATTCGCCTCACGGACTGCCCTGCGAACCTCGCCCTGCCAGACAGAAAAGTCGGCCTCGCGAAACTGCACCAGACGGCCTTGCGCGTCCAGCTCATCAGCATGACCACTCAGAGAAACGCTGAGCACATTGATATTGGCGTCAAGCAGCGCGGCCGCAATATCATCCATCGCATCAGGCTGCAGATTCAGACCATGCACCAGCACCGAAACGGCTCGGGGTTCATCTGCCAGCAGCCATTCGTAGGTATAGGTATCCGAGTCAAGCAGTGCCTGCTGCTGCGCATCCAGCGAGTCACGATCAAGAGACGCTGGATATCCGGCACAGCCGCTGGTAAGCAGCAGCGCCGCTGCCAGCCAGCGAATCACGCGATGGCTGCCTGATGGCCGCCGCCGGATTGCTGTCCTGTTGCGTGTCGGTAATCCATCCATAACAGAAACTGCAGGCCAAAAATGAGTGAGGCACTGAGCAGGTGCAAGGGCTGAACCAGGGCTGGCATTCCCAGATGGCCCAGTGTCGCGCCAGAGATAACCGCCAGTACAATCACCGCCAACACACCTCCGGCCAGTCTTGTCATGGAGTGATGCAGGCCCAGCGAACGGTAAGCCAGCCACACCAGCCAGACATTGGCGAACAATACCACAGCAGAGAAGGAACGGTGCACATAGAACACCCACTGTTGTGCGGAAATCCATGTCGAGCGGTCAGCACCCTGAACGTGGTTCAGATAGTCCATCAGTTCCCTGATCTGAATACCCATGGTGATCTGCACAACCGTCATTGCCATGACCGCATAGAGCCATGGCCTGAATCGCCGGTCCAGCCCATTAACGGAACGCGCAGCCACAATGCCACGCCTTGAGCGCGCCAGTGCAAACAACAGCACACCAACGATGGCCAGCGCCATTAACATATGTACGGTAATCATGCCTGGCTGCAGGTTGGACGCTACTACCCGCGAGCCCAGCCAGCCCTGGTAGATCACCATCAACAGCGCGGCCACCGACGCAATCGTGATCCAGCGGTCGTGTCGCCGCAGCCCGATTGACTTCACAGCGGTGATCAGGATGAACAGGCCAATACTGACGCCGACCAGGCGATTGACATACTCGGTCCAGGTTTTGACCGGATTAAAGCGGGTTTCTGCATAACCGCGATCGGCATAGATTTCCTGGTAGTTGGCGGGCAGCTGTGATTCGCTGACTGGAGGAATCCAGCTCCCGAAACAGGTTGGCCAGTCGGGGCAGCCCATTCCGGCACCGGATGCGCGAACCGTCGCTCCGACGAGAATCAGAAAATAGACGGCACAAATGGTAATCAGTGCAATTCGGCGCCAGGATTTCAGTGCAGGCGTATCATCAATAAGGCTTGAATCGGTCATGTTCAGCGTATGTTCCAGCAATCGGGAGAATCAGGACACGGCGATCAGAGAGCCCGACTGATTCGGGTCTCAACACACCGTATGAGGCAAGTCTTGTTGTACGGGGATTTTACTCCCCTTGCCCGCCACTGGCAAAGTGCTGTGCGTCAGTTTGTGTGCGCCATACCGACGGCGTCACACCATGAGTCTCTTTGAACGCCTTGTTGAACGAAGACAATGAGACATAACCCACATCAAGCGCGATGCTGGATATGGGAATATGTTCTTCCTCAGGATCTCGAAGCCGGCGGGCGGCCTCCTCAATGCGGTACTGGTTCAGGAACTGATTGAAATTTCTGAAGTGCATTGCCTGATTGATCAGCCGACGCAGACGGTATTCCTGCAGGGATACCTTGGCTGCCAGGTCACCAATGGTCAGTCCTGGCTCGGCGTACAGACGCTCCTGGCGCATCGCCGTCAGAACGCGATCGATCAGCTGCTGATCATGTCGTGATACGGTGCCAGTGGGGAGAGTGGACGCTGCAATCCGCGGCTGTTCAATGGCAGTCTGAATCAGCTGTGGCGCATCATTCTGCAGCCTGAACATGGCCAGGTTCACAAACAGGATCAGTCCAAAGATCACCATGAAATACAGGGTATCCAGCTGCGGGCCGCCGAACTGGAAAAAGCCGGAGCCAATGATCACCCCGACGATGGTACCCATGCCGATGGCAAAGGGCACCCGCACCTGACGACGCGACTCCACCAGATCACCTTCGCGGCCGCGACAGGCCATATAGACAACGTGGCAGGCCAGAAACAGCATGATCCATTGTGGAATGTAAAAGTACAGTAGATACAGGAAGGTACTGTCTCGGGGCACACTGCCACCGTAGGACAGCAGTCCAATCGTACGGATGACCATATAAAAGATGATCATGGCCGCCACTCCTGGATGGACTCGCCTCTGGTCTTCAAACAGATAACGGGCAATCACCCACAGCACCGCCGGCGCCAGGGTTGCCAGAATGGTCAGCAGCAGGCGTACCGCCTGCGGCCAATCAACGTCGGACCGCACCAGAATGTAGGCAGTGATACAGATACTGAAGAGCACGATAAGACGGGAGATCAGCCTGCGTGGAAAATAGACTGAATACAGACAGGCGAGAAACACCAGTTGCGAAATGGCCAGAAAACTACTGGCTGTGTGTAACCATGACATCGTGGGATTAGCCTGCCGTGCCGTGCCTGAAAGTACCCGTCAACCGGGCTGGAAGAGGTCATGACAATAAATGAGCTCGTTCATTTATGCAAGCCCGCTACGGCGATGTCGCCGAAGCAATAAAAAAGCCAGGCTTCCGTCGGGAGGCCTGGCTTCGATCCAGCGGACGTCAGGCTTCAGGGATTGACGTTCACCGTGATGTACTGATCATGGTAGAGACCACCATCATCAGCACGCGCCCAGAGAATATACTGACCGGGCTTGTCAAAGGTCACTGAGGTTTCATAGATACCGTCTTCCGGATAAGGTGGCGGCGTCCAGTAGGCTCCCCAGGGTGAATTGGCACTGGCACGCGTGTCTTCCCAGGGTTTAACCTGTGGCGGGTAAAACTCGACGTTGCCGTCTCCAGATTCTTCGTCACCACGATACACGTTCCATGACAGATAAAGACCGTTCACCTTACCCACGGTGATGCGCGAGGGTGCGCGCATGAAGCGGCGAATCTCGCTGGTCGCGGTACGAGTGCTCAAGTCATAAAAACTCGCACCCGCAATACCCTGTTTCGGCAGACCATCGTCCTTCACCTCGGTACGCAGCAACAGCGGCTCGCCGACGCGCACATTGCGCACCGTATCACCGATCACACTGACCACGGGTGGCGTATTGGCACGCGACTCCGGGGTACTGGTGCCCGCACCGAGAGAACCGGTTTCGGAGGCTATCACCACGCTGTCGATCACGTAGTCTTTAGCCAGCGTGGCGTAAGCTGTGCGGGTCTCCCCGTTTGCTGTAATGGTCCAGGCCAGCTCCTTGTCACCCCAGTCTGCTGGTACCTGCACCTTGAAGGTGAAGCGGTTGCGACGAGGCAAAAAGTGCGTGGGCTGACCGCGATCGGCCTCACCAGGCGAGAAGAAATTGTTTTCTCCGATCTGGATATCCAGTTCTTCTTCCCAGTTTTCATTGTGATAACCGAAGATGAAGTTATAGCTGCCATCGGGGTTTTGCTCCCAGCCTTCATAGGCCGGCTCGATATGCTGGCCTCTGAAGTAAGTCTGGGCCTGGGCTGGCAACGTGGCCAGCACCATCACCACACCGAGCACTGCCACGGCACCCGCCGTCACTCGTTTTGTTAAAGCACGTGCGAACATCAGTTTTCCTCCGTCTGACTAACCATCATGGCATCGCCAGTCAGGCCAATTCGTTGTTTTTCTTCTTCTGTCAGCGTCAGATAATTGATCAGCGCCTCTGACATTTCTGCTTTTTCTTCTTCGGTTGGCTCAATCGGTGCTACCAGCGGTGCCAGACACAGCGGGCAACCAATCTGGTGGTCATTTGGCCCAAGTTGCAGCTCGCGACGACGGTTGGTCATTTCTTCGTAGAATTGATCCTCAGTCAGCGCAACCCGCATACCCAGGTCGATGAACATATTGGTCACCGAGCGGTTGCCGGAACCCTGCCAGTTACGTGAATCCGGCACGTTAGGGTTGGTATCGGTATTGTTCATGTAGCCGACGATATGCAGGATGGTACCTTCCGGCAACAGCGGTGCCGCATCAGATTCAAAGGTATAACCGCGGACCCAGTTGTGGTCGTAGCCGACGCAGGACAATGTTTCCACCGTGTAGCCCCAGATCGCCTCCAGACACATACGCTCGCCTGGTGCATGCAGGTGCGGCTCGAAGGTCACGATCTTGGTGGGCTGATTCAGCACCGCATAGGCATGCAATTCCTGCTGATCCTTGTTACCGGTGATGGAAATATCTACACCGTTACCCAGACCCAGAATGGCGGGCGGATACTTGGGCTCGTAGCCTTCAGGGTGGAAGCGGAAGCCAATTTCCAGATGTCCGGTGGTATCAACACCCGTGGAGTGCAGGTGCACGGAGTTGGAAACCAGGTGCGAATTGGCACGCAGCAGGCGACCTGAATCTTCGTCGAAGATATCGGGGTTACGGGCGATTTCATGCACCGGCCAGGACACCTGGCGGCCATCAGAAGTACCGTCCTCGTTGAATACCTGAGTAGACCAGATCATATGGTGCACGATGTTGCGCGCACCCACCGTGCCACCTGCAGCTGCAGTATCCACGTCATTGATTTCGCGGATTTCAACGGATTTGACGTATCGGTCTTCAGTCAGGCCAGTCGGTACGGACGGGATATCACCCCACCAGTCCGGTGCCCCACCCTCTACAAATATGTCTTCGGTGCGAATGATCAGATCAGGCTCGCCGGCCGTCCAGGTTGCACCGCTGCCGAAATCGATGGGCTCTGGGGCATCCGCCGGATTACCTTCTGGTACGCCACCGCGCGCCCAGGCAGAAATTTTTGCCAGTTCTTCGTCACTCAGTGACGGATCCTGTTTGTAGTGCTGAATACCGACATCTTTCTCGGCATACCACGGCGGCATGGCACCAGCGCGGTCGCGCAGCTGGGTGCGGTATTCAATCAGGCCCGCCCATGGCACCACTTCTTCGTAGCTCACCAGTGACATGGGGGCAACACCCGCCGGACGGTGACAGTTTTGACAGCTGCGCTGCAAAATAGGGGCGATGTCCTTGTGGAATGTGACTTGCTCATCATTGGACTGAGCATGGCTGAGGGAGATCGGTAAGGTGGCAAAACAGGCAGCGGCCAGCAGACGCAGCGACTGACGGGTAGTGAAACCCTTGCCGGGGGAACGCAGTATCCTCACGGGACACCTCCTTAGTTGATTATTGTTGTTGCTATTGCGACGAGCTTATTGGAGCACGAATTTACAGGGCCGTCTTGCTGATTCAGAAAAATAGCTGACGGATTTTTGAAATCTGCTGTATTTACTGCAAAATCCGCCAGCGCCGACCTGCACCAAAAAATGCTGACATGGTATAAAGCGAGAGTCGATTTACGTCAGTGACAGGATAATAACAACAGTGACCATGCCTCCACGATTCACACTTCCAGCGCTGCTTCTAGGCGTTTTGCTTATGGCTACAGCCGGCGCCGCCTCCGCCCAGCATTTCTCGCATACCTATCGTTATACTGGCGATGTGGAAATCGATCACATTCCCGATCACGACGCTGTGCTCGCGAGCGCCCCCAATGACCTGATACTGCGTTTCAGCGACTTTGTCACATTGGTCAAACTGACGGTCAAAACGCCCGATTACAAAAATATAGACATCAAATTCCGTTATGACCCGGTAGCCAATCGTGTTTTCATCTGGCCGCTGCCGACCTTGCCGGAAGCAGCCTACTATATTGTGGACTGGGGCGTGATTGATCCGGATCGGCAACTGATGCAGGGCCAGTTCCTGTTTTCTGCAGGCCCCGATGCCCAGCTGCCCTCATCCCTGGTTACGGAGGATGAAGCGGAACACGTGATGCTGCCCGATTATCGCCTGATCGACCCCTCGCTGTTTCAGCAACAGACAGAAAGCGGACCAGTACCCTGACCTTACTGGCCGGCAACGGACATCTCTCAGTCTGGAAAGTGACAGGAAACGAAATGATCATCAATAGCTGATGGTGATGCCTGCATGGCAGGTTCCTGCTGCGCGCAGATTGCCTGCGCTTTGGGGCAACGTGTTCTGAACCGGCAACCGGAGGGCGGATTCATCGGCGACGGGATGTCGCCCTGCAACAGCGGAATGGCATCCTCCTGCGATGTCTCCAGCTCCGGAATGGAGGCCAGCAGGGCCTGCGTGTAAGGGTGCGAGGGGTGCTGATAAACCGCATCAACACTGCCAATTTCGCACAACTTGCCCAGATACATGACGGCGACCCGGTCGCTGATGTGCTTCACCACTGCCAGGTTGTGGGCGACAAACACCATGGTCAGCTGGTAGCGGGCCTTCATGTCTTCGAGCAGGTTGAGTATCTGGGCCTGGACACTGACATCCAGCGCCGACACCGGCTCGTCACAGATCAGCACGTCCGGATCAAGCGCCAGTGAGCGGGCAATACAGATGCGCTGACACTGGCCTCCGGAAAACTGATGGGGTCGTCGATCCGCAGCCGTCTCGGGATCCAGCCCGACAGCCTCCATGACCTCTTCCACTCTGGCGCGCTGATTCGGGCGTTCCCAGATCTGCAGCCCCTCGGCAATGATGTCTTTCACACGGCGACGCGGGTTCAGAGACGATATGGGGTCCTGAAAAATCATTTGCAGGGCGGTGCGGGTCTTACGCAAAGCCTCGCCCTCAAGCCGGGTGATATCCTGGCCCTTGAAAATCACCTTTCCGCCTTTAGGTGGCGGCAGCTGCATGATTGCGCGCCCAACTGTCGACTTGCCGCAACCCGACTCTCCGACCAGCCCAAGTGTTTCGCCACGGGCGATATCGAAACTGACATCGGAAACAGCCTGGACGAGTTCGCGACCCACATCGAAGGTGACCACAAGATGCTCAACTTTCAGGACGATATCGTCTCGTGCTCTAAGCTGGGGATTGGATGTTTCGCTCATGCACCGACCTCCCTGCTGCCGATCGGGTAAAAGCAGGCATGCAGATGTTCATCGCCTGCCTGCGTCAGTGCCGGTGTCTCGCGGCGACAGCGTTGCTGGACATTGGGGCAACGCGGGGCGAAGGCGCAGCCTGGTGCTGGATCAATCAGTTGTGGAGGGCGTCCCGGAATGGCATGTAATCGTGTATGCGAGGGGTCGCTGAGTCTGGGCACCGATTTGAACAGCGCCTCTGTATAGGGATGACGCATGGCTGAGAACAGCCGCGAGGTCGGTGCGTATTCAACAATTCGCCCGGCATACATCACTGCGATGTGATCGGCACGATTGGCAACCACACCCAGGTCGTGGGTAATCAGCACCATTCCCATCTGCCGCTCACGCTGCAAAGCCAGCAGCAGATCCAGCACCTGCCGTTGCACTGTGACATCCAGCGCTGTGGTCGGTTCATCAGCCAGCAACACCCGCGGATCGCAGGCCAGCGCAATTGCGATCACCACACGTTGACGCATGCCACCCGACAATTGATGTGGATACTGTCGCAAGCGACCTTCAGGATCAGGGATGCCCACCTGCGCCAGCAACTCCAGCGCCCTGGCCATGGCCTGAGCCTTGTTCAGACCCAAATGCAGTTGCAGTGGTTCTGCAATCTGCACTCCCAGCGTCAATACGGGATTCAGGGCCGTCATCGGATCCTGAAAGACCATCGCCAGTCGGGGACCACGCAGAGTGCGAAACTCGCGCTCCGACAGTTTAAGCAACTCCAGAACCCTGCCATCAACGGCCAGGCTTACCCGGCCATCAAGCTGCTGCGTGGCACGGCGCGGCAGCAGCCCCATCAGAGCACGGGCCATGACACTCTTGCCTGAGCCGGATTCACCAACAATACCAAGCGTCTGACCCCGCTGCAGCTGGAAGGACACGTCGGAGACCGCGTGCACAATTCCAGCCTCACCACGCAATCGAACCGTCAGATCCTCAACCCTGAGCAAGGGCAGCTTTTGTGTTTGATGCTGTGAGTCCGTCACAGGTTAGACTCCTTGACCTCAAAGCGACTGCGCAGCCGGTCGCCGACGTAATTCAATGACAGTACCGTCAGGAACATGGTTATCGACGGCACCAGCGCAACATGTGGTGCAACTGCCAGGTGGCGCTTGCCTTCCGCAATCATGCCGCCCCAGGTCGGCTGCGGAGCTTCTACACTCAAACCCAGAAACGCCAGCGCACTTTCAACAATGACCACCAGGCCCATGGCAACCAGTCCATAGGCCAGTACCGGCAGAATGACATTTGGCAGCACTTCGCGCAGCAGAATGCGCAGGGTACTGGCGCCCATGGCTCTTGCCGCCAGCACATACTCACGCTGCACAACAGACAGGGTGTTGGCGCGCGCCACACGCGCGTAGGCAGGGATCCACAAAAGCCCGATCGCCAGCGAGATGGCCATCAGGCTCTGACCGATGAAGGCCACCAGCGCCAGCAACAGCACCAGCCAGGGGAAGGCCAGAATGACATCGAGCACTGCCATAAGCGCGCGCTCGAAGCGACCTCGGAAATAACCAGCAAGAATTCCGAGACTGCCACCAATCAGCATACCGATGCTGACCGCTGTCAAAGAAATGACAACCGACACCCTGGCACCGTGAACCAGTCTGGAAAGCATATCCCGCCCCAGGCCATCGGCGCCAAGCCAGTTGGTCGTAAACGGCGCATTCAGACGATTGACAATAACCGGGTCCAGCGGATCGCGCACGGGCAGCACCGTTGCAAACAGAGCGCATGCCGCCACCAGCAACAGCCAGCCAGCCGCCAGCCAGAAACCTGTGCCGAAGCCACTGCCAAACACCTGACGTACAGCGACCGAAAAGCTCAACGCGCGACTGGCACGCCCGGCCGAGCCATAGCTGGTTTTGCGCCGGACCGGCAGTGGTTCAGCAGGCGTGCGGCGTCGGTTACCTGACTCAATCGGCATGGCGCACCCTTGGGTCGAGAAGTGAATAACTCAGATCAACCAGGAAGTTCACAACCACGTAGGCTGTGGCAATAAACAGGACAATACCCTGCACCATCAGCAGGTCGCGTTGCAGAATGGACTGATACAGCAAACGCCCAACACCCGGCAGTGCAAATATCTCCTCAATAATAATAGCGCCACTTATCACTCCACCCAGCTGTAGACCCACGACGGTCATCAGTGAGAAAGAAGAGGGGCGCAGGGCGTGGCGAAGCATTATCTGCCAGTTGGGAACACCTTTGGCGCGGGCCAGTGTGATGTAGTCCTGCTGCAGTGTGCTGATCAGGTCGGTTCGCAGCAGGCGCATGTACAGCGCCAGTTCAATCATTGCCAGCGACAGCGCTGGCAGTGCGGCGCTACGCAGATTGGCTGCCGGTGACACCGAGAATGGCACCCAGCCGGTGGCCGGGAACAGGTTCATGGATACGGCCAGGATAAGAATCAGGAAAATTGCCATCATGAAGCTGGGAATCGACATCAGTGCAAAGCCCAGTCCGCTGATCGCCCGGTCCAGGCGGCTTCCGGCGTGGTAAGCAGAGAGCATGGCCAGCGGCACTGCCAGCAGCAGGGCAATGATTATTGCCATGACTCCCAGTTGAATGGTGACCGGCAATCGGCTGAGTATGGCATCCATGACTGACTGCCCGGTCATCGGGGAGCGGCCAAAATCACCAGTAAGCGCAGAACCCAGCCAGTCGAAATAACGTACTAGCAATGGACGATCGAGTCCCAGCTCGGCTCTCAGCGCAGCAACCGCCTCTGGTGAAACGCCTCCTGCCCCCAGTATCATTACTGCCGGATCACCCGGCAGCAGGCTGACCAGCAAAAAGGTGAAAAAGGACACTGCCAACAGGGTACCAATCAACCAGGGTAACTTGCGCAGCACCAGATGCATTATTCGTCACCCTCCTGGCCGACCTGCTCGGCCTGCCAGGCTTCATCATCAAGCATCCACACCTGGGCCCAGCTGACCTGAGCAACCGGCATGCCATCGCCCAGTGTCCCGTCCGGGAAGGTCCAGTCACGCAAATTACGCACACGCGGCTGCGCCGCAACGGCAGATGGTGTTGAGCCAGTCCAGGTGTTTGGTACCTGCTCAGTCAGCAGCATCATGATGTCTTCGACGGCGGCCTTGCGGATTTCAAACTCCGGCTCGGTTCGCAGTATCGCCAGCTTCTCTTCGATCAGCGGGTGCGTAAAATTGGTGTAGTTCAGAGGCTGGATATCCACTGGCCCGAAATCATTATTGAGCGTGATATATGGGTCCTGCTCATTACTGGTGCGCCAGCAGGTGGTCATGTAGTCGCCACTGATGACGCTCTGGATCTGTGTCGCCTGTTCCACCTGCCGCAATCTGACGTCGAAACCGACCGCATTCCAGAGTGCCTGATACATCTGCGCCAGATCCTGCAGGCTTTGCTCTGGCAGGCACATCAATTCCAGTGAAATCGGCGCTCCGACCGGCAGCCCGTCGGAACGATCAGGGTCATTGACATAGGACTGCACCAGCTCTCTGGCACGCTGCTGGTCACGCTGTGGCCAGGCTTCTGCAACCCGCTCGGAATACCAGACGCTGTTCTCATTAAAGTACTGGGTCTGCACCGGGGAGATACCACGTCCACCCAGCACCTCAACCAGCGCGGCCGGATCGACCGCCCATGCCAGTGCCTGACGCACACGATAATCGTCAACCGGTGGGCGCCGGGCATTGAAGATGGCGCTGCCACTACTGTTGCCCAACTGTTCGTAGAGGTGAATGTCAGACATACGTCTGAGTCTGTCGACAATGTGCTGGCGTAAGGTCTGAATGGCATCCATGTCACCGGAAATCAGACTGGCGACACGGGCATCTTCATCCGGCAGCGGCCTGAAGGTGATCCCATCGAGATACGGCAGCCCTTCCCGCCAATACTGCTCATTGCGCTCCAGCACCAGACGGTCATCCCGCCGCCAGCTGACGAGTTTGAAGGGACCAGTACCAACCGGATAAAGTCCAGCCTCCTCGCCGTGCTGCTGAACAGCAGTTGGAGAGACTGGCCAGCCAACGGCCCGCGTCAACATATCGGGAAACGGAACCACGGTCTGCGTTAAATGGTAGACGACTGTCAGTTCATCTATAACCTCCACCCGGTCGATATCACGGATGGAACCGAAGGTTACTGAGCCCTGACGCTTGTGGAGGTTATCAAAATTCCACTTGATCGCATCGGCGTCAAGCGGTGTGCCATCATGAAAGACAACCCCCGGACGCAGTCGCACGGTCCACTGATCGTAGCTTTCATTGGGTGTGACTGACTCAGCCAGGTAGGGCCGGAACTGGCCTTCATGGTCCAGGCGGACCAGAGGGTCAAAAAGTGCCATGGCGACGGTCAACGCGGCAGGTGCCACATGATTGCCACGTCCGGGCAGCCAGTTATTGGTCTCGCCCTCCAGGGCGACCCGCAACTGCCCACCATACACTGGCGGCCCCGGGTCGGCGGGTGGCGCATTATCCACATAGCCGCCATTCTCAGGCGTACACGCCAGCAACAGCAGCGACACTGACAACAGCGCCGAACGATATATCAGGCCAATCTGTTTCATCCGTCCCCCCCGGGCATGCCATCTTACCTGCGCGACGATTTCGAATTATTCAGGCAGAACGGCAGCTTGGGACGGTATCAGCAATTGAGGGGAACTGACAAGTGCCGAAACCGGTTCGGCACTGTCAAAAAAGTTGAATGGTAACTCGGGCGGGTTCAATCACCGCACTCAGTGCAAAGTAGCACCAGCAGGGCGTACCAGGTCGCTTGCAAAGTCGGGGTGCAGCAAGTCTGTGGTTTTCACCATCAGCAGGTCATGGCGACTCAGGCGGTCATATTCACCAATGGAAACCACATCGACCTCTTCCAGCAGAACACAGACAACGTCTTCCCCATCCATATCCACAACCACGCAGCGCTTGAATCCGTCCAGCGTATTCAGCGCCGCAAAACTGCCGATATCACAGGCGTGGGGCGGGTAGCGGCCGATAGAGTTGTTCAGCATGCCATGCGACGAGTAGGCCGTTCCAAAACCGGCAGCAGCGACCACGTGAATGATCTCTATGATCTCTGGGTCGGTAAGATCCACCCGCACCGATTCAGCAACCGGTACGTGCTCACCCTGCTGCTGGCAGGTAACCAGTTTGAGGAACAGGTTCATGTCGTCCTGGTTCCATTCAAGTGTCTCTTCATTTTCTGCTCGGGTACTGTCTGACGAAAAGCTGACCACGCTGGTTTCGATGGTCAGGTCACGCCGCTCTTCAGCCTCGTCGTCTGGTTCAAAAGGAACCACCATTGAAACCATACAGAATCCGTCGCTGGATTCGGGGCTCAATCGCCAGAGGAATGGAATGTTGCCGGAGAGTTCAACCATGATGAGTAAGACCTGCAATAATCATGTTGCTTTACGATAGCATTAGAAGTGAGTCAGCACCAGCGCAAACCACCGATGTCGCACACTGTGACAGAGTTAATATGTGGGCACTTAAGTAACATTTCAATGCACGACTTTGATGCAGTTCACAAGTCACTTCCCGAAGCTCGGCAGCTTGTCCACAGAATCTGTGGATAAGTCAGTTGATAACTTACGGATAAGCTCCTGAAACGCTTGAATCATGGCGACTTAGCTTAAATTGGTTATTTTTTAACCAATAAAGATATATATAAATATCAATGTCTTACGTATTTTTTGTAGGATAAAATCAGTTTTTGGAGAAAAATTGTGTCGAAGATTGACATCGCTGACATCTATGTGCATAAAACCGCTTTTTTTCAAGAGCAACTGCAATTCAATCGCATTTCTATATGTTTTTCTTCGATTTTTTTGCCCTATAATGAATTCACGTGCTGACCCGCCCAAGAGACACCCGTATGAAACGAATCGCGCTCATCCTTTCAAGTGCCGTGCTTGTTGTCGTTGTTGCTCTTGCGCTATGGCAAAATCACGACCGCGGGCAGGCCGTTGAGCAGGCTTCCCGGTTGATGCAGGAAGTCACACAGGCAGCGCTGTCTGACTGGGACCCGACGCCGGTGCTTGCCAATGCGGCAGTGCCGACCCCGGAACCGATGCAGGAGGCGCCCATGGTCATTGTCTTCAATTCATTGCAACGTCTGGGAGAATTGCGCCAGATGGGTGAAGTACAGATGGAAGTTGATATTCCCCCAATCTGGCAGACCAGTCGTGCCGCGACAGCCGGTTTTATCACACACGCCGAGTTCGAGTACGGCAATGCAGAAATCCGCATCACCATGGAGCGCAAGTCTGGCCGCTGGTACTTTACCAGCTTTCGGGTACTGACTTCCCTGCTGGCTGCCTGACAGGCAGCCGCAGCTGACCAGCTTCAATCATCGGCCTTGCGTTCGCCAATCTTTCGTATCAGTCTGGCTGTTAATTTGATGACAGCAACGACCAGGACAGCCAGCAGCATCGTGCCTATCACAACCGCCAGACTGCCTATCAGGAAGCTCGCCAGTTCCGACAGCGGGATATCGTACGATACCGTCAGCGCGTAAAGCGCGGCTACTGCGATTGCCAGCCCGCCCAGAGTGGCACGGGTCTTTACGGAAACTCTACGTTTGCCCATAAGGCTCCAACAATGTTCATCGTGACTTCAAAAGCTGCTTGAGTGCGGACAGCAGCGTATCGTTTTCCTCTACCGTGCCTACCGTAATTCTCAGCTTGTCGCCAAGTCGGGGCTGGTCAAAGTACCGGATCAGAATACCTTGATCCTTGAGTCCCAGGTACAGCGTCCTGGCCAGCTCATCTCGCGACTGCGAGACGCCATGTGGCACTGTCGCCAGCAGAAAATTGCTCTGGCTCGGCAATACATCAAAACCCAGCTCACGCAGCCTCTCAGCCACTCTCAGGCGTTCGCTGCGGACTTTTGCCCAACCGGTCGCCGCTTCATCCTTCGCCGCCAGCGCGGCAGCTGCGAGCACCTGTGAGAACGCATCGGTGTTATAGCTGTCGCGGGTTTTATACAGCATCGGTGCCAGCAGTTCAGTCGCGCCGATACCGTAGGCAAAGCGGAGACCTGCCAGCGAATAGCCCTTGCTCATCGTACGCAGCAGCAGGACATTGTCAAACTCCCTGACCAGAGGCACCGCATCATAGGCCTGATCAGGGTCGATAAAATCAACATAGGCCTCATCAATCACCAGCACGCCGCGAAACGTCCGGGCTATCTCCCGCAGACGCGACACCGGTAACAAGGTGCCGGTTGGCGCGTGAGGGTTGACTACAAACGCCAGCCTGGCACCCGCGCGATTCAACTGTTCGGCGAAATCGTCCGGCATTGCCCAGTCGTCCAGCAAAGGGATTCGACACACCTGACACCCCTGTATTGCAGCCAGGACTGGATAAAGTGAGTAACTGGGCTCGGCCATGCCCAATGTCTGCCCTACGTCCACAAAGGTGGTGATTGCCAGTCTCAATAGCTCGTCACCACCGTTGGTCGCAATGATATTGTCGCGACTCAGGCCATGACTGGCAGCGGCCACATCCCTGAAACCATTGGCGAATGGCTGTGGATAGCGGCGCAGCTGCTCCACCGAAAGCCCTGCCAGAGCGTTGGCGACTGCTGCAGTTGCAGGATAGGGGTTTTCGTTGGTGTTCAATTTGATTACGCGCTGCTGAGCAGGTTGTTCGCCAAAGGCATAACCTTGCATGTCGCGGATATTGGGTCGTTCATAACTCATACAGCATCGTCCTCAGGGCACGTAGGTAAACGTGCGATTGTTCCAGCCATCGCGCCATCTTGATTCATTGCGTTCTGCCGGGGCGTTTGCGATTCGGCGCGCCAGCACGGCGCGTGCCGCCGCCGCGAACTGTTCAAGCAGCGCGCTTTCGTCGTCCAGGATCGGCGGATTGTCCAACATAAACTCCAGCACCTGCAACAGGCCCCAGCCCTCACCCTGGTAGCGTTCGGACGGCGCCGTGCCCTCACCCTTGAAGTTGACATAGTCGATGAGTGCGTACATACCGTATGGCGATGAGGTATTGGCGATGCGATAAAAAAGATCCTGAATCGCTTGCGGGCGCTCACTGGCCTGCATCAGTTTCGACAGACTTTGCTCCATGCGCTGCATGATAAAGGCCGTCTGAGTTGACCGGGTTGCATACAGAAACGCGCGCAACTCGCTTAGCTGAGCACCCTGCCTCGCCTCAAGAAAGGCCTGACGATCGGGCCACGGCGACTCCCATCCCGGCAATCCAGCCAACCAGGCCGGCAACTGTTCACCGCGACTGACATAAAATGCCAGCAACTGTGGAAAACTCTCCACAAACCGCTCCTGCTGCCCCTCGCGATACCAGATAAAGTGACCTATACCAAGCGATGGGAAATCCTCGCCTGCATTCCAGCTGGTCAGGCAGTCCATGCGGCGGGCGCACTCATTGTTGAATATCTGATCAGCCACCCACTCAGCCTGAGTGTCATTCAGTTCCGGAAGGGTATCGGGTCCATGCTGCGCATACAGATCCGAGGCAGCACAGCCGTAAAACAACACAATTAACGCGGCTTTGAACACCGACCGTGCCCACTGGCAGGACTGCCTGGTTTTAATCATCATTGCTCACTCTGTTTTTGCAGGCGTGAATCAAGCCGACACGAAAGAATCAGGGCATTTTCCCGATCAACGCTGCCTGGCTCGGACGGATAATAGTTGCGTCTTTCGCCGACCTGCACAAAACCCATCGAATAATAGAGGGAGCGCGCAACCTGATTGGATGGCCTGACTTCCAGAAAACAGGTATCTGCTCCGAGACGTCCCGCTTCTGCCAGCAAATGCGCCAGCATTTTCCGACCATAGGCGCGGCGACGGGCCTGAGGATGGACACAGAGCGTCAGTAAGTGGCTCTCATCCATCGCCACACTCATTACGCCATGCGCGAGAATTTTGTCACGCGTTGCGTATACCCAGCACTGGTAACCGGCCCGAAGGCAATCAAGAAAAATACGCTTGCTCCAGGGGTTGGGATAGGAAATATTTTCATTGTGCACGACCTGGTCCAGGTCGCTTGCCCTCATGCGGCGCAGAACAGGCTGGCTGGGATTTCTTGCTAATTCAAACATGGGTATCAGAATTTACTCGTTTGCCTCTGAGGCCAGTCTCGGCATGAGTGCCTGCATGGCCTTCCATGCAGAGCGCTTGAGGGCTGGCTCGGTCTGCATCGACTGTAAAGAATGGGTCTGTAGTACGGTCAAGCCAAACTGCGCTTCGCGACGCAGTCCCGATTGCGTGCCGGCTGCATCAGCGGGATGAGACCTGGATTTCAGGAAGAACAGTTCATCATCACTCAGCACCAGCAGGTTTTGCGTTGGACTATCACGAAGGCGGCGCGCGATAAATCCGAGCACTGCCTGCTCTGCTGCCTGTTCATCATCCGCAGGTGCAATTCCAAAGTCGGCTGGCAAGGGCCAGTGAAAAGCCTGACCGGAAAGCTGCATCTGCCTGTATCTTGGGTTAAGTGCAGCAATAATTCTCTGCAGCATCTCCCGTGAGGCAGCCGACAGCTGTTGTTGCTCCGACGGCTGCACAGCAATAATCGCCAGCTGTGTGTCGAGACCAAACCAGGTGAAAGCAAAAGGCTGCACAGATGACTCGCCGCCCGTTGGCTGATCAACCTGATTCGATCCAGGTTCTGCAACTGCTGGCGCCTGCGGCATGACTTGCCGGGATGAATCCTCTGGAACGGCCCTGCCAGACCCCGGCTGTGGTGCCGTCACTGATGCCTGCAAGGCCTGCCTTGCCGCTTCCAGCTCGGCTCGCGGGTTCCCTTTCGGTGTTTTGTGTTCCGTCCGCGCAGGCACTGATTCAGCAGCTCGCACAGCTGGGCTTTCGGCCTCCTCGCTTGAAGAGCGACGCTGAACCGAATCAGCGGCTTCTGCCTGTATTGTAGAAAAGTCGAAAACCGGTGATGGCCCGGCACCTGGCAGCGCGCGTGTCGGGTATAGGGCGACGACACCCATTTCGGCCAGCAGCTCGCGCCGCCACATCTCGCGGCTGGCGGAGCCTTGTGTACCTGTCTGTGCGTTAGATTCTCCCATCCGGCTATTATAGGGACTGCAGCGCTTTTGCGCCAAAGCAATATTGTGCCGTGCGGGCAAACATGGTTGAATCTGTGCCTTTGTCAGAAGATGCTTCCAAAGGGGGAACGACATGAAAGCACTACTCTGCAAATCCTACGGACCACCGGAGAACCTGGTGATCGAGGATGTACCGGACCTTGAGCCGGAGGCCGGAGAAGCCATAGTTGATGTTTATGCCGCGTCACTGAACTTTCCGGACACCCTGCAGATTCAGGGCAAGTACCAGTTTCAGCCACCTATGCCATTTTCACCGGGCTCCGAAGTGGGTGGCATTATCCGCAAGCTCGGTCCCAACATGGACGGCTTCAAGGTCGGCGACCGCGTCATGGCCACACCTTCCATCGGCGGTATGGCAGAACAGGTTCGCTGCGCAGCGGCAGGCCTGCGCAAGATTCCTGACAATATGGACTTCAAGACCGCCGCGGGCTTCGCGATGGTCTACACCACCTCTTACCATGCACTGAAGCAGCGTGCCCGGATCAAACCCGGCGAGACACTGCTGGTACTCGGTGCCAGTGGCGGCGTTGGCATGGCAGCGGTGGAGCTTGGCAAGATCATGGGCGCACGCGTCATTGCTGCGGCCAGTAGCGATGAGAAGCTTGAGTTTGTTAAACAGGCTGATCCTGACGAACTGCTCAACTACGGTGACGGCGAGCTCAAGGAAAAGGTCAAGGCCATGACCGATGGCAAAGGTGCGGATGTCATCTATGACCCGGTCGGCGGCGATCTTTTTGATCAGTCCACCCGCTGCATCAATTGGAACGGACGTCTCCTGGTGGTCGGATTTACCAGCGGTCGCATCCCTTCTTATCCGGCCAACCTGGCCTTGCTGAAAGGCAGCTCCATGGTTGGGGTTTTCCTGGGGCGCTTCCGCAAGGAAGAACCGGATGCCTATGAGCAGAATTTCCAGGAACTGCTGGACATGTACAGGTCCGGCAAAATCAAACCCATTGTGACCGAATCATTTGCCTTTGAGGACTATGTTGCCGCCTTTAATGTGTTCAGAGACCGGCGCGTCATGGGCAAGGTAACCCTTGAAATTCGCAAGGAATAAAGCCGCGGCAGACACCCATCCGCGCTGCGGCAACATTTGACTACAGAATAAGACAACGCATCATGTTAACAGCACAACAAGTTCAGCAAGACCTGGAAAAACTCAGGGATATCGTCATAGCATTAAAATCGCCAGAGTCAGATCTGGCAACTACCACCAAAGTCATCAACGGCATCGAATTAAACGTATTCGCCAAGGTTCCAGAAAATCTTCGTGGTGTCTACAAGCTGGGCCTGGAGGCCGCCGACAAAGACTTTCTGGTATACGAAGACGAACGGTTCACCTTCGCACAATCACTGCATACCGCCGAGGCCATGAGCCAGGTGTTGCTGAGACGGTATGGCATCAAGAAAGGTGATCGGGTGGCTGTCTGCTCGCGCAATTATCCGGAATGGTGCCTTGCCTATATGGCCATCACCATGATTGGCGCCATCGTTGTGCCGATGAATTCCTGGTGGCAAAGCAATGAACTGGTTTATGGCATCAAGGACAGTGGCACACGCGTCCTGTTTGCAGATCAGGAACGAATAGATCAGCTGCTGCCTGTGATCGACCAGGTTGATGTTGAAGTGATCGCCATCAAACCCGGCAAGCCGGATCCACGGTTCCCGGAATTTCATGATCTTGTCGCCGAAGGTCTTACCGGAGAGCAGGTCGATCTGGACGCCATTGAGGTGCTACCTGAGGACGACGCCTCCATCATGTACACCTCCGGCTCTACCGGCAACCCGAAAGGCGTTCTGTCTACCCACCGCAACATCGTCAACGCCATCTACAGCTGGATATTTGGCAAAGAAGCCAATGACTCGCTGCGCCCCGAACTGGTTGAAGAAGAACCGGAATTTGATCCCGGCATACTCTCAAATGTGCCGCTGTTTCACGTCACTGGCAGTCACGCGCAGTTTCTGGTCAGCTTCATCATGCTTCGTAAATTCGTCATGATGTATAAGTGGAACGCCGAAAAAGCTCTGGAGCTTATCGAAAAAGAACGTCTGTCCGTATTGCACGGCGTGCCCACCATGACATGGGAAGTGATGAACTCCCCCATGTTCGACAAAACCGATCTGCGCAGCCTGCGAATCGTGCAAAGTGGCGGTGCCGCGCGCCCACCCGGGCACCTGACGCTGATGAAACAGAAATTCGACGAGGTGGTACAGCCAGGGCTGGGTTACGGTCTGACCGAAACCAACGCCATCGGCGCCACTATTACTGGCGCCTTCTACCTGGCCAAGCCAGAAAGCACCGGCCGCCCTACTCAGCCGGTCACAGAAATTCGCATTGAAGATGAACAGGGCAATGTGTTGCCTAACGGACAGATTGGCGAAATCTGTATTAAGGGCGCCACAATCATGAAAGCCTACTGGAATCGTCCGGAGGAGACGGCCAAAGCCATCAAAAATGGCTGGTTCCACACTGGCGATATCGGTCTGCTGGATGAGCATGGTTTCCTGGTCATCAAGGATCGCGCCAAGGACATCGTCATCCGCGGCGGCGAAAACGTGGCATGCGCCGAGGTCGAGTACGCGCTGTGCGACCACCCCGATGTCTGCGAAGCGGCCGTCTATGGCCTGCCTGACGAAAGACTTGGCGAGATCGTTGGCGCCAGCGTCATGGTCCAGCCCGGATCTGGCCTGGACGAGGCCACATTGCAGGTTTTCCTGCGCGAAAACATAGCCCACTATAAAGTCCCCAGTCACATCGCTGTGCAAACCGAACAGCTGGAAAGAATAGCCACTGGCAAGATCGCCAAGAAGCTTCTCAGAGAGCAGGCGATCAAGCGACTTGGCCTTGCGTAAAAAAAGTTTTCCAGACTATTGCATATTTCACTTTTATACCCATAATTCGCATCGTGAGCGCCGGCCAAGCCGGCCCTCACGCATGCTGAAGCGTCCAAAGCCTTCAGAGTGCTGGTGGTTGGCATAATCTGCTTGACAGAGCATGCCATGATTCTCGTGTTGATTCCGTTAGGACGGAGTTTTAGAGAGAGTATTCTTATGAAGAGCCATCCCTGGGACGAATTAAACGATAGTTCAAAAGACTACTTCGACTCTGGCAGCTTTGTGCCTGAAGCCGAGTTCGAAGAAGAGCCTATGGACAAGCACATGCAGCGTCGCCGTCTGACAGAGCTGCGTCGCCGTACTGAAGAGCGCCTCGACTGGAAGCGCATGTACGGTGATATGCAGTTTGATGAGATCGAAGACGATGACCATGAGCGATTGATGAAGGACGATTTCAGCCGCGCTGCTGACGATTACTACGACGCGGACGAGCTCGACGATTAACTAGCTCGCACCGCGCTACCCCACTCCGGGAGGCGATCCCCGCCTCCCGTCGCTATACGTTTTTGTACTATTCCTGGCTACAGCTTCAGCTTAAACGCGTCCGGCGCCAAACGCTTTGATTTCAGATCGGTCCGGGTAGCGGGTGGCAGATCACGCCCGGATCGCATCCTTTCTCCGCTCACCCGGCGGGGCGGAACTCGACCTCGCGGCATGGCCGCTCGGGACTCGAACAGTCCTCCCGCTGATCGGGTGAGCGGCAAAAGGATAAACGCGCCCTGATTGGGCGAGATGCTGCCACCCGCTACCCTCCCCTCGTGCCAACGTCGATTCCGGTGACATGTGCTAAAACCGAAGTAGCACTCACGCGGCTTAGCAGACAGTCGGATCGTCTAGTGATAACCCTACCGGGATCGCCTCCGAAGGAGGTAATGCTCCTCCTCAGGTTTTCGTCGCTCGCGTTACCTCCTCCGAAAGCACTCCCTGGATTTAGCTTAGATGGCACAACATGCAGGAATGACTCACTTTTTAACAATGCAAGCCGGGGTGCTTTACTCAAAGATCAGCAGGGATAGGAACTACGGTCAAATCGAGGTCTCGGGGATAGGGTGGCAAGGAGCGACGAAAACCTGAGGAGATACCATCTCTCCAAACCAGCCGCAACTGTCTTCAAACTACC
>TARA_R100000306_G_scaffold6864_7_pt1 | contig 29014 bp, 26 predicted proteins | sample TARA_R100000306 | Tara Oceans TARA_R100000306 (sample SAMEA2620824) | marine metagenome | biome: marine biome (ENVO:00000447); feature: mesopelagic zone (ENVO:00000213); material: "saline water (ENVO:00002010), including plankton (ENVO:xxxxxxxx)" | depth 1000 m | reverse complement strand
TATAATTATAATATAGACGGGGCATTGCTTGCTATTGCTCTTATACCAGTAATTCAGGTACTAGTAATGCTGTTTATTTTTATAAAAGTATTGAGGCGCTATGTTCTTTTTTCTGAAATTTCCTTCAAAGCACCTTACGCTAAAAGTCTATTGGCTTTTTCATTAATGTCTTTTGTGGCAACGGTTTTAGTAAATTATGTTGAGATAGATATTCGTTCAATGTTAGCCAAACGAATGAGTGAAGACGATGCCGGTATCTGGACAGGGATGACCACGCTTTCAAAAAACTATATGGTATTTTCTGGGGCTATTTTTACGTTGTATGTAATTCCGAAATTTACTGGGATAAAAACCGAAATGGGTTTTAAAAAAGAACTCTTTAATATTTATAAAACATTATTACCGTTATTCGGCATTGGGATGTTGGTCATTTATTTTCTGCGCTTTCAGTTTATCGAATATATTTTCATAGATTTTGATGAAATGGCGCCATTGTTTAAATGGCAGTTGTTAGGTGATTTTATTAAACTAGCCGCATTGGTATTGTTGCACCAGTTTATTGCGAAGAAAATGGTACGTAATTTTATTTTTACTGAATTGTTTTCACTAGTCTTGTTTTACGTTTTTTCGTATATGTTAGTTAATGAGTATGGTGTAGAAGGAGTAGTGTTTGCCCATTTTATTAGGTATGTGCTGTACTTTTTCTTGGTCTTTTACTTAGTGCTACGCTATTTCAAAAAACAAAAAAACAACCCTGAAACCATAAAATCATAGCCATGCAACCGTATAGAGATTCATTTCGGCATGTTATGAAAGCCACTTCGTTATTTGGCGGGGTGCAGGTTTTCAACATTCTTATTTCTATTGTACGGTCTAAATTTATTGCGCTGTTTATCGGTCCTACGGGAATGGGGATTGCCAGTTTATTCAATACAACAATTAACGTGGTGGATGCGGTTACCAATCTTGGATTGAATAGAAGTGCAGTCAAAGATATTTCGTATGCGAAAGAAAATTATGAAGCCAATAACGTAGCCCGGACCATTCACGTTTTAAAACGCTTGGTTTGGTTTACAGCAGTCATTGGAGCGGTTTTAATGATGATAACATCACCATGGTTAAGTGAGATAGCTTTTGAAAGTAAAGAATATACCCTTTCCTTTATTTGGCTTTCAGTAGCACTTCTTTTTAAGCAATTTACACATAGTAACTTGGCTATTTTACAAGGTCTACAAAAGCTTGGGAACCTGGCGAAGGCTAACTTAGTAGGAAATACGGTTGGACTTCTTATAACCGTACCGTTGTATTATTTTTTCCGAATAGACGCTATTGTGCCGGCTATTATCATTGCGTCGCTAATCAGTTTTGCGATTACGCTGTATTATGCGAGCAAGACAAAAGTTGAAAAAGTTCCGCTTACCAATAAAGAAGCCTTTTCTGAAGGGAAGGAGATGATTCAACTAGGGGTTACGCTTAGTGTGAGCAGTGTGATTACTTTACTTGCCGCGTATATTATTCAAATATATATTAGTAATGAAGGAGGAGTAGATGCGGTGGGCTTTTACAATGCAGGGATGGTTATTTTAAACACCTATGTGGGCTTGGTTTTTAACGCGATGAGTACAGATTATTTTCCGCGTCTTTCGGCAGTTTCCAACGCCATTGAAAAAATACAAAACATTGTTTTTGAGCAAGCATATATCGCAGTGTTATTAATTGTCCCCATCATTGTCATATTTGTGGCTTTTGCTCCATTTTTTATAACATTGCTGTATAGTCAAGAGTTTACACCGACTGTACAATTTGTAAGTTGGGGTATTTTAGGAATGCTTTTTAAAGCAGTTTCCTTTTCATTAGGCTACATTATTATTGCGAAAGGCGACTCTAAGGTATTCATTAAAACAGCTATAGGATTTAATAGTATTTTAGTTGTTATGAATATTATTGGGTATACCTATTGGGGACTTGAAGGATTGGGAATTAGTTATTTTATCTATTTTATTATTCATTTTATAGTGGTTTGGTTGATAACCTATTATCGTTATGATTTTACATTTAAAAAAGAGTTTTATTACATTTTCGGAATTTCTATTGTACTTTGTGGAGTGGCATTTTTACTGTCGTATCTAGAAGACGATGTACTGAAATATGTTTCTTTAAGTGTGATGATACTAATTTCAAGTATTTTCTCAATTTATTATATTGACAAAAAAATAGCGATACGGGATTTGATTCAAAACTTTTTCAGAAGAAAAAAATAATGGCCAGATTAAGGAAAACATTTCGAAAATTTAAAAAGAAACTGAAGTTCTATCTTTCGGTAAACTGGTTTGCTACGTGGTATTTTAATTTTAAAATGTTTCCTTTTTCCACAGCGATAAAATTTCCTGTTTTTTTCTACGGAAAAATCCGTTTTTCAAATTTAAATGGCCAATTGGTTATAGACGCACCAATAAAAAGAGGAATGATTGGCTTTGGGCAGCATTTTGAATTCCCTACAACATCCAAAGGAACAGCAGAGCTTTTTTTACAAGGGAAAATGGTGTGCAAAGGTAACGTGCAGATAGGTAAAGATGTGTGTATAAAGGTAGCAGAAAGCGCTTATTTTGAAATGGGGTACATGGCTTGTTTGGGGTCGGACTGTAGAGTGTTGTGTACTGATAAAGTTATTTTAGGAAGCAATGCACGAGTAGGGTATCAAACACAATTTATTGATACCACTATCCATCAGTTAATTGATTTAAAGACGAATGAAAAACTACCAATGTCAGCACCTATTTTTATAAATAGGAATAATTGGATAGGGAATAGAACAACGGTAATGAAAGGGGCAAAAACACCCGAAAACTGTATTACAGCTTCAAATTCATTACTTAATAAAGATTATACTTCTTTTGGTCAAGATGTTATAATTGGTGGAATTCCAGCAAAACTATTAAAAGAAAATATAAGGCGTGATTGGGAAGGAGAGCGTGCCAAAATGGAGCACTATCTAATTGTAAATTAAAGCTGAGCTTTCCACGTTTCTACATATTTTTCAGCAATTCGAATATAATGATGCTCTTTTTCAATAAACTCCCGCGCATTTTTAGATATTTCAGTGATTTTTAACGGGTTTAAAATCAGTTGTTCCAAATCTTTATAAATTGCTTGTGCATCGGGTAGCGCATTAACCACAACTGGTTTTTCTAAATTATAGTATTCAACAAACTCTTTTTCAGCACCTGTAAAAACTACTTTCCCTTTCGCCATTGCTTCCAGAGCATTGTATCCTTGATCAAAACCTAGTACTTGATCTAAGACAATGTGGGCTTTATTGTAGAGTTCAATATATTCAGCATAGGGAACACTTTCTACGGTAATGATTTCAACTTTATCAGCGTACATTTCTTTTAATTTGGAAAGTGCTGCATCAAAATAATCGCTTCCTTTTTTGTAATAGTTACTTCGGTTTATACCGTGAAATATCACAATTTTCTCTTCAACTGAAAAAGGAATATATTGTAACTTTTCAGTATTGATAGGGTTTGCGATTAACCCTAAATATAATGGGTGACCTTTCATAGGGATGTGATAATCCATATCGGTGGCAATTACTCCTGAAATATGCTGAAACACAAATTCGTGCAACGATTTAAATTTCGGCTGAATGTATTTTAAAACAGGATCGAATTCTTTTTCGGAAACTTTACCGTCAAACAACGGGCTTAAAATAGAGTAGCGGAACTTTTTATCGTATGCATATTTTACACTGATGTAATCCGTTCCGCAGGATAATAAAAATAATTTTTTATTATGCTTTGCTAAAAATGAAACAACCTCTTTTTCAATTTTAGGTGTTACACCTAAGGGACTTTCATTAATTAGCTGCACCACGTCGTAGCCTTTTAATTTTTCAGAATGTCTAAAAAATTGTTTTTTGATATTTTCTGCAGCTAAATCAATCTTGAAAAACATAAAAAGCAAAACTTTCCATTTTTTGGCAAATCCAGAATTGTATTTTCTATTCAATTTAATATCAACGGGATAATTTTTAAAATAATCACCACTTCCAATAATGGTAACCTCGTGCCCAAGCGCAGTTAAGCCTTCTTTTAAAGAATTATGCAACCGACTGTATTCACCTACAAGGAGTATCTTCATAAATGCGTTATATTTGCTAAAACGACCCACCAAAAGTACAATTATTTATGGCCAGTAAACAACCGTCAACACAAATTAAAGTCTGTTTGGTGGCTATATCATTGGGAAGGGGAGGTGCAGAACGTTCTACAGCCTTGCTCTCCAGAATGCTCCGTGAAAAGGGTTTTCAAGTCTCTATTGTCATCTTGAACGATGTAGTGGGTTATCCCTACGAAGGGAAGCTGTTTAATTTAGGAGCTTTGAAAACCAAACCAGATACGCTTTCAAAACGTTTGGCACGGTTTAAAAAACTAAAGACATTTTTTAAAGAAGAAGAGTTTGATTATATAATCGACACCCGCAGCAGAGGCTCAGTTGCCAAGGAACTTTTCTACCTTCACTATCTATACAAAGAACAACGTATTATATATGTAGTGCATAGCTTTAATATTTCGCAGTATTTTCCAAAACAGCAATGGATTGTACAGAAAATGATTGATAAGGCGGAAGCTGTGATTGGAGTTTCAAAAGCTATTTCAAAAAAAATAAATACAACATATAATACACAAAAAACGGTAACAATTTATAACCCTTCTGAACCTTTTTCTGAAACGGAAGCAGCCAGTTCTTTTTCAGAAAAATACATCTTGTATTTGGGGCGTATTGAAGAGAAAGTTAAGAATTTTACTTTATTATTAGAAGGCTATAAAGCCTCAAAGCTTTCAGGGAACAATGTTCATTTAAAGATTGTAGGCGATGGTCCCGATGTAGATTTTGTACAACATAAAATAGATGAAATGAGCATTAGCGAAACAGTAACTTTATATCCTTTTACCTCTGCTATACTTCCATATGTAAAAAACGCTTTATATTTAACCTTAACAAGTAGGTACGAAGGTTTTCCTATGGTTTTAATAGAAGCACTTTCTGTGGGCACTCCTGTAATTTCAGTAGATTGCAAAAGTGGGCCAGATGAGATAATCATCAACCAGAAAAACGGCTTATTGATTGAAAACCATTCGGTTGAAGCATTGGCAGAAGCTATGAATAGGTTAGCTTTTGACACTGAACTCTATAAAACATGTAAAACGAATGCCCAAGACAGTATTTCACACTTAAAAATGGATGCTATTGGTGAACAATGGGCTAATTTATTGAACAATAAACAAACACGATCTTGAAAAGTAAATTGATTGACATACCAAAAATAGTTGACGTAGAAGGAAGGGGAAACCTTTCTGTAATTGAAAAAGACGTTTTGCCGTACCAGGTAAAACGTGTTTATTATCTATATGATGTTCCCAGTGATTCTAGCAGGGGAGGACACGCCCATAAAGAACAGTTAGAGTTTTTAATTGCAGTAAGCGGTAGTTTCGATGTTATCCTAGACGATGGAACTGAGAAGAAAAAAGTAACACTTAACAAACCTAACAAAGGCTTGTTGATAGCAACTGAAACTTGGAGGGAATTAGAAAATTTCTCATCTGGTTCGGTATGTGTTGTTTTATCTTCTGGAGAATTTGATGAGGCAGATTACATAAGGAGTTATGAGGATTTTAAACTATTTGTAAGCCGTTAGCCGAACCCCAAATTTTTCAAATAACACTTTACTTTTCACCATTAGTTTCAACACCTGCTTAGGCTGTTTTAATAGCTTTTGTTGTTTGGCATTCAAATTTTTTAAGTCGATTTTCGAAACATATTCTTTAAAAGAAACTACATCTCCAGCCAATTTATATTGAATGGCAAAGGAATACCTGTTTAAGTCTAAATACTGCTTGAGAAAAGGATTTTTTTTGCCCTCTGCTTCGTATTTGTCCAAGTCCATGTACCTGCGTTTTAAGGTATGGGTATTAGAAATTCTATTACTCCCGTCTAAATTATGAGTAGCCGAAATTTTTGTGGAAAAAGCCAATGGAGAAGCTAATGCTGCACGTAACCAAAGGTCGGTGTCCTCGCCAGCTCCGTGTGTAATGGTCGTGTCAAAGCCATTCAATGTTTTAAAAAACTCTTTTTTCATGCCAACAGCCGAAGTCCAAGCAAGTGCATCGGCTAAGCTATGTTTGAAGTAATCATCAACTAGGCCAATCCAATCATCACCTTTTTTTAAAATAGGAGAGATCATGGGAGTGGTTAAGTTTTTATTGTGCTTTTTATTGTAAGCTGTAGCAAACCACTGCGCTTCTGGAAACTTTTTGGTAATGTTATTTATGTTTTCTAGATGAAACGGATACCAATAATCATCTGCATCTAAAAAAACGATATGCTCTGCCGTGGCTTTTTCTACTCCGTAATTTCTAGTGGGACCTACGCCTTCATTTTTTTTACTGAAATAGTTGATCCTAAAATCATTTATAGCTTTTACTACGTCTTCACTATTATCGGTAGAACCATCATTAACAATAATCACTTCAAAATCTGAAAATGATTGCTTTAGCAGACTATCCAATGTTTTCTGGATGTCTCGTTCTTTATTGTAAAGCGGTATGATTACTGAAAACTTAGGCATTGTTTTTTAGTTTAGCATAATGTTTTAAGCGATATAAATCGAATAAAAACAGCGATGGATTGGCAGATGTAAAATTTTTTTGGATCGGTTTTTCAAAAAAGGCGATTCCCCAACAAAAAGGTTTTGTGAGATGATATTTTTTTAATTTCAAATAAGCCTTTTGTAATGGCCGTTCGGCAGACATTATTTTTTTCTGCTCAAAAAGAACGGTGGTTTCCACCGCTTTAAGAGCTTTGTTTACGAATGTTTTGTTGTCTTCCAAACCCAAATGATATACAGGGTTATCAATATGAAGAATGGTTACTTGCTTTTCTTCTAGAAACTGTTTAAAAAGGTTGTCAACACCGTACTCATTAAAGTTTATTTTTTCACTTATCGGTAAAAAGATATTTTTTTTTATAAAGAAACATCCCGAGTTAACAGCTAAATAGGTCTCTTTATTCCTTTGCGCTACAGTTAAAGATTCTCTTTCATGGCCGTATTTCCATCTAAGCATTTTGTTGGGTTCGGGCTTTGTTTCTGAATAGGTGATTCCGCCAAAAATGAGGTCTGCTTGTTTTTTTTTTGAAATAAAACGCTCTATAAAGTCCTTATATTTCGGTATAACATCAGCATCTAAAAAAAGCAACCAATTATAATTTGCTTTCTCTGCCAACCTATTTCTTGTAGCTGTACGACCTTTGTTTTTAGTGTTTTCAGCGTATAAGCAATAATCCAAGCTGTTGATAGTTGAGTTGCTGCTTTTGGTATTTTCGTTGTGAGATGCATCATCCAACACCAATATTTCAAAAGTTAGTTTAGCTTGTAAACATTGCTGGTGCAAGGTATTTACAAGTTCCGTAACATCATAATTATATGTAGGAATAAGGATGGAGAGCATTGCTTAGTTGAACAAGTTTAAGGTTCTTACATTGAACGTTTGTAAATTTAATGGTAAATTAATAGCCAGCGAAATTTTTGCTGCTCAATAAAAATATAACCTTTACGCTTTGGTTAAAACATACTATCTTTCTGTTTAAAAAAAACGTAGTGCATAATACTATGATACAAATTACAATCGCTAATATTAAAACAAAACTTGCTATTAAAAAGGTAAGTTGTATTTGTTTTATTTTGCTAACTCTTTCTATTTCTGCACAAGAAAAATCTTGGATGTACCTTAGGGCAATAGATACTACTTTTGTACCACAATTTTCAAAAGTTGGTGATCATTTGGTTTATAGTGGAAATGATACAAACCTTAAAGACATACTTCAGAAGTATAAAATATTTGAATTTAAAAAAACCTTTAAAAAAGCAAAGAAGGAAAACCTAAAGAAAACCTTTTTTGTAATTGCTGATAAAGAACTTATCTTAGAAGATTTACTTCAAAATGCCCCTCATTTATTTGATTATGGCGAAATAATAGCTCCTAAAGATAAAAAAATATTCGAACCTGATGATTACGGATTAACCAGTACCATAGGGGCTAATAAAGGTTTGCTTGCACACCTGGATTATTTCGATTTTTTAAATGTACCCAAAGCTTGGTATTACACGACAGGGTCTCGTGATATTGTTGTGGGGATAGCCGATGCAGCTGTAGATACTACGAATGCTGAGTTTAAAGGCAAAACCAAAGTATTTAGATCTTCACCCCTTGCTAAAGGTCACGGTAATGGTGTGGCAGGCATCGCAGCTGCTCAAGGTAATAATGGATATGGCGTAGCGGGAGTTTGTTATGATTGTTCTATTTATGCAACAGATTATGGTCATTTTAAAGATTTAAATCAATTGTTAGAGCTTTCTCGTGCTGGTGCCAAAGTAATTAATTGTAGCTGGGTAAGCAGCAGGTACTATCAAACTGCCCAAGATGCTATTGACGAAATGTACAACAACGGAACCATTATCGTTGCTGCCGCCGGTAATACCGACTGGTCTAAAACAAAAGGTGAAAAACTATATTACCCCGCATCCTATAACCATGTAATTTCGGTGGCCTCTATAAGTTATAAACATGAAACTGTTAAAGACCATACGTTATTGAGTAAAAAGGGAAACTATTATGGGGAGAATATTCGAGGTTATTTAGGTAGAACTTTAGGGTTCAAAGACAGAGCATCACTTACAGGTGCTTTTAATTACCCGGTTTCGATTACAACACTTAATCCAGAAGTAGATTTGTTAGCACCATCATCGGGGCAGTTTCGTATTTCAAAATGGATGTTGGAAGATGAAATTGAATATATTTGGGAAGCTAGTTCTCCCACAGCCCCATTGGTAACCGGAACTATTGGCCTTATGTATTCCTTATATCCTTGCTTACCTACAAATGAGGTAGAAAGCATTTTAAAGCTTACAGCTTGGAATATTGATGAGATTGGCGATAATATAAAATATAAAGGAAACTATGGGGCTGGTGCCTTGCAAACTGGAGATGCTGTAGAAATGGCATATCAAATGGTTGTTGAAGATGAAACAGTAACGATTGATAATCAAAACTTTTCACGATGGGATTTTAAGTTGACTACATATTCTAAAAAAACGGTTCTGAAAAACCAACAATTTACAGATGCTGCTACACTAGATTTAACTTCAAAAAATCAAATAGTTCTTTCTGAAAACACAATTTTAAAACCAAATAAAGAAGGAAATATCCACCTTAAAATTAATCCGTCACTACAAAAAGAATGTGAATTAGAACTTAGAGAAGGATTTCCAGAAAATTAGACTGTTTTCTGAACCACCTCAAAAATTTGATTTTCATCGCACTTCAAGGTTTTAGAAGGGTACTTTAGCAATAACGCATAGTCGTGTGTGGCCATTAAAATGGTGTTGCCGTTTTTATTAATTTCTTGTAGCACCTCCATTACTTCTACACTGGTTTGTGGGTCTAAGTTCCCGGTAGGTTCATCGGCTAAGATTAATTCTGGGTCATTTAATAAAGCTCTTGCAATAGCTACACGTTGTTGCTCACCTCCAGAAAGTTGATAAGGATATTTAAACGCTTTGGTTTTCATATCTACTTTTCCTAAAACTTGGTCAATTTTAGCATCCATTTCTTTTTTGTCTTTCCAGCCAGTAGCGGTCAATACAAAAAGAAGGTTGTCTTTTACGGTACGGTCGTTCAGTAATTTAAAATCTTGAAACACAACACCAAGTTTTCTTCGTAAAAACGGGATGTCTTTTTCTTTTAACGTAGGTAAATCGTAGCCAACAATTTCACCTTTTCCTTCTTGCAAGGGCAAATCGCCGTAAAGAGTTTTCATAAAACTACTCTTTCCAGTTCCGGTTTTTCCAATTAAATACACAAATTCACCTTTTTCAACCCGAACGGAAACATCAGATAAGATAAGATTTTCCCGTTGGTAGATAGCGGCGTCTTTTAATTCTAAAACCGGTTGCGACATATGTGTTGTGTTTATTTAGGTTGAGACTTCAAATGTAATTTGAAATATAACGAACTGCAATAGCTAAAGTATATTTCCTTTACATATTAATGTTATTTTCTTTAATTAACTCATCATCTTTTTTCCAAATGTAAAAAGGCATAGTTACAAGACTAAAGAGTATTAAAAGAAATGTCCAATTCCACTTGACTTCCTTTTTAATGTTTTTAAAAGACCAAAGTCTATAAATTAAATAAATTAAAGCGGGGTAAAAAAATAAACTCACGACTAAATTTTGGTATTCAAAAGGAACGATATTTTTTGAAATCCAAAGAAAAAAATTAACACTGAAAAAAGTCAATGTATGAATTAACCCAATAACTACTGGAGTTGTGAGAATGATTTTAAAGTATAACTTCATTAATCTTCAGAAATTGCTTCTTTCAGCTTTTCAATCTCTTTTTGTTGTTGAAGCGTATAAATAGTAAGCTCTTCAATTTTTTTCAGTAACAACAAGTTCATTTCTTTCAACGACATTCCTTCTTTTTCCATTGTTTCAGCAGAAGGGATTTCTGGTAAATGGTTATGTTTTTTTAAATAGGCTTCCAATTCAGGTAACGAGATAAGTTTATAGTTTGGCATTTTTTCCGAAGTACCAGTAAAATACTGTTTAAACACATAATCGGGAGCAACGGCGCCTTGTAGATCGACTAACACTTCTTGGGTGTGTATTTTGCCTTTAACGGTTAATAATTCGTCCGGTTGTTCGGTGCCAATGCCTATTTTTCCATTTTTTTCGGTCAAATTTTTAAATGGGTTACGTTGCGCACTTAAACTAAACGTTATGAATAGCATTAGGAAAGCAAAAACTGTTTTTTTCATCTTATTATAAATTCTGAAATGAAACATAAATGTACTTGATTTTTTTGAGAGGTTGCTAAAGGTTTCTTAAAAACATAATTATCGCATCCATCTTTCGTTACAGATTAAGACAATAATGTAATTTTGTTATCAAAAACCTCAAGCCCATGCGCAAAACCTTGTTTGCATCTACTGTTTTTCTATTTATTTCCACATATGCTTTTTCACAGCAAACTGCTGCGTTAACCAATGATTTAGTGGATTATAACAAAGCGATTGAACTTTACAACAACAACCAGTTTTTGGCAGCTCAAACATTGTTTTCTAAAGTAAAATCAACTGCTGAAGAAGAAACCATTGAAGGTGATTGTGCGTATTACATCGCCAATTGTGCCGTGCGGTTAAATCAGCAGAATGCCGATCAATTAATGGAAGAGTTTGTAGAAGACTACCCAACTAGCATCAAACGAAACGATGCGTACATTAATGTAGCTAACTACTATTTTGAAAACGGAAAATACTCGTATGCTCGCAAATGGTACGATAAAGTGGATGAAAGTAGCTTGAGCCGAGGCGAAATGGAAAAGTATAATTTCAATAACGGCTATGCTTACTTTAAAAGTAAGCGGTATAACGAAGCAAAAAAATACTTAAATCGGGTTTCCACTTCTCAAAAATATGGTTCGCAAGCTAAATATTACTTAGGGTATATTGCTTACGAAGGCGACGATTATGAACAAGCAAATCAGCAATTTGAAGAAATTAAAGGCGATGAACGCTACTCAGAAGACTTATCCTACTATCAAGCTGATATGAACTTCAAACTAGGGGATTTTCAAAAAGCGATCGATTTAGGAAAAGAACAATACGATTCTTCCAGTCCGCAGGAACGCAGCGAACTTTCCAAAATCATCGGTGAAAGCTATTTCAATTTAGGGCAATATGCTGAGGCGATTCCATATTTAAAGGAATACAAAGGAAAACGCGGCAAGTGGAACAATACCGATTATTACCAATTGGGTTATGCGTATTACAAGCAAGGCGATTACCAAAGCGCGATTAACGAATTCAATAAAATCATCGACGGAAATAATTCTGTAGCGCAAAATGCGTATTACCATTTAGCGGAAAGCTATTTAAAGCTGGACCAGAAACAGCAGGCGTTGAATGCGTTTAAAAATGCTTCGGAAATGAATTTTTCCAAAGAAATTAAAGAAGACGCTTTCCTGAACTATGCTAAACTGAGTTATGAAATAGGAAATAGTTACCAAAGCGCACCGCAGGTTTTACTGTCGTTTATTGAAGCCTATCCAGACAATAAAAATAACGAAGCACTGCAAAATTTGTTGATTGATTCATACATTACATCAAAAAACTACAAAGCTGCAATGGAGCTGTTGGAAAACAACAAAGCGTTTGAAAATAAGTTGGCGTATCAAAAAGTGGCTTTTTTCCGTGGTGTAGAATTATATAATGAAGGAAATTATACCGAAGCGAAAACATTATTCAATAAATCGTTACAAGAACCTCGTGATGCAAAATATACTGCAAGAGCGACCTACTGGAAAGCTGAAAGCGATTACCAATTGTCCGATTTTGACGAAGCGCTAATCGGTTACAAACAATATTTGCAATTACCGGAAGCTGCTTCGACACCTGAATATGACAATGCTCGGTACAACTTAGCGTATAACCAATTCAAGTTGAAAAACTATTCCGAAGCCATAACCAATTTTAAAGGATATTTGGAAAGTTCATCTGCAAACGGCGCTCGAAAACAGGATGCGTATTTACGATTGGGAGACAGTTATTTTGTGACCAGCCAATACTGGCCAGCGATGGAAAATTATAACAAAGCCATTGAAGTTGGTGCTGCGGATGAAGATTATGCCTCGTTTCAAAAAGCAATTAGTTATGGTTTTGTCGATAGAACTGATCAGAAAATTGAAGGGTTGCAAAACTTCTTACGCACGTATGTGAAATCGGTGTACCGAGATGATGCTTTATATGAATTAGGAAACACCTACGTATCTCAAAATAAAAACAACGAAGCGTTAAGAATCTACGATAACTTGATTCAAAACATCCCGAAGAGTATTTATAAACCAAGAGCGTTGATGAAAAAAGCGTTGATTTTGGATAATACAGGAAAAAGTAATGAAGCGTTGGCTATTTTTAAGCAGGTAGCCAGTGAGTATCCTTCCACGCCAGAAGCCGTGCAAGCTGTTTCTTCAGCAAAAATTATTTATATCGATCAAGGGCAAGTAGATCAATATGCCAATTGGGTGAATACGTTGGATTATGTTTCTGTAGAAGATAGCGAGTTGGACGATGCTACGTACCAAGCTGCCGAAAAGCCGTATTTGGAAAATAAAATCAGTCAAGCGATGAGCCGTTTTGAAGCCTATTTAAAAGAATTTCCAAATGGAAAAAATGCGTTAGATGCTCACTTTTATTTAGGTCAGTTATATTTTGCTGAAACAGAAAAGGAAAAAGCCATTCCGGATTATGAATATGTGGTGTCTAGAGAGCAGAATGAATTTACAGAGCCAGCTTTGGCCCGAGTTTCAGAACTGTATTTAGGGAAAAACAATTACGAAAAAGCACTTACTTATTTAAAACGCTTGGAAATTAGTGCCAATTCACCCCAAAATATCATTTTTGCGCAAACCAACAGTATGAAAGCTAGTTACGAGTTAAAACAATACGCGGAAGCGGTTGGGTACGCTGAAAAAGTACTTCAGAATTCTAAAATCGACAATAGTATTAAAAGTGATGCGCAAATTATCATTGCACGGTCAGCGATGAAAACCAATGACGAAGCAAAAGCGAAGAAAGCATATGCTGAGGTTGGCAAAATAGCAACAGGAGAATTGGCTGCCGAAGCGTTATATTATGATGCCTATTTCAAAAGAAAAGAAGGAAGCTTGAAAGCTTCGAATGAATCGGTGCAACGATTGGCCAAAGATTATCCGGGCTACAAATTATATGGTGCAAAAGGATTATTGCTAATGGCAAAAAACTTCTACGATTTAAAAGATGCCTACCAAGCTACTTATATTTTGGATAGCTTGATTAAAAACTTTAGCGATTACACAGAGATTGTAAACGAAGCCAAAGCAGAACTTTCTAAAATTAAAGCTGCTGAAGCAAAAACAAACGCTTCGGTAGAAACTGAAGAAAACTAAACGTTTAGCTACAAAAAAATTAAAGAATCAAACCTCTCAATGTAACTTATGACTTTATTGAAAAATTATAAGAGTCCGTTTTCAGAAACATACAGAAACCTACTTTTTTTAGCCGCATTAGTGTGTTCTTCATTATCTGCCGTTGGCCAAGATAAAGACGGGGAAGAGCAAGAAGATAATTTAGATACCGAAGTGGTAAACATCGTAAAACCATACACGCCCACCATTTCTGATGCGTTTAAAGTAAAAGAAACACCGATGTTAAACGATTCGATCACTACACAGAAAAAAGAAGTGAAATACGAGATTTTTTCTGTTCCCGTAGCGTCTACTTTTACACCTGCTAAAGGAAAAGCGGAAACAGTTGAAAAATCGAAACCTATTAAATTGTATGACAATTACGCAACTTTAGGGTTTGGTAATTACACGTCTATTTTGGGTGAGCTGTACAGCAATTTTCAAATAAGCCGAACCGATAACGCAGGGTTTTATTTTCGACATAATTCCTCACAAGGTGATATTGATGGTGTTTTATTGGAAAACAAATACTATGACACCAAGTTAGATGCCAATTACAGTAGCCGACAGCGTTATACAAGCTATAAGCTTGATGCTGGAGTAGAGCATCAACTGTTTAATTGGTATGGTTTGAATGATTTTTATACACAAAACTTCGAAACAATTGGTTCTGAAATCGATCCACAACAGCAATATTATAGCGGGTATGTTGGAGGAAGCATTTCGGTAGATGATTCTTTTTTTGAAAAAGCCACAGCTAATATTCGATATACTGGCGATGCGTTTTCTTCTTCTGAAATCAATATTAATGCACAACCAGAGTTTTCATTTCCATTAACTGATTTAACTTTGAAAGTAGATGGAGATGTCGACTACCTAACAGGAAGTTTTGATAAGGGCTACCTTTCTTTCGAAGGAATTGATTATAGCTATTTAAACGCAGGTGTAATTCCTTCGTTAGTTTATGTAAATGAAGATTTATCGGTTTCCTTAGGGGCAGCGGCTTATGTAAGTTTGGATACTGAAAATAGTGAAACGGACTTCTTTTTGTATCCACGAATCAACGCTTCATATCGTCTAGTCGATGAATTATTAATTGTCTATGGCGGGGCAGAAGGCGATTTAAAACAAAATACGTATTACGATTTCAAGGAAATCAATCCGTATGTGTCGCCTACGTTATTTATAGCACCAACAAGTCAGTTGTACGAAGGGTTTGCCGGTTTAAAAGGAAAGTTATCTAATTCAGTAGGATATAACGTTCGTGCATCCTACGGAAAAGATGAAAATAAAGCGCTGTTTAAATCAAATCAATTCTCAACTGGAGCAACTACTGGAGAAGGCTACGAATATGGAAACTCTTTTAATGTAGTTTATGACGATGTGAATACGCTTTCGGTTTTTGGTGAATTAAAAGTTGATGTCTCAAATACATTTACGTTAGGGGTAACAGGAGAATATTTTAGTTATGATACTACCAACGAAGCCCAACCATGGAACCTTCCAGAACTAAAAGCATCCTTATTTTCAAACTTTACTATTACCGAACAATTGTATGGAGGTGCTTCGTTATTCTACGTAGGCGAGCGAGAAGATATATCTAAAAATATTCCATTGCCTTTTGGGCCTATTATTGAAGAACGAATAATATTAGATGGCTATTTAGATGCTAATGTTCATGTAGGTTATAATATTAATGAGCGACTATCTGTTTTTGCGAAAGGAAGCAACTTGTTAAGTGATAATTATGAAAAATGGCTTAATTATCCCGTACAAGGAATTCAAGCCTTAGTTGGTGCTACGTACAAATTTGATTGGTAAAACCTGAATGAAACAGCCTCAAAATTTACAAGAAGTACAACAGGTTATTCAATCTGGAAAACCAGTATTGTTATATTTTTCAGGAGAACGGTGTAGTGTCTGCAAAGCGTTAAAACCTAAAGTTGAAACGGCGATTACCTCAAACTTTGAGGATATTCTTCTTTTTGAAATCATACTAGAGCAACATCCTGACATTGCAGCTAACTATATGGTATTTACAAATCCTACAGTTTTGGTCTTTTTCGATAGTAAAGAAGCCATACGAGAAGGGAAAAATATGAGTATTCCTGAATTTGAAAAAACTGTAGATAGAATCTACCAGTTATATAATTAACGATGATTTTTTATTTTATAAGAGTATAAATTATCACAATTAAAAAAGCAACTATATTTACAGTTGCTTTCTTTATTTTTGCATCACATTTTTAAAAATAGATTATGAAAAAATTATTCCCTCTCTTTCTTTTAAGTCTCTTAATTTCGTGTGCCCCAGAAAAAATACCGGCAGACCTTTTGGTAAAAAATGCCACTATTTATACAGTGAATGAAAATTTTGATACTGAAAATGCTTTTGTAGTCAAAGATGGAAAAATTTTAGAAATAGGTGTAAAACCGGAGCTAGAATTAAAATACAATATTGCTGAAACCTACGATGCAAAAGGAAAAACAATTGTACCTGGATTGATCGATGCGCATGCTCATTTATATGGTTTAGGCTTAAACTTACAAGATGTAGACTTAACCGAAACTACTAGTTACGATGAGGTGTTGGCACGGGTAATAACATTTCAGAAAGAAAAAAACAAAGACTACATCATAGGTCGCGGTTGGGACCAAAACGATTGGGAGATAAAAGAATTTCCCACTAAAAAAGAGCTAGATTCTCTTTTTCCCGAAACACCTGTTGCTTTAACTCGAATAGATGGTCATGCGATGATCGTAAATAGTGAAGCACTAAAACGAGCTGGAATTACAGCTGAAACAAAAATGGATGGTGGCGTAATTGGCGTAGAAGATGGAAAACTTACTGGAATTTTAGTAGATAGCCCAATGAGTTTGGTTGAAGAGTCTTTCCCTAAGCAGAATAGAAGTTATAACAAGCAGGCTTTACTGGATGCAGAGCGTATTTGTTTAGAGATGGGTTTAACTACAATCAACGACGCGGGACTAGATAAAGAAATAATTGAATTAATAGATAATTTACAACAACAAGATAGTATGGCATTGCGTGTATATGCAATGGTAAGCAACAAACCTAAAAACTTAGATTACTATTTAGATAATGGAAAAGTTAAAACCGATCGGTTGAACGTACGTTCGGTAAAGGTGTATGCAGATGGGGCTTTAGGTTCTAGGGGAGCTACTTTGCGGGAGCCTTATACCGATATGCCGGGACATTTTGGTGCCATGATTACACCGGCAGATAGTTTACAAATGCTTGCCGATAAAATTGCTGCAGCCGATTTTCAAATGAATACTCATGCGATTGGCGATTCGGCTAATATTTCAGTTTTAAGAGCTTATGAAACTGCTTTAAAAGATAAAACCGATGCTCGGTGGAAAATAGAACACGCTCAAATTGTAACTGAAAAAGATTTTGATAAATTTTCAAAAAATATAATTCCGTCTGTGCAACCTACACACGCTACAAGCGATATGTATTGGGCAGAAGACAGAGTAGGTTCAGAAAGGATAAAAGGTGCTTACGCTTATAAAACATTGTTGGAAAATGCAGGCATTGTTGTTTTAGGTACTGATTTTCCTGTTGAAAAAGTAAACCCAATGTACACGTTTTATGCTGCCGTAGCCCGTAAAGATTTGGAACAGTACCCTGAAGATGGATTTCAGAAAAAAGATGCTTTGTCCAGGGAGGAAGCTATAAAAGGAATGACCATTTGGGCAGCGTACTCAAATTTTGAAGAAGATGAAAAAGGAAGCATTGAAGAAGGTAAATTTGCTGATTTTACAGTTTTAGACAGGGATATTATGAAAATACCCGAAGATAGCATCCCCAATACAAAAGTGCTGGCGACTTTTATAAATGGTAAGAAAGAGTTTTCTTTTGAAAAAGAAGACTAATATTTATTTAAAAACTATTTTCCACCTTTAGATTTTAAATCGTCTAAGCATAGAGGATCTAATTCCGGAACATTTGCCCGGTTTTGTAAAAACCGTGCAACTTCACGTTCGTCTGTATTTGTAGCTTCAAAGTACATTAAGCAATCTTCTATCACACAATGGCGAGCATTGTCAGGGTCTTCATGTTCTTTTGGATGAATATCATCGTCTGAAATGTTTACAAGGCCTAAAATATGACCAAACTCATGCTGAAGCGTAGTAGCTTCGAGGGTTTCAACATCAGAACTTTGATTATTAGCTATTAAATCTAGCATTGTTTTTTTGTAAATAACTATCGATGTGTTTAAATAGGCTGTCCCTAACGTAACTGATGTATCGGTATCTTTACTTGAATTTCCGTTTGAAAAGAAAACATAGACAGCTATATTATCGTCTTCAGTATAAGCGGTCCTATTGTCTTCCTCAATTTCTTTAATTTCATCAATATCAAAAGGTGCGTTTTGGGGTGCATTAATAACGGTTTCTTTAATTAAGATGCCTCCGGGTTTGGTTATGCGGTTATTTAAAAATTGTATAAGTAGATTTTTGGTTCCTTCTTCAGGTTTAAAACCTAATGAATACACAAATTCAATGGTCAAACTATTATAGATGTCATTCGACAAAATATCTTCTGCTGAAGCTCCTAAAGATTTTTTGTTTTCTGCTGTTGGATCGTTTATTGCATCATCAGAATCGTCGTCCTTACAACCGGTAAACAATAAAATTGAAAATAATAAGAAAAGTAGGGAAGCAGGGGAAAATTTCATAGTGTAATCATTAAATTTTTAGCAAACATACCCTTTACTAGGATAATTTAAAAATGGGTAGTATTAATTTAACGCTTTGTAGGGTATTTCAGTATGTAGCCAAAAGATAAGGGTAAACCTTCAGTAAATTCATCAATTTTTATTTGTAAGTTTCGCTAAATAATCGTGGTGGTCTCCTTCACAGACTACCTCAAAATCAAATCCGTTTTTATAGCAATATTTTTTGAAAATGGTTTCATCTAAATAAACCCAGTTAAAGGGCTCGCTTTTTACTCCTTTGTATTTCATTGTAAATTCCAGTTCACCATAATAACCGTCTTCTGAAATAAAAATATTTTCTTCTGTAGCAGCATCAAACATGTATTGTAAGTCACTACTGTCTATAAGAATCTGTCCGGTATGGGTAAGCAACGATTTTAATTTCTGAAGGTATTTTGAAACAAATTCCAGTTTCTGAAAAATACCGGTGCCATTCATTAACAATAAAATAGTATCAAATTTTTTGTCTTGCAAATGAAGTAAATCAATATGTTCAACTTGCTCCACACCGCGCAATTTTGAAACTTCCACAGCCCCTTTTGATGTGTCAATGGCAGTAACTTGCAATCCTTTTTCTTGAAGATACAACGAATGGCCTCCGGCACCGCAACCTACATCTAACACCTTTCCAAATGATAGGTCGAGCGCTTTTCGTTCAACAGCGGGCATATCTTTATAACTTCGGAATAAATAGGGAAGAGGCATGATATCTTCTTCGGTAATATTTGTTTCGGTTAAAATATCCTCTGTATAATTTCCGTGGTAATAATCAAGTAAAGCGTTGCCTAAAATATCGGTCATTGTTTTTTTAGTTGATGGGTCGCTGAGTTTATAAGTTGATGAGGTTTGAGTAGAGAGAATTTCATCATTTGAAAATCGTACCTCGTACTTCAAAATTCGTACTTTTGCGTTGCTATGGAAGAGATTCTAAAACAACTGCCACAACGCGCCAAAGATACGCATAACGAGAATAAAAAATTCTTTAAAAAGCTGAAGCGCAAACCACCTAAAAATTTAGATTCTTTGATGCAAGAGTTGCATACCGAGGAGTTTGAGCGTACCGATTGCTTAACGTGTGCCAACTGCTGTAAAACAACGGGGCCTCTTTTTACACAAAAAGATATTGAGCGTATAGCGAAGCATTTTAAGATGAAGCCCAGTAAGTTTATTGAAGCGTATTTACATTTAGATGAAGAAAATGATTACGTGTTGCAAAGTGTTCCGTGCACTTTTTTAGGCGCAGATAATTATTGTAGCATCTACGATGTACGCCCAAAAGCCTGCAAGGAATTTCCGCATACTGATAGAAAGAAGTTTCAGCAAATTTCAAACTTGACATTGAAAAATGTAGCTATCTGCCCTGCGGCCTTCAATATTGTTGAAGAAATGAAAAAAAGGTTGCCTTAATTATATTTATACTATTCATAAAGCATGTATTGCTTCCGCATGGCATCATACTTTTCTAAATCACGTAACCAAGTAGCCCTTATTTCAGGATATGTATAGCCATTTTCTATTTGTTCTTGCAGTTTTGTTGTACCGGCAAGGTTGGTAAAGAAATTGTTAAAAAAACCCTTTTTCTTTCCATAGCCTACGTAGGCTTCAATAAGCCATTCGAGATTCAATTTATCTAGGTTTTTATTCTTCCGAAGATCTAATCCATTACAAGGCTCACCTTTAAATTTTGGGTATTTAGCGCCTTCATTGGCTTGTGGCGTAAAGGTGAACGGATAAAATTGTGAAGGCAAGGATGGCGCCCCAAAAACTTGGAACTGCATGTCGGTCCCACGACCAGCGCTAACAATAGTTCCTTCGAAAAAACAAAGACTGGGGTAGAGGTTAATAGCAGTGTCGTTGGGTAAGTTAGGCGATGGTTTTACAGGTAATGAATAGGCTGTTTGGTGGTTGTAGTTTTTAACCTTAATTACTTTAATGTCTGCTTTTATATTATTTTTTAACCAACCTTGTCCGTTAATCATTTGAGCGTATTCGCCAATGGTCATTCCGTGTACAACCGGTACAGGGTGCATCCCGACAAAGCTAGAATGTTCTGGTTCAAGAACAGGACCGTCAATATAATGCCCATTTGGATTTGGTCGATCTAAAATAAGCACTGGAATATTTGCTTCGGCGCAGGATTCCATTACGTAATGTAAAGTGGAAATATAGGTGTAGAACCGCGCGCCTACATCTTGTATGTCGAAAATCATAATGTCAATTCCATCTAATTGTTCTGTCGATGGCTTTTTGTTTTTTCCGTAAAGCGAAATAATAGGCAAACCTGTTTTGGTATCAACACCATCTTTAACTACTTCGCCGGCATCTGCCTTTCCGCGAAAGCCGTGTTCTGGTGCAAATACTTTTTTTAAATTGATATTTTCAGAAACTAAAAAGTCCACCAAGTGTTTTGAATTGTCATCAACTCTCGAAGTTTGATTGGCAACCACACCGACTGATTTGTTTTGTAATAATTTAGAATACAATGAAAATTGATCTGCACCAACTTCGATAGATTTTTCTTTTACAATTCCATCTTCTGTTTTTAGGCTTCCAACTTCTACTTCGTACTTCTTATTATTTTCAGCTCTTTTTCTTTTTCGTTCTAAATCCCGATCGTTATCTTCTTTTATATCGGCTCCCGCTTCAATATATTGATCAAGCGTACTTTGTTTTACAGGTTCTTTTTCGGTAACCGAAGTTCCGCAGGAAAAAAAACTGAAAAGCAGAATGAAAACTGTATTTTTGAAGATAAGTAACTGCATAAACAAATTTGTGAATTTCGAATTTTTCATCGCCCGGCGCATAATTGCCTCCAAGGACTATAAAAGTAGCATTTCGGCACCAATAATAAAAATTGCTATTACAGCTATTGCTATTGGTATTATTATGATGTTGGTTTCGATAGCTACGGGGGTTGGGCTTCAGAAAAAAATTAGAGATAAAGTTTCGGCTTTTAACGGGGATATTATAATCACCAATTTTGACACAAATTTCTCTAATGATTCCCAAATACCTATTTCAAAAGAACAAGATTTTTATCCTAACTTTTCAAGTGTTGAAGGGGTTAACCATATTCAAGTGACTGCATTAAAAGGTGGTGTAATCCGTACGGCAGAAGATTTTGAAGGGATTGTGGTAAAAGGCGTTGGTGACGATTATAACTGGGAGACATTCAATGATTTTTTAATTAAAGGTAGGTTGCCCGATTATTCTGAAAATTTAAATGACGAGGTTTTAATTTCGCAATATCTCGCCAACCGTCTGCAATTTAAAGTAGAAGATCGCGTAAACACCTTTTTTTTACAAGATGCTGAAAATAAAAAAACGAGAAGTCTTGGTTTAAAAATCGTAGGGATTTATAATAGTGGTTTTCAGCAATTTGATGAACAATATTTAATAGCGGATATCCGTCATATTCAACGTCTAAACAAATGGGACGATGACCAAATAGGGGCTTTTGAGTTATTTGTTGACGATTTTGATAACATTCAAGCGGTCGGCAGTGCGGTCTATAATGAAACTCCCAGTACACTGGATACCCAGACCATTCGTCAAAAATATGGGGCTATTTTTGAATGGCTCGATCTGTTTGATTTTAACATTGTGCTCATTATCGGGATCATGATTTTGGTGGCAGGGATTAACATGATTACCGCTTTGCTGGTTTTAATATTAGAACGCACCCAAATGATTGGAATATTAAAAGCTTTGGGAAGTAATGACTGGAGCGTACGAAAAGTGTTTATTTACAATGCCATGTACTTAATTGGCGTAGGCTTGTTTTGGGGAAATGTGATAGGGTTAGGGCTTTTGTTTCTTCAGAAATATTTTAAATTATTTCCACTGAACCCAGATACATATTACGTGACCGAAGCACCTGTTTACATAGACCTGGGGTACATTTTGCTATTGAACGCAGGAACATTTATTTTATGTTTATTAATGTTGCTTATTCCATCTTATATTATTGCCAAAATCTCTCCAGTAAAGGTGATTCGGTTTGAGTAATATAAAATCTTGTAGTTCCTTTTACTAAACTGTACCTTTGCACCGCATAAAAAACAGCTATGAAATACGCAAAAAACATGTTGGAAACTATCGGTAATACACCGTTGGTTAAAATAAATAAACTAGCCGAAGAAATCCCGGCTTTAGTCCTCGCCAAATACGAAACCTTCAATCCTGGAAACTCGGTAAAAGACCGGATGGCGGTAAAAATGATTGAAGATGCCGAAAAAGAAGGCCACCTAAAACCGGGCGGAACCATTATTGAAGGAACCAGCGGAAATACAGGAATGGGGTTGGCACTTGTAGCAATTGTAAAAGGCTATAAAATGGTCTGTGTCATAAGTGACAAACAGAGTAAGGAAAAAATGGATATTCTGCGGGCTGTAGGAAGTGAAGTGGTCGTTTGTCCAAACGATGTAGAGCCAGACGATCCACGTTCGTATTATTCAACTTCAAAACGACTGGCAGAAGAAACCCCTAATAGTTGGTATGTAAACCAATATGACAACCCCAGTAATGCAAAAGCACATTACGAAAGCACAGGGCCCGAAATTTGGGAACAAACCGAAGGCAAAATCACACACTTTGTAGTTGGGGTAGGTACCGGCGGAACCATTAGCGGCGTTGGCAAGTATTTAAAAGAAAAGAATCCGGATATTAAAGTTTGGGGAATTGATACCTACGGAAGTGTTTTTAAAAAATACCACGAAACAGGTGAGTTTGACGAAAACGAAATCTACCCATACATCACCGAAGGAATTGGCGAAGATATTCTTCCAGCCAATGTAGATTTTGATATTATCGATGGCTTTACTAAAGTAACCGATAAAGATGCAGCGGTTTATACACGGAAATTGGCAGAAGTAGAAGGCATGTTTTTAGGGAATTCTGCCGGAGCAGCTATGAAAGGTCTACTTCAGTTGAATGAGCATTTCACTAAAGATGATGTGGTGGTGGTTTTGTTTCACGATCACGGAAGCCGCTATGTAGCTAAAATATATAATGACGATTGGATGCGCGAGCAAGGATTTATCGATTAACATTTCGGAAATAAAATTTATAAATCCCGTTCCATTGCATTTGGAGCGGGATTTTTTTACTTTTAGAGTATAATGAAACGCGAAGCACAAAAGTTGTTTAAATATTTACGTACCAAACCGGTGCCTGTAAACACGCGCGAAATTCTCGCTTTGGAACGTACCAAGCTTGCAAACGAGCGTACATTGTTGGCTTATATAAAAGCATCCTTATATTTATTATTGGGTGGTTTGGCGTTGCTAGGCCTTGACGATTTTCAAAGCATTAGATGGTTAGGGTATGTTGCTTTAGTGGTTTGTATCGTTTTTTTGGGCGTAGGGATTATGCGGTATATAGTTTTAAACCGAAGACTATACAAATGGCATCGAGTGTTATTTACCGATACCATTCCCGAGGATAATGAGAAAAACACGAACGATACAGCTTCAAAATAAAATGTACCTTCGTTACTGAAACTCCCCGTAACTTTTTCTAACTATGAAAGAAGATTTTCTGCATTACGTGTGGAAGTTTCAGAAATTTACCACGAGCCAGTTGAAAACTACAGACGGACAATCTGTAAAAGTCATTTCTGTTGGGCAACATAATTATGATTCCGGACCTGACTTTTTTAATGCGAAGCTTTCAATTGAAAAACAATTATGGGCCGGAAATGTTGAAATTCATCTAAAATCTTCAGATTGGTATGTGCACAACCACGAGAAAGATAGAGCGTACGATTCGGTAATATTACATGTGGTTTGGGAACATGACGCCGATGTATTTACAAAAGAAGACTCACCTATCCCTACTGTGGAAATAAAAAGTATAATAAACACAGCAACTTTGGGCAAGTACCGTAAGTTGTTTTCTAAAAAACAGCAATGGATACCATGTGAACCAGAACTCTCATATGTTGAATCATTTACAGTACATAATTGGTTGGAGACCTTATATTTTGAAAGGCTTCAGCAAAAATCTCAACTTATTTTAAAAGAACTAGAAAAATCTAATAACCATTGGGAAGCAGTTTTGTTTAACCTACTGGCAAAGAACTTCGGTTTAAAAGTAAATGGAGATGCTTTTTACAGTATGGCACAATCACTGGATTTTTCAACAGTGAAAAAATGTACTGAAAAGCAATCGGAATTGGAAGCTTTATTTTTAGGGCAGTCAGGCTTATTAGAAGGGATAAATGAAGACGGTTATTTTCAAGAGCTTCAAAAAACTTACAAATATTTAGTCCATAAATTTCAGCTTTCAAATGATGAGGTAGTTATGCCAAAATATTTCAGGTTACGGCCACCTAATTTCCCGACGATCCGCCTGTCGCAGTTGGCGGTGTTATATGCAGTAGAAAAACAGTTGTTTTCAAAGGTAATTTCCACTTCAAAAAAAGAAGACTTTTATAAAATGTTTGGTGTGACTGCATCTGCCTATTGGGATACGCATTATAATTTTGGAGTTGTTTCAGCAAAACGGAAAAAGAAATTAACAAAAGCTTTTATCGATTTACTACTAATAAACACAATAATCCCATTGCAGTTTTGTTACGCTAATGCTGTTAAAAAAGATATTTCTGAAGAACTTATTCAGCTTACTTCGTCTATAGACAAAGAAGAAAATTCGATAATTAAGAAATTTAACCAGTTAAAACCAGTTGCCCGTACGGCTTTACATTCACAGGGATTACTTCAGTTAAAAAACAATTATTGTAATAAGGTAAAATGCTTACAATGTGCGATTGGGAATGCTATTTTAAAGGGAGGTTAATTTTAATTTATTTTTTGAATTATGTGAACCACACAATTTTAATAGAAAAATAGTAATTTGCAAGTATGTTACAGATGGTGTACCGTATTCGTTATTTTTTTGAAAAACGTGGATTTTACGTGAGCTCACGCTTGGCAGATCGATTGGGGATGCGGGTTAAAAACGTACGGCTTTTTTTCATTTATCTTTCATTTGCAACATTGGGTGTGGGTTTTGCCATTTATGTAACACTCGCTTTTTGGCTACGGTTAAAAGATTTGGTATATGCTAAACGGACTTCGGTTTTCGATTTATGAATAGGTTTATCAATTCAAAAATATACGGAGCGATCTTTTTGTTGATCCTTATTTTTTCAATAGGGATTTTAGCTTTTAGGTTTTTTTCTGGTTATACGTGGATCGATGCTTTCTACATGACTGTGATAACCATCACTACGGTAGGGTTTCAGGAAGTCCGCCCTTTAGATCCTTATGAAAAAATATTCACTTCACTTCTTATCCTTTCCAGTATATTTATAGTAGGATATGCTATTTCAGTAATAACAGAATACCTTTTAAGCAAGAGCAACATTGGTAACTTAAAACAGAAAAGAATGCAAAAAAAAGTTGATTTATTGCGAAATCATGTAATAGTTTGTGGTTATGGTAGAAATGGTCAACAAGCGGTAGAAAAGTTAAGGGATTATAATAAAGAATTTGTGGTCATTGAAAAAGACGAGCAGGTGGTAGAGCGTTTCTCTGGGAGCCATATGTTGTTTATAACCGGTAATGCCGGTGAGGACCACGCTTTACTGCAAGCCGGAATAGAAAGGGCATCCACCATAATATGTGCGTTGCCCAGTGATGCAGACAACTTATTTGTTGTACTTTCTTCAAGGCAAATAAACCCCACATTAAAGATAATAAGCCGTGCCAGCGAAGAAACCAGCTATCAAAAATTAAAACTTGCTGGAGCAAATAATGTGGTCATGCCAGATAAAATAGGGGGCGATCATATGGCAAACTTGGTTGTAACGCCAGATTTAGTCGAGTTTTTGGACAACCTTTCCGTTTCTGGTGAAAAAGACAGTATTAACGTAGAGCAAATCCCTTTTGAAAATGTGTGTCCCGATGGAATTGAAAAAGCAATTTTAGATTTGGATATCCGAAAAAAAACAGGCTGTTCGGTAATTGGCTATAAATCTCCGAATGGCAATTATTTTGTTAACCCTGAACCTTCTATGAAACTTGAAAAAGATTCTAGTTTAATACTTATAGGAAGACCTGATCAGATTAAAAACTTAAAAAAGTTATACAATGTTTAAGAAACCGTTAATTTTTTAACGTGTAAATGTTTGAAATAAGCCAATTTTTTTAGCATATTGCCAAAACAAATTTTTTCAAGCGAATAGTAATTAACTAAAAATAACAATGAAGAAGCTACTTCTTTCCCTATTTTCAATTCTAACACCTTTATTAACATATGCCCAAGATGCGAGTACATCAGCGAACATAGATGCTACTTTTAAAAAATATACTGGGTGGTTTGTAGATTTCATTTTTTATGAAATCCCGTTTTCTGAGGAGTTTCAAATTCCGTGGGTATTAATTGTACTTATAGGTGGAGCAACTTATTTTTCAATTTATTTTAAGTTAATAAACTTTACAGGCTTTTGGACAGCAATTAAGGTAGTTCGTGGGAAATATGAAGATATAGAAAAACACGGTGCCGATACTTTATATGGTGATTCTACACCAAATGAAGGTGAAAATATAATTGAAACCATTCGAGATGATAGTGCCGAAGGAGAGGTTTCGCACTTTCAGGCGCTTACCGCGGCACTCTCTGCCACAGTGGGGTTAGGAAATATTGCCGGTGTGGCAGTAGCTTTGTCCATAGGAGGACCTGGGGCAACATTCTGGATGATATTAGCTGGTCTTTTGGGGATGGCTTCAAAATTCGCAGAATGTACACTTGGTGTAAAATATAGGGATGTAGGACCAGACGGGACTGTGTATGGAGGACCTATGTACTATTTGAAAAAAGGGTTAGGTGAAAAAGGAATGGGTGGATTAGGAAAAGTACTCGCCGTCATCTTTTCAATTTTTGTAATTGGAGGCTCTTTTGGTGGTGGAAATATGTTCCAAGCCAATCAAGCAGCTGCACAGTTTGTACAACTTTTTGAATTTTCAAATCCTAATGCAGGTTTGTATTTTGGATTAGGAATGGCGGTTTTAGTTGCCATTGTGATTATAGGAGGAATTAAAAGGATAGCATCTGTAACCGAAAAGATTGTTCCATTTATGGCCGGTGTTTACGTGTTGGCTGCAATTATAATATTAGTTGCAAACTATAATCACATAGGCGATGCTTTCGGGCTTATTTATGAAGGTGCTTTCTCTGGCTTAGGAATAGCTGGTGGATTAATTGGTGTTATGATTCAAGGTATTCGTCGTGGAGCATTTTCAAACGAAGCCGGAGTTGGATCGGCAGCGATTGCTCACTCTGCAGTTAGAACAAAATACCCTGCTAGTGAAGGTATTGTTGCCCTTTTAGAACCTTTTGTAGATACAGTAGTAATTTGTACCATGACAGCCTTGGTAATTATTATTACAAATTATGAGGCAGGTTTTATGGAATACGGAACTGAAATTACCGAAGGAGTCGAAATAACCGCAACAGCATTCGATACTGTAATACCACACTTCTCTATTGTGTTAACTATTGCTGTTATATTATTTGCATTCTCTACAATGATCTCTTGGTCATACTACGGTATGCAAGGTTGGAAATACCTATTCGGAAAAGGAAAAATAACAGACATGGTCTACAAATTCTTATTCTTAATATTTGTAGTAGTAGGAGCATCTATAAGTCTTGGTTCTGTAATCGATTTTTCAGATGCGATGATTTTTGCAATGGTAGTTCCTAATATTATTGGTGTAATACTATTAACACCTATAGTAAGAAAAGAACTTAAAAAATATATGAAAGCAATAAACAAGAAGGAAGATGCATTAGATAGTGGGGCAGAAGATCTCACAAAGCATATTTAAAATGTAACTTCCTCAACCTATAATTGGAGGAATGAAAATTACAAAATCCCACTTCACGTTCAATAGAACTCAACGGAGTGGGATTTTGTTATTAGTATTCCTTATAATTGGTTTAGTGTGTATATACTATTTTGTAGATTTTTCTGAAAAGTCTACATTCGATACTTCTTCAGAAGAAATTACAGCGTTACAACAAGAGTTAGATTCGTTGCGTGTTTCTGAAATAGCAGCTAAGAAGCCAAAAATCTATCCTTTTAACCCTAATTTTATAACCGATTATAAAGCATATACTCTGGGGCTTTCTACTGAAGAATATGACCGGTTAAAAGAATTCCGAAGTAAGGATCAATGGATTAATTCTACAGCAGAT
>TARA_R100000306_G_scaffold742_7_pt1 | contig 29302 bp, 24 predicted proteins | sample TARA_R100000306 | Tara Oceans TARA_R100000306 (sample SAMEA2620824) | marine metagenome | biome: marine biome (ENVO:00000447); feature: mesopelagic zone (ENVO:00000213); material: "saline water (ENVO:00002010), including plankton (ENVO:xxxxxxxx)" | depth 1000 m | reverse complement strand
GCATCTCTATCAGAAGATTTTGGGTTGTGTTGAGGCATTGGTGGCGTAGGATGGATGGTATATAGTTGTATGGTGTCTTTTGAAGGTAACAAGACTTTGGTATGGATCGATGGGATGTCTTTATCCACTAAATACTTTACTTGCGCTTTTATTAATTCTAGTTTAGAGTAAAGCAGCATTCCATATGTGTTATCCAACGGAACTGTTACTTTATAGCTGTAGTCAGCGGGAATGTTTGCTTCAATTTTTTCTTTCCAATTAGTATTGGTTTCAACAAACAAGAGAATGTCGGCATCGTGCTTTTTTATATCCTGTATAAGTTTTTGTTTTTCTTTGTTTTTTTGGTACACATTTGCTGTGTATAATGAGATCGTTTTTTCAGGGTTGTTGTTTTTTGCTTCCAATACTTCAAAATCTGCAAAAGGAGTGTATGGGTATATTTTTGTAAGCTGAAAAATAAAACAACAAAGAATCCCTATTGCGAAAATATAATCCTCAACACGTTTAATTTCAAAACGCATAAAATACGTAATGAGCGCTGTGAACGTTAAAATGGTTAGTTGTATATGGGGAAAGTCGAATATTCTAATCCACCAATAATCGATGGCTATTAAGGGAAGTAACGTTAAAACGATTGCCAAGCCGCCAAATACTTGGAGTACAGGTTTTAATTTCATAAAAGAAAAAGTAGTTTGTTCCTTTAAAGATAAAGGTTTGTTACTTAGTTGAATTAAAATTAGCAGAAATTTGCGAAACATCTTTCCCTGAAGGTAATTCAAAAAGTTCTAGTCCAAAGTAAGGTATCGCAGCGATTAGGTGATCAAATATATCGGCTTGAATGTGCTCGTAATTTTCCCAGCGCTTATCGTGACTAAAGCAAAATATTTCAACGGGGATGCCACGATCTGTTGGGGCTAAATGTCGAACCATTAAAAATAAATCTTTATTAATGGCGGGATTTTCATGTAGAAAAGCATCAGCATATTTTCTGAAAATCCCCAAATTCGTTTGGTTTCGGCCATTTAACAAAACAGACTTATCTGCTTCAGTTTTAAGGTTATATTTTTGGACATCCTTCTCACGGTGCTCAATATATGGTTTGATTAACTGAATTTTTTTCAATTCTTCAATTTCTTCCGAAGACAAAAATTTTACCGAAGTTTGCTTTATAAACAAGGAGCGCTTTATTCGTCTTCCTGCAGATTCTTGCATTCCGCGCCAGTTTTGAAAGGAATCGGAAATTAAACTATAGGTAGGAATCGTTGTAAACGTGTGGTCAAAATTTTGCACGGTAACTGTGGCCAAGCTTATTTCGGTTACATAACCATCAGCTCCATATTTGCTAAAGGTAATCCAGTCGCCAATCCGAACAATATCGTTTACCGAAACCTGAATACTGGCAACAAAACCTAAAATAGTATCCTTAAATATCAATAGCATAACTGCCGAAGCAGCTCCCAGAGTAGCTAAGCTAAAAATGGAATATCCCGTTAAAATATTGATTATAAAGAAAATACCAATTCCCCATCCAAAAATCATAAGGACTTGTTGGTAGCTTTCTAACGGTTTATCATGAAAACGAGGTTTATGCTCTAAATAACTTCGTGTTGTTTTTAAAATGCTTCGGAAAACAAGAACAGACAGTATAATTAGGTATACATCGATTATCCTAAGCAAGAATTTTAGAATAAAAGTGTATTCAGCAAAGATTATCGGTATTGTGTACCAGACTATAATTAAAGGAAAAAAGTGAGCAACAAAACGCGGAAAATTACTTTTAATTAGAAAATCGTCAAAAGTAGATTTTGTTTTATCGCTAAAAGCTTTAAAAACCTGGACAATAAATTTCCTGACAAAAATATCAATCAAAGTAACTACAAAGGCAAGTACAACACAGTTAATTACCGTATTTAAAAATATTGCCAAATCTTCATCCATACCTGCATTTACAAAATATTCCTGAAGCCAGCAGAGGTAATATTTAAGTGTTTCTTGATCCATTATAGATACTTACGTTCTGCGTAAAAAGGTCCAAAAGGAAGTATTGAACATACTACGACAATACCTAAAGTTCCCCAAGACCATTTTAGCTTTTCTTTCATAAAATAAGCTCCAATAATATAAAGAATAAATAGAACACCGTGCGCCATTCCAACGATTTTAACCAATTGTGGCATATCCCAAATGTATTTTAAAGGCATGGCTATGCCTAATAAGACTAGAAAAGATATGGCCTCAAGCGTACTAATTATTTTAAAGGATTTGGTTGAAATATCCATTGTCAAAATTTTTGTGCAAAGATACAGCATCAAACCATAGTTTTAGTATTTTTAATATCCATTTTTTCAATAGTCGGTTTACATAAATCGCTACTTAATGCTACACCAAAAAAACACACGTATTATGAAGTATTCATCAATCCTTTCTTTCTTTTTTATTGCTTTATTTTTTAGTTCTGTTCAAGCGCAAGACAAAGCTGATGCAACCGAGTTTTCCATCGATTATGAAAAATTTACCTTAGATAATGGCCTAGAAGTTATTCTTCACGTTGATAAAAGTGAACCCATTGTGGCAGTAGCAACTATGATGCACGTAGGGTCCAACCGTGAAAAACCTGGGAAAACAGGTTTTGCCCACTTTTTTGAACATATGTCTTTTAATGATTCAGAAAACGTACCTGTTGGGGCCAATCGTAAGATGATTCCAGAATGGGGCGGTAGCCGTAATGGCGGAACGTGGAGTGATGGCACCGTATATTATGAGGTAGTGCCAAAAGATGCGTTTGAAAAAATATTATGGATCGATAGCGACCGATTTGGATATATGATTAACACGGTAACAAAAGCCGCTCTAGAACGTGAAAAACAAGTGGTTAAAAATGAAAAGAGACAACGTGTTGATAACGCACCCTATGGTTACACTGACGAAATTATACGTAAAAACCTTTATCCAGAAGGACACCCTTACAGCTGGACAGTAATTGGATCACTGCCAGATTTGCAAGCAGCAACATTAGAAGATGTAAAAGAATTCTATAATAAGTATTATGGCGCAGCTAACGCATCGTTAGTAATTGCTGGTGATATTGATGTTGCCAAAACAAAAGAATTGGTAAAAAAATGGTTTGGTGAAATACCAAGCGGACCAAAAGTGGAAGCTTTGCAACCAATGCCCGTTACGTTAAACAAAACAAAATCTTTGTACTTCAAAGACAATTTTGCAAAATTACCAGAGCTTCGTATGGTTTTCCCTACGGTAGAGGCCTACAATCAAGATGAATATGCTTTGGAAGTGTTAGGCCAGCTATTGAGTGGAAGTCGTAAATCGCCTTTGTATAAGTCGGTTGTTGAAGAAGGGAAATTAGCGCCTAACGTGAGTTCATATAACAATAGTTCAGAGTTGGCTGGAGAGTTTGTTATTCGGGCACGTGCCAATGAAGGGGTAGATTTAGATGAAGTAAAAAAAGCAATTGAGAAAGGATTAAAAGATTTTGAAACCAATGGGTTTACTGACACCGAATTGCAACGAATTAAAGCCGAATTGGAAACTCAATTATATTATGGCGTGGCAACAGTATTAAATAAAGCGTTCCAACTGGTTCAGGATAATGAATTTGGTGGCGATCCAGGATATATAACCAAAAGAGCAAAGTTGTATCAAAAAATTAATCGTGCCGATGTAATGCGTGTCTACAATAAATACATAAAAGACAAAAATTTTGTGATGACGAGTGTGGTTCCAAAAGATTCGCCAGACTTAGCAGTGAGTGGCGCTAAAGAAGCAAGTGTTTGGGAAGAGAAAGTAACTGCAATGGATGCCAGTGAAGAAGTTGCACAAGGAGAAGAAGCGGAATATGAAAAGACGCCTTCAAAGTATGATCGATCAGAACCTCCCTTTGGTGAAGCACCACTGTTTGTAATGCCAGAAGTTTGGCAAACCAAACTAGATAACGGAATGAAGGTTTTGGGAATTGAAAACAACGAATTACCATTAGTGACCTTTACCATAAGTTTTCCTGGAGGCCATAGGCTAGATCCTGAAAATAAAGCAGGTTTAGCAATGTTGACAGCCGATTTGATGAACGAAGGGACAAAAAACAAGACAGCAGCAGAGCTTGAAGAAGCTATTGGTTTGTTGGGTTCTAGTATTTCCATTCGTGGTGGCTTAGAAGAAATAAACGTTTCAGGAAGCTGTTTGTCACGTAATTTTGAAGAAACCATGAAATTGGTTCAGGAAATGTTGCTTCAGCCGCGATGGGACGAAAAAGAGTTTACACGTTTAAAGCAAGAATTGGTAACTTCCTTAAAAGGGAGGGAAGCGAATCCGCAAGCCATTGCTTCTTTAAATTTTAATAGATTAATTTATGGAGATGGAAACACGTATGCCATTCCTTCTGAAGGAACATTAGAGACCGCTGACAATATTTCGTTGGCTGATGTAAAGGAATTCTACAAGAATCTTTCCCCTAATGGAGCAACCTTTAAAGTTGTGGGGAGCATTAAAGAAACGCAAGTTAAAGAAGCCCTTTCTTCGCTTTTTAACCAATGGAAAGGAGAAAAGATAACTATTCCTTTTGAAGAAATTTCAGAAAATAATTCTGAAGGGAATTTATACTTTATCGATGTTCCCAACTCTAAACAGTCGGTTATTTACATTGGGTTGCCGGCACTTTCAGCAAATAATGATGACTATACGAAATTAGATTTCGCCAATGAAATTTTAGGCGGCGGTTCTAGCGGTAGGCTTTTTCAAACCCTACGAATTGAAAAAGGCTACACCTATGGAGCTTATTCATATATTCCCTCGCGTGATGAAACAGCACCTTTTACCATTAGCACTAGTGTTCGAGCTAATGCCACGTTACCTTCTTTAGAAATTATTGAGAATATGGTAAAAGAGTATGGCCCTGGTTTCACCAAAGAAGATGTTGAATTAACTCAGAATAAAGTAATTAAACAAAACACGCGTGCTTACGAGTCATTGAACGCTAAATTAGGGCTCTTAACTCAGATAGATAAATATGGGAAACCGGAAGATTACATTAATAAAGAGCAAAATTTGTTAATGAACATGAGTTTAGAAGACTTTAAAAACATCATCAACAAGTACATTAAAGAAGGTGAAATGACCTATGTGGTAGTAGGTGATAAAGCCACACAATTTGAAGAAGTAAAAAAATTGGGTAAAAATGTAATTGAGTTAGATATTCACGGAAACCCAATCAAAAAATAAACTATATGTTGTTAATACAAGAGCGTACCGCCGGTGAAAAAATTTCGATTGCTTTAGAAAATTATTACGATGAGTTCTTAAATGTATTGCCACGCATTGCATTGGGGATATTTATAGTCGTTGCAGGAATATTAATTGCACAAGTAATAACAAATTTTTTCAAAAGGCGATTTTTAAAAAAAGCACAGGACCCTTTAATGGCGCGTTTTCTAGCGCAAGCATTGAAAATAATATTGAGTTTAATTGCCATTATGATTGCGCTGGATGTTGCCGGGTTAGGCGGAATAGCAACTGGAATTTTAACAGCAGCAGGTGGTGCCGCAATAGTTTTGGGTTTCGCATTTCAGGACATAGGAAAAAACTTTTTAGCGGGAATAATTTTGGCGTTTAACAGACCTTTTAATATTAATGACACGATTATGGTCGATACGCATTTTGGCAGGGTAAAGGCACTTAATTTTCGTTATACGCACGTAAAAACAACCGATGGTCGTGATATCTACATCCCTAACAGTGATGTGTTGACCAAGCCTGTTGAAAATTATACAGCCGATGGCTTTTATCGTGTTGATTTTACTGTGGGAATTGGATATGAAGACGATATAGAATCAGCCAAATCTATTATCCAAGAAATATTGGATACCAACAAAGAAATAGTCCACAATGACACACACGATAACTTTGTAATTGAGTCTGAACTTGCTGCAAGTACGGTAAACTTAAAAGTATTGTTTTGGGTACATACCATTGATTACAGAAAAGCTTCCCGGGTTTTGCGAGGACAAATTATCCAGCAAGTGAAACAAGCCCTAGAACAGAAAGGATTTAATTTACCTGCAGACATTACTGAACTAAAACTTTACGGAAACGAGGAAGACATTCCGTTACGTGTTCGGAAAGATCCTCGGGATTTACTTACTGAAGGAAAAAACCCTAATTAGAGCAGGGGAGCGGCTCGTTTAAAACCGGGTATTGCCAATTTTTTTGATACCCGTAATGCCACCATTCGGTTCTAATGGTTTTAAAACCATGTTTGCGCATTCCTTCAATAAGCAATTTTCGATTAGCGAGAATTTCTTCAGAAAAGTTATAATTATCAATATGCGCTTCGCGGCCAAAATAATCGTAATCGCTGCCCATTTCTACATAACAGCCTTCTAAGGTCACTAATGTGATATCTACAGCGGCACCACGATTGTGCACCGATGCACCATCATACGGATTAGCCACATATGTGGCTCTAGGTACTTTTGCCCACATTTGTTTTTGTACATCCAAGGGACGGTAGCAGTCGTAAAGTTTTATTTTGTATCCCTTTTCGCAGAAATATTGGTTGGCTTTCACCAAAGCTTCAGCAACTTCCTTTACCAATAGGCATTTGGCACAATCGTATAATACTTCACCAATAAAATTATTTTCAGTAGCATAGCGCACCTCATAATCAAACTCGATAGATAGTTCTGAAATATCAATTAATTTGTTTTGAGCTCTTATTTCCGAAGAAAATATAGAAAGAATTAATAACAAAACTACTTGACGATACATTTTGAAGAATTTGTTGAGGATGGTATTCAAATTTAAGGATAAATTAATAACAATTGGTAGCGTGGCTTTGTAACTTTGAAAAAAACAAATTATATGAAAAATTTAAACGATAAAGTTGCGCTGATAACCGGTGGAACAAAAGGAATAGGATACGGAATTGCTGTAAGTTTATTGCAACAGGGAATTAACGTTGCGATTACCGGAAGAAAAGAAGAAACCGCAAAACAAGCTGCCGAAGAATTAAACAAAGCTGAAAACAATAAAGGTAAAGCCATTGGTATTGAAGCCGACGTTCGTAATTATGAAAGTCAGCAAAAAGCTGTAAATCAAGTGATAGAACAACTTGGAAAGATTGATATTGTAATTGCAAATGCTGGATTAGGTCATTTTGGTTCAGTAGAAGACTTAACAGTAGAGCAGTGGCAACAAACCATTGACACGAACTTAACAGGTCCATTTTATACGCTGAAAGCGAGTGTGGATTCCCTAAAAAAAGAAAAAGGGTACTTTATAACCATTTCCAGTCTAGCAGGTACTAATTTCTTTGCAGGTGGAGCGGCCTATAATGCGAGTAAATTTGGAATCACAGGATTCACACAAGCTGCTATGCTTGACCTTAGAAAACATGAAGTGAAAGTAAGTACCATTATGCCTGGCAGTGTTTCGACATATTTTAATGGAAACGAACCTACTGAAGGCGATGAAGCTTGGAAAATACAAATTGAAGATATAGGTAAGTTGGTAGTAGATCTATTAACAATGCACCCACGAACTTTGCCAAGTAAAATTGAAGTTCGTCCAACTGTACCGCCAAGTGCAAAAAAATAAATGTGATTTTTAGTATTGGAATTGAAACAAAAAAGCTGCTATATCTAAAATAGCAGCTTTTTTGTATGTGTTTATATGATTTACCTAAAGAAAGATTCTGCCCAGTTTTGAGCATCGGTCAATTTTTCAAAAAAAGCGAAACTATTTTCAAATAATGGCTGTTCGTTAATTGCTCTCTCCCTTTCCTCAGGATTTTCTGATACGATAGCCAGCCCCTTTAAATTGTTGATAAATATACTTTTATCATTATAAAGATTAAGATCTACTTCGTGTTTGAAATTCCTTTCAGTAATTAATACAAAAGGTTTGTTTTGAAAATATTCTTTAAATTTTTGATTAACAATAGTTGCTTTATCAATATCATAAAAAACATTCTCAAAAACTTTTAGAATAGCATACTTAGCATATAAGTTAAGTTCACAAAAGTCTGTATTAATTTTTTGTATCATAACAACCTCAATTTAAAAAGGGAAGAGGCAATATAAAAATACAAAAAATATTATGATTTGTTTAACATTTATTTATAATATTATTAACTTTTGTTAAACGCTTAATATCAGATAGTTATATTGTTAAACTAAAAAAAGCGACTCTAAGGCCGCTTTTTTTGTATCAATCTATATGATTTTAATTAGCAGAAAGTAATGCTAAAAATTTATCAAGATTTGGAAGAATCACTATTCGTGTTCTTCTATTTTTAGCGAATGCTTCTTTAGTTTCTTCTTCGGTAAGTGGGTGAAAGCTACTTCTACCTGCAGCGATTAATTTTTCTGGTGCTACACCAAAATCGTCTTGTAATTTTCTAATAACTGCTGTAGAACGCTCTACACTTAACTCCCAGTTGTCTTTAACATACGATCCTGGCTTAACAGTTTGAGAATCTGTGTGTCCTTCAATCATCACTTCCATCGCAGGTTCGCTATTGATAACTCCAGCTAATCTTTTTAAAAGTTTATCAGCTTTTGGATTAACACGCGCGCTTCCAGATTTGAATAATAATTTATCTGAAACGGTAATCATTACAACTGTTTCATCGATATCAATCTGAATATCGTCTTCTTCACCTTCAGCAATTAATGTATTGTCAAGATTTTTCTTCAAGTTGTATGAAACGATAAGATTCATACTGTCTTCAAGCGTTTTTGCTTCGGCTAATTCATTTTGATCAACATTCGCAAGCGCTGCTCTCATTTTCTCCTTGTCTTTATTTGATACAACAACATTGCCTTCTAACTGTAAGCGGCTATCGTTGGTATCTTTTAAAGATTGAATTTTAGAGTTATAGTCTGCAACTCTATTTTCAATTTTAGCGTATTTAGCTTCAATCTCTTCTTTTTCAACTTGAGTTTTTGCCAGTTCGGAACGAGTTTCGTTATAATCGTTCTCTAGTTCTACATACTTCTTTTTCGATACACAAGATGTAAATACAAATGCACCAGAAAGCAAGGTTAGTGTGATTAACTTTTTCATTGTAATTAGTTTTAGGTTTATTGTTGGCACAAATATACGTGTAAACACGTATAGGGGGATAGTTAAGGTTTCCTATTATTTTGTTAAAAAAACTTAAAATCAGGACATTAAAAAAACGGATACTGCTGTACCCGTTTTGTTTTTAAGCATTTAAATAGGTATTAATCTTCCTGTTTAGACGCCATTTGAAGCTTGTTTTTTCCAAAATCCAACGTACGTATTGGGAATGGAATGTTAACACCAGCTTCGTCAAAGTGTTGTTTAATTAGTTTAATGGCTTTGTGCTGTGCCGCTAATTTTGGTTTAGGTTTTTTACTGTCTATCCAAAAACGGGTAACGAAGTTTATAGAGCTGTCTCCAAATTCAGTAAAGAAAAAATCAATGGCTTCACCTTCTTGATGTGGAAAATTGTCCGAAATTATTTTGGTCACTATATCTTCAACTTTCTGCAAGTCGTCTTCGTATCCCACGCCACAACTAACATCTACTCGAGAGCGTTCACTTAACGAATAGTTTGTAAATGGGTTGTCAACAAATATCGAGTTTGGAATTATAACATATTCATTATCAGTTTGGCGAATGGTAATGTTGCGAAGGCTAATTTCGGTAACATAGCCTTTGTGGTCACCAGCTTCTACGAAATCACCGATTCTTATTTTTGGTAAAAAGGAAAGTAATAAACCAGAGAATGTATTGCTGAGTGTTCCTTGCAAGGCTAGGCCTATGGCTAAACCAACAACACCGGCACCAGCTAACACAGACGTCAACACTTTATTGAGGTCCATAACACCCAAGGCAATAAAGAAACCAATAATTAAAATAACAGCAAAAACAATCTTGCTGAGCATTTGTCTTATTGATTCTTCATTGATTTTTTTTAATAGAACCTTTTTAAATACTTTAGTAAGAATTTTTGCTAAAAAGTAAAAAACAACCATAACCAAAATGGCTACAGCAAAATTGGGTAACTTTAAAATGATGGCATCTAACCAGCCTCCTAATTTATCCCATAAGCCTGTAATTGCGTCGTTAACTGAAAATGTTTTCTCATCCATGTTTGTTGTAATTTTTTATTATTGAATTATAGTAATGAGGAAAGCATAAAGGTACCCAAAATCCAGAGGATTAAGGATAGAATGCCTCCTATGATTAAAAAATGCCTGAACTTATAAAAACCCATACCATATATTAATGTATTGGTTTGATATCCCATTGGAGTAAAAAAACTGAAATTAGCTCCAAACAATACTGCCAATATAAAAGGCTTAAACGGTAATTGCAATCCTACGGCTACCGAAATGGCAATAGGTGTCATAATTATTGCCGTAGCATTGTTGCTAATTACGCCGCTCATAATCATGGTTATTAAAAAAATAAGACCAATGATTATAATGTTTGATTTTCCACTTAAAACCATAAGCAGTTGGTCTGAGAGCCATTGATCGGCACCTGTATTGTGCATGGCAACACCCAAGGGAATCATACCTGCCAATAAGAAAACCACCTGCCAGTTTACTCGATGATATACGTCGGTTAGTTTAATACAATTTGAAAGTAACAATAAACTAACACCAAGTAAAGAACTTATCAATATTGTTAATAGTCCGCTTGCGGCAAGGCCTACTATCAATAACAATATACCAAAAGCTATGCTTTTTTTAAAATTATCTTTTTCACTAGGAATTTCGTGTTCTTGTAAAATAGCGACATTTTCTAGCAGTTCTAATCGAGGAATATCTTCTTTGGGTAATTCTACCAAAAGTCTATCACCTGGTTTTAAGGCTATTTGACCTATGTCTTTCCTGATAAGCCGTTCTTTTGTGTTTCTAATATTTTTACGCTTCCTTATGGCTATAGGTGTGGCGTTTTGTATGGATTGCCTTCTTATTTCTTTTAATGATTTTCCTATTAAAACCGATCCCGGTAAAATCAAAAGTTCAGCAAAACCGAGGTTTTCAGGGTTATCTTTCTCTTCTTCTTCAATACCCTCTAGCTTGTATACCGTTTCACTTACGTTTAACCGTTCGTGAATGTCCAACCCTTCAAATTCGTTTAGGCGCATTAAATTGTCAAGGTTGCAAAGTAATAATAACTTGTCTTCTTTTTTAAGCGTCATATAGCGTCCAGGCGCATTGTTTGTTTGGTTGTTTCTTGAAATTTTTAATAATGAAATATCTTCATTGTTGAATAAAAAAGTGTCTTCAATTTTTTTTCCGATCAAGGATGAATTTTCAGTGACAATAACAGAAGTTACATATTTTTCAATCTTATATTCATCTTCTATTGTTTCTTTTTTTTCGCTTGGCAACCATCTAGAGGCTATGGTGATTATTACAATGGAAACCGCCAAGAAGACAACCCCGTAAAGCGAAAATTCAAAAAAGGAAAAGCGTTCGGCCCCTAAATTTAAAGCCACGGAATTTACAATTAGGTTCGTGGAAGTACCCATTAATGTACAGCTACCCCCTAAAATACCTGCAAACGAAATAGGCATTAATAATTTCGATTCTGGCAAATTAAATCGTTTAGCAATTTCAGAAATTATCTTGATGAAAACAATTACAACGGCAGTAGTGCTTATAAATGCTGAAATACCTGCCGTGATAAACATAAAAACCGGAAGTAATATAATGAAGGGGAGAATATGTAGTTTCTTTAAAAACCGGGCAAGAGTAGATATTACACCCGTATCTTCCATTCCTATGGCGACTATCATCAAAGCCAAAACCGTTATGGTCGCTGTGTTCGAAAAGCCTGAAATAGCTTCTTCGGGGTTTACTAAACCACATATTGCTAATGAAACTATAATAAAGAGGGCAATTTTGTCAACAGGAAAAACCTCGAAGGCAAATAGCAGTATAGTAATAAGCAGAATAGAAAAAACGAGTATAATTTCTATTGTCATATATCTTTAGTTGATTTACATAAAGATACATTTAGAAAGTATACTCGCTTCTAAAAAATTCTTAAAAATTATCCTAAATATTTTTTCAGGATGTGGCTTTTGGATTGTTGACGCAGTCTACGAATGGCTTTTTCACGAATTTGACGCACACGCTCTCTACTTAAATCGAACGTATCTCCAATTTCTTGTAAGGTCATTACTGGTTGTCCGCCAAGACCAAAATTAAGTCTCACAACATCAGCTTCTCTAGGCGATAAGGTATCTAAAGCACGGTCAATCTCAATTCTAAGCGACTCGTGTATTAATGACTTATCTGGGTTTGGGCTTTCACCAGAACTAATAACATCATACAAGTTGTTATCGTTCTCTCCCTCTTGAAAAGGAGCATCCATCGATAGGCTTTTGTTAGAGTTTTTTAAAGAGCTCTTTACTTTACGTACTGAAATATCCAACTCTTTTGCAATTTCTTCTGCGGTAGGCTTTCGTTGGTGTACTTGCTCTAAGTGAATCGCAGCTTTATTGATCTTGCTTATATCACCAATTTTATTCAGTGGCAAACGCACTACACGAGCTTGTTCTGCAATGGCTTGCAGAATAGACTGTCTAATCCACCAAACAGCGTACGAAATGAATTTGAAACCACGGGTTTCATCAAAACGCTTTGCAGCTTTCACCAAGCCAACATTTCCTTCATTTATAAGGTCTGAAAGACTTAACCCTTGATTTTGGTACTGTTTTGCTACCGAAATCACGAAACGAAGGTTAGAACGCGTTAGCTTTTCGAGGGCTGCTTGATCACCTTCCCGTATGCGTTGTGCCAATTCTACTTCCTCCTCGGCGGTAATCATGTCAATTTTACTTACATCTTGTAAATAACTGTTTAAAGACTTTGTTTCCCTGTTTGTAACCTGCTTCGTAATCTTAAGTTGTCTCATATATATAGCCTATGTTTAATTTTAATAACAGGGCATGATAAGGCTTAGAATCCATAAATCCAAATTCTTAACATCTTTTGTTAAATATTATGCCTAAAAGCTGTAAAATAAGTACATTCAAACTAAAATAGTGCTATGAAAAAACATATTTTAAGTCTGTTAATAGCTTTTTTGGCCTTAATATTTAAGGTAAATGCGCAAATTCCTAAAGAAGTTCCGCATCCAGACAATAATAAACCGTTAGATTTATCAGACCCAGCCGATATAATAATTTACATTATTATCCCTGTGGTTTTTATAATACTGTTCTTTGTTTGGCGCCGAAAGCGAAAAAAGAACAAGTAATTAGTCGTATTACTTTAATTGAAATAACACTCATTTTACATCTTTAGTATAAAAAATAAATATTTATGAAAAAAAACCTATTAGGAAATACAATTTTAAAAATTTCACCCCTAATTTTTGGAGGAAATGTTTTCGGTTGGACCCTAAACGAAAAAGAATCTTTTGAAATGCTCGATGCAATAACCGAATTGGGCATTAATTGCATAGACACGGCCGACGTTTATTCACGCTGGGTTGATGGAAACTCAGGTGGCGAATCGGAAAGAATTATCGGAAAATGGATGAAAGAGCGTGGAAATCGAAAAGATATAATACTTTGTACTAAAGTTGGAATGGATATGGGGCAAGGCGGTGTTGATATTTCAGAAAAACATATAAAAAAATCGATCGACAATTCGTTAAACCGTTTACAAACCGATTATATTAATTTGTATTACGCCCATAAAGATGACGAAAAAACCCCTCCTGAAGAAACCTTAGGTGCTTTTAAAGATTTGATTAAAGAAAGAAAGGTACAGTATATTGGTGCTTCAAATTTTTCAGCAAAACGCTTACGTGAGTCGTTGGAGGTTTCAAGAGTCAACGATTTACCAGCTTATACTGTCTTTCAACCAGAATATAATTTGTTAGAGCGTTCTAAGTTTGAAGGAGAGATAGAAACAATCTGTATGGAAGTAAATCTTGGTGTCGCCACATATTTTTCGTTAGCTAGTGGTTTGCTTACAGGAAAATACACTTCTGAAAAAGACATAGAAAATTCTTCTAGAACCAGCTATGTAAAAAAGCACTGGAATGAAAGAACCAAAAAGATAATTAAGACCGTGAACAGCATCGCAGAAACCCATAATGTTTCTCCAGCTGCTGTCGCTTTGTCATGGGTTTTACATAGGCCTGCAGTTTCGGCTCCAATTGTTAGCGCCACAAAGAAAGAACACCTTACGGCATTTAAAGAAGCAGCTGTCTTAGAGCTCACACTTTCAGAAATAGAAACTTTAAACAACATCAGCGCTTAATTTCTGTTTTTTTTAAGAAAATGCACTGCACGCTTCCCTATCTTTGGCGTGCTTATTGTACATGTCTTTTATGAAATTATTGCAACTATGAAATACGTTTTAGCAATTACATGCTTCGTACTACTATCTATACAAAGTATCGCACAGATTGATAATCAAAACACCAGTGTGCGTTTTGAAGCTATTGAAAACACTCCAGATGACACCCCAACAGGGCTAGAACTTCCGGATCGTGATACACCAAGTCTTACCAATCCTAAAACACCTAACAATGAAGATCCAAATTTAGGAGAAGAAGACCCAGAAATAAATTTTAGTACAGATGATGGATTACTGGATTACAAAACCGACGAAGCTCCAAAATATTTTCAGAAAAAAGACAAGCCTGTTTTAGCTGCCTATTTACAGGATCAAAAATTAGGCGACGTTACCACTAAAGGAGAATTTGTAAACGTAATGTGCCGCGATCATGAATATGTAGATGGCGACCGCATTAGAGTATTTGTAAACGAAGATGTAGTGCGATCTGATATTTCGCTTAACTCATCATTCACAACAATTAAATTACCTTTACAAAAAGGAATAAATACTGTAGATTTTGAAGCATTAAATCAAGGAACTTCAGGTCCAAACACTGCCGAACTGCACGTTTACGATGATAAAGGACAGTTAATTTCAGCCAAGGAATGGAATTTGGGTACCGGTTACCGAGCTTCTTTTATAGTTATTAAAGAATAATAATTTTCTGGAGTATCTTTACCTCATAAAAATAAATAAAAAATATGCTAACTGATTTTAAAAACCTCCCGGATGATTCCCGCATCTGGATATATCAAACCAATCGCAAATTTACAGATGAAGAAACTGTTGAAATTGAAGCAAAAACAGCATCTTTTTTAAAAGAATGGACCGCTCACGGATCTGATTTACAAGCTGGTTTCGAAATTAAATACAACCGCTTTATAGTTATAGGGTTAAACCAGTCTATTGCTTCGGCATCTGGCTGTAGCATTGATGCTTCGGTACATTTTATCCAATCTTTAGAGAAAGAATACAACGTAGATTTGATGGACAAAATGAATGTGACATTTTATTCTGGTGATTACATAGCCCACAAACCCCTTTCCGATTTCAGGAAAATGGCTAAAAGTAAATCTGTTTCCAAAAACACTGTTGTTTTTAATAATTTGGTCAATACCAAAGAAGAATATCTTGAGAATTGGGAAGTGCCCGCAAAAGAGTCTTGGCACAATCGTTTTTTATCATAGTTTTTGTACTTTCGGTTTATGAAAAAATTGCTGTTAACTTCACTGCTTACATTACTTTACACATCCACATATTGCCAACAAATCAATCCATTGATTGTTAAAGAAGATTTTAAAAATCAACAAAAATGGGTAGATAGTATTTACGGCAATATGTCGTTGCAAGAAAAAATTGGTCAACTTTTTATGGTCGATGTTTTTTCGAGCGCACCAAAGGCTAAAACCGATAAAGTAAAAGATCTTATAAATAACCAATATATTGGTGGGGTTATATTTTCAAAAGGCGGGCCACAACGGCAAGCAAAGTTAAATAATGAATTTCAAGAACTTTCAAAAACCCCTTTGCTTATAGGGATGGATGCTGAATGGGGCTTGGCCATGCGATTGGATTCAACGTATGCCTTTCCGTGGAACATGACTCTTGGCGCCATTGAAGATAACGATATTGTTCGTCAAGTTGGAAAACGAATCGGGGAGCAGAGCAAACGCTTGGGCGTTCATATAAATTTTGCCCCAGTGGTAGATATAAACACCAATCCCAACAACCCCATAATTGGAAACCGATCGTTTGGCGAAGACAAGAAAAATGTATCGGAAAAAGCCCTAGCTTTTATGAAGGGATTCCATCAGGCCGGTATTTTGGGAAGTGCTAAACATTTTCCAGGTCATGGTGATACCGAAGACGATTCGCACAAAGTATTACCTACGATAGATCATACTCGCGAGCGTATTGACAGTATAGAATTGTATCCTTATAGACAACTAATTAAAGAAGGTCTGAACAGTGTGATGGTTGCCCATTTAAATGTTCCCGCCCTAGAGGATAAATTAAACTTTCCGTCGTCACTTTCAAAAAAAGTAGTGACCGATATTTTAAAAGGTGAACTTGGTTTTAATGGTTTAATATTTACAGATGCCTTAAATATGCGAGGTGTAGCCAATTTTGATAAGCCTGGCGAAATAGATTTAGCTGCATTTTTAGCCGGCAATGATATATTGCTTATTTCAGAGGATATTCCAAAAGCACATGAGTTGTTGGTAAATGCATATCGGGAAGGAACGGTAACGGAAGAGCGTTTGGCACATTCGGTTAAAAAAATATTATATGCTAAATATAAAGTGGGCTTACATAACTATCAACCTGTTGATACAACTTATTTAGTTGAAGAATTAAACACGGTAAATGATGATGTTTTATATGAAAAAGCAATGGAAAATGCTTTAACAGTCTTAAAAAATGATCAAGCAACATTACCGATAAAAGATTTGCAGAAAAAGAAAATTGCTTATGTAAATTTTGGGGATGATTCAGGAAAACCTTTCTTAGAAGAGCTTCGGAAATATGCTGATATAGATTGGGTAAAAGCGAATAGTTTGGATGATTATATCCAAAAACTGAAAAATTACAATTATGTCGTTATCGGCTTTCATAAAAGTAATGAAAACCCTTGGAAAGATTATAAGTTTACCGAGAAAGAGCTTGTTTGGATATATGAAATAGCTCGAACAAATACCGTTATTCTAGATGTATTTGCAAGACCTTACGCGCTTTCAGAACTTAAAACTGCCACAAATTTTGAAGGGATCATTTTGTCATATCAAAACAGTGAAGTTTCCCAACAGTTATCTGCACAATTAATATTTGGCGCTCGAGAAGCTAATGGAAAGCTACCGGTGACACTGGGAGAGACATTTCCGCTTAACACACACTTTCAAACAAAATCGTTAAAACGCTTACAGTACGGAACCCCAGAAAGTGTAGGGGTAAACAGTTATAAGCTTCAAAAAATAGATTCCTTGGCAAAAGTAGGTTTATGGGGAGATATGATGCCCGGAGCCCAGATTTTGGTAGCCCGTAAAGGAAAAGTTATTTACAATAAAACCTTCGGTCACCAAACACAACAAAAAAAGATTGCTATTCAGGAAAACAGTATGTACGATGTAGCTTCACTTACTAAAATTTTAGCCACTTTACCGATGGTGATGAATTTGTTCGATAGAGGTGTGCTTACCATGGATACAACCTTGGGCGAGATGCTCCCAGAGTATAAATATTCAAACAAAGCAAACGTTACCTTAAAAGAAATGCTTTCGCATTATGCTCGACTTAAAGCGTGGATTCCGTTTTATACGCATACCTTAGATACCGTTACCCGCAAACCAGCTGCCAAATATTATAATAAAACACCAACGGAAAAATTTAATGTAGAAGTCGCGGAAGATCTTTATATGCGACGTGATTATCAAGACAGTATTTTCAAGATAATCAAGGAAAGTGAATTGCGGTCTGCCAGAGGTTATAAGTATAGTGATTTGCCATATTATATTCTGAAAAAATATCTAGAAGAATTCTACGGAGCACCTCTAGAAACACTTGTGCAACGTAATTATTACGAGTCGTTAGGTGCTAACCATACAACTTACTTACCGTTAAATAAATTTCCAAAAAGTATGATTGTCCCTACTGAAGAAGATAACTCCTTCCGTATGCAAAAAATACAGGGTTATGTTCATGATCAAGGTGCTGCTATGTTGGGCGGTGTGAGTGGTCACGCAGGTTTATTCAGTACTTCTAACGATATTGCTAAAATAATGCAAATGTATTTATGGAAGGGCTTTTATGGCGGAACACGGTATTTTAACCCTGAAACCTTGGATGCTTTTAACACTTGTTATTATTGTGAGGATGATGTAAGGCGTGGTGTTGGTTTCGACAAACCACAGCTGGGTGATGTAGGTCCTACTTGTGGCTGTGTCTCTATGACCAGTTTTGGACACAGTGGTTTTACAGGAACATTTGCTTGGGCTGATCCCGATGCAGAAATAATTTATGTGTTTTTGTCTAACAGAACCTATCCCGATTCCCGAAATAGAAAATTGATAAGTAGTGATTTGCGTACCAAAATTCAGCAAGCTATTTATGATGCGATTGATTATTAATAAGAAAAATAAAGAATGAAAATAGCTATTGTATGTTATCCAACCTTTGGAGGTAGTGGCGTTGTTGCTACTGAATTGGGAATTGCCTTGTCAGAAAGGGGGCACGAAGTACATTTTGTAACGTATAAGCAACCAGTTCGGTTAGAGCTACTTTCAAAAAAAATTCACTTTCACGAAGTATCGGTGCCAAATTATCCTTTATTCCATTACCAGCCCTACGAACTCGCACTGTCCAGTAAATTGGTCGATACTGTCAAGTTGCACAACATAGACTTGCTGCACGTGCATTATGCCATTCCGCATGCGTATGCTGGTTATATGGCAAAAAAAATGCTTGAAGAAGAAGGTATTTCCCTTCCAATGGTGACCACCTTGCACGGTACAGACATAACCCTGGTAGGTAACCATGAGTTTTATAAGCCGGCGGTAACATTCAGTATTAATAAAAGTGATGTGGTCACGTCTGTTTCACAAAGCTTAAAAGATGATACCAACCGTTTATTTAAAGTAGAAAAAGACATCAAAGTTGTTCCCAATTTTATCGATGTAGCCAAGCACAACCCATCTTTTACGGATTGCCAACGAGATTTAATGGCAGAGCCCCACGAGAAAATTATTACGCACGTTAGTAACCTTCGAAAAGTAAAGCGAGTGACCGACGTGATTGAAATATTTGATCGCATTCAGAAAAACATCCCAGCAAAATTATTGATGGTAGGTGAGGGGCCACAAAAAGAAAGGTGCGAGGAACTGTGTATTGAGAAAGAAATTGAGGATAAAGTTGTCTTTTTAGGAAATAGCAGCGAAGTAGATAAAATATTGTGTTTCAGTGACCTGTTTTTGCTTCCTTCAGAAAAAGAAAGTTTTGGTCTGGCAGCCTTAGAAGCTATGGCCAGTGGTGTTCCGGTTATTTCAAGTAATGCAGGAGGGCTTCCTGAAGTTAATAAAAATGGAGTAAGTGGGTATCTTAGCGACGTTGGTAATGTGGACGAAATGGCTAAAAATGCTCTTTCTATTCTCTCTTCTGAAGAGCGTCTTGCTACATTTAAAACACAAGCTAGGGAAACATCCCGTATGTTCGATACCAAAAATATTGTACCTTTATATGAAGCAGTATATGAACAGGCCATAAAAATGAAAGTTTAAACTATGCTGTTTATCTGCTTCATAAAAAAATGATACAGATGAAATCACTTTTTATACTTATTGTAATACTATTTTCTGCTTGTAAAGGAGGGCAACCTGTACAAGAAAACACACCTAATGATGTTCCTTTTCAAGTGCTCATTACTGCCTCACAAAGCAATATAGAAGAACCACAGCGTAAAATAATCGATAACCAGAAAGCGTTGGAATCTCTTTTTGCTGAAATAAATAAAACCCGAAACCCAGAAATACCAATCCCTGAAATAAATTTTGATAAAGAGATAGTAGCTTTTGTCAACCTTGGACAAACCTCCACAGGAGGGCACACTGTTACAGTTGAGAATATTGAAATGAAAAAGGATGAAGTGGTTATTCATATAGGTGGCACTTCACCTGGGCCAAAAGATAACGTAACAATGGTTATCACCACTCCTTTTACAATGGTGAGGCTTAACAAACAAATTTTACCTATTGTTTTTAAGCCAAAGTTAAACAAGTGATTTTTAATAGTTCTTTTGTATGAAATCCATTGCATTTATGTGTAATACACGTTCTACAATAGCTTCTCCGGTAATTCTATTAAAGTCGTTAAAATTATTTCGGTTTTTGGCCATGTAAGCGTCTGCATGTTTTACCATTTCTTCAGCTAAGTCCCGAATATTTTCGGCTGTCCAAATACCCTTTAATGGATTGATAATCCCATCAAAATCACTGCCAATACTCTGTATACCCCAGCAAAAAAGGCCTTCTTTATTTAAAACTTCAGCAATATGTTCTACTTGTCGCCAAACCAATAGTGATTTTTTTCGAAGTTGTTTTCGCTTGTTGGGAAAATAGATTTTAGACTCTTTTATAGCCTTTGGACTTCCTATACGTCTTTCATCTAGCTGTATGCCAAAGATTCCATTGCTTCTCGCCATCCGTATAAATTCAGAATCGAAAAAATTAATATCTATTTGATTGAAATACCTAGCTCGGTCAGGATAATCTGTTTTATCTTTTTCCACTAAAGAACGATAACCATTCGCTGCTCCGTGACTGGCAATAACAGGAATATTTTCATTGTTAAAAGTCGTGTCCAGAAGTCCGTAATACGTTTTACGGGAATCTTCGCTCATATGTTTTACGTCTAGAGGAATTCGGTTTCCATTAGTATTGTCCAATAATAATTCGATCACCTCAAAGCCCAATGGTGTAATCCCTGTATTAATGCCTCGTTTTTGATTGTCCTCTAAAGCACCAATGCTAATACTTTTGGCATGACCGCACAGTTCATTATAAAAATGGTGCGCAAACGTGATAAATAACGGCCTATGTTCCCATTGTTTTACTTTTTGTACGTTATTTTTAACTTCGGTAGGGTTTGCGGTGTCTTCATTCATTTTTAGACCTGTATTGAATGCGTGCCCACCCTCAATAGAGACAATGATATTGATAATCTTTTTAGTAGCTGTTTCCAGTTGTTTATTGGCTTCAATTTCAGAAAAACTACTTACAATTCGGTAGGTGTAGTAGGTGTCTTTTAATTTTATAACTTGATTATCAAGCTGCAAAAGAAACTCATATTCAGAAATTAAATCATCAAAATAGTTGTTGTGGTTTAATACATAATCAATTCTACTTTGACTTATACTAGCTGCTAGATTTACAAGAACTTCTGTCAACCCTTTCCATCCCCAAACCCGGCGGCTTAGAAAGTGTTTTTCAAAAGGGTAAAGACTCACGATGACTACTTCGGTTTTTGCTTTTGCCAAAGCTGTCATATCGGTTTGGGTAAATTTTGTAAGTGTAACAATGCGGTTTACAAATTTTTCTAAAAAGTTTGGCGGACTGTAATGCCAAATTGAATTTTTACGACCTGGGTTTAATTCGTTTTGTTTTTGTGGGGTATATTTAAAGCTCTTACTGTACGGTTTTAGCGAAGGATGACAGTGGATATCTATGTAATGGGTTTCCATATTTGGTTTTGTATGGTATTGTATTTCATAAAGTTACTTAACAAATACCATATAAAAAAGGGTGTTTTACCTGAAATATAACCCATAAAAAAACCCTTGCTATTAACAAGGGTTTAGTTTACTTTATTTTAAAATCTTTAAAACTGGTATCGAACACCCAATGCTATGTCAAAATCGACATCATCATTATAGTCTCCAAACCCAATTTCGGGTCTAAAGTCTAAAGATAGCAGTAACGGAATATCAAAATTATATTCAACGCCAATATCACCAGCTAAAAACACGTAGGTTTCAGAGTCGTCAAACCTATCGTCTGGGAAAAAATCTTCATCATATTCAACATTTGCAATTCCCGCTCCTGGACCGGCGTACCAATTAAAACCACCATCAATGTTCCAAACCCATTGGTATAATCCTGATAACTTAAAAGCAGTAAAATCACCGTTACTTCTCCATCCTAATCCAACTTCTAAACGGTTGTTTTCACTCAGCGCACGTTGGTAGTTTATCTCGGGTCCGAACCCATCATTGCCGCCAAGACGTAAACCTATTGCGTTATCTGCAATTTCTTGTGCCTGGGCCGAAAATGAAAACGCTCCAATAGCTACTAAAATCAATACAAGTTTTTTCATAATTGTTGTTTTATGTTTGTTAATAGAACAAATGTAGTTTGATTATGTGCACGTATGTGTTAACGCGTTCCTAACTTTAAAAGTGTATTTGGCAAAGTTTTGTTAAATAAAAAGGTCTCGTTTTTTTACATTTACAGAAACCCTATGAAAAAAAAACTTGTCAATTTTAAAGCTGTTTTTGAAGGCGATTTTCACTACGACAACCTTCATAAGTCAATCTATGCAACCGATGCTTCGGTATATCGTAAGCTACCATTGGCAGTAGCTTTTCCTAAGACTGAAAAAGCCATTCAACAGCTAATTGAATTTGCACAAAAAAACAATACATCCCTTGTTCCAAGAACAGCGGGAACCTCATTGGCTGGACAGTGTGTTGGTGACGGGATTGTAGTAGATGTTTCTAAATATTTTACTAATATTCTTTCCGTTGACACTCAAACCAAGACAGTAACTGTGCAACCAGGCGTTATCCGTGATGAACTAAATGCCTATTTGAAACAATACGGCCTGTTTTTTGGCCCCAATACATCTACCTCAAACAGGTGCATGATTGGCGGAATGGTGGGAAACAACAGTAGTGGGACAACCTCTATTCAGTATGGGGTTACACGTGACAAGGTGCTACAATTAAAAACGGTTTTGGCAAATGGTGAAACTTCAGTTTTTAATTCAATCTCTAAAGAGATATTTTTTCAGAAAATCAAAGAAGAAACTTTTGAAGGAAACATCTATAAAACGATTTATTCTGAATTAGCCTCAGAAGAAACCCGTGACGAAATAAAACGTCAATTTCCAAAACCCGAAATTCATCGTCGAAACACGGGTTATGCAGTTGATGCATTAATAAATACGGAAGTATTTGATGAAACTTCTTCGGAAGAAATAAATCTTTGTAAATTACTCTGCGGAAGTGAAGGAACCCTTGCTTTTACTACCGAAATCACCCTTCAGCTAGACGATTTACCACCTCAATATACCGCAATGGTGGTTTCGCAGTACGATTCACTTGAAAACTGCTTGAACGATGTTTCCGTAGCAATGGAGCACGATCTGCACACCTGCGAAATGATGGACGATGTTATTTTAAATTGTACAAAAAACAGTAAAAAATATGAACCGTATCGCTTTTTTGTAGAGGGAGAACCTAAAGCCTTGTTGCTACTTGAACTCAAAGCTGAAACACTGGAAGGTCTTGAGCAACAAACCGAGGCATTGTTACAATCGCTTTTAACATCAGGATTGAGTTATACGATGCCTGTTTTAAAAGGTGATGAAATCGATATGGCATTAGAGCTTCGAAAAGCTGGACTTGGCTTGTTAGGAAATATGGTAGGCGATAAAAAGGCCGTGGCCTGTATTGAAGATACCGCAGTGGCTTTAGAAGATTTACCCAACTACATAGCTGAGTTTACTGCTTTGATGCAGAAATACAATCAAAAAGCGGTGTATTATGCCCATGCTGGCGCAGGAGAGTTGCATTTACGGCCTATTTTAAATTTGAAGGATGGGGAAGGAGTCGCCTATTTTAGAAAGATTACAACCGATGTTGCAAAACTTACCAAGAAATATAAAGGATCCTTCTCAGGGGAACACGGCGACGGAATCGTACGAGCCGAGTTTTTAGAAATGTTAATAGGAGAGCAAAATTTTTCTCTTCTGAAGAACATAAAACAAACGTTCGACCCGAATAATATTTTTAATCCAGGGAAAATAACCGATGCTTGGAAGATGGATGAATCGCTTCGGTATGGACTAAATCGAGAAGAGCCAGAAGTTGAAACGATTTTAGATTTTTCAGATAGTGAAGGTGTTCTTCGTTTAGCTGAAAAGTGCAACGGAAGTGGAGACTGCCGTAAAACAGCCGAAACCACTGGAGCGATGTGCCCCAGTTACCATGCGACCAAAAACGAAAAAGATACTACCCGTGCTCGCGCCAATATGTTACGGGAAGTTTTAACCAACAATACTGCGTCAAACAAGTTTAACAGTAAAGACCTTAAAGAAGTTTTCGACCTGTGTATCAGTTGCAAAGCTTGCGGAAATGAATGTCCCAGCAATGTGGATATGGCTACAGCAAAAGCTGAGTTTTTATATCAATATAATAAAGCGAAAGGTGTTTCACTATCCAATAAATTGTTTGCAAAAAGTAGCCGATTGAATAAATTGGGAGCACGATTTCCGAAGCTAACAAACGCTATTTATAAAAACGGATTAACTTCAAAAATTATTAAAAAAGTGAGCGGTGTAGCTTCAGAAAGAAGCTTACCTTATGTTTCAAGTAAAAGTTTTAGTAAAATACTTCAATCAAAAGTAAATCAATTAAATATAAAAAATAAAGAAGTTATTTTATTTGTTGATGAATTCAGTAATTATCTTGATGCCGAGATAGCTGAAGATGCGTATGATTTGCTAACTGGATTAGGATATAAAGTGACGATTATTGATCATTTGGACAGCGCAAGAGCTTTGATAAGCAAAGGTTTTTTAAAAGAGGCAAAAGTTGAAGTGAATAAAAGTATTGATTATTTAAAAAACCTTGTTTCGGAAGAAATTCCAATACTCGGTATTGAACCTTCGGCTATTTTAGGTTTTCGGGATGAATATCTTCGTTTGGCTGATGATTTGGATTCAGCAAAAGAAATTTCAAAACATAGTTTTTTAATTGAAGAGTTCTTGGCTTCTGAAATTAAACTAGGGAATATAACTTCAGATGAATTTACTGCCGAAGCCAAAACTATTAAAATCCATAATCATTGTCATCAAAAAGCATTGAGTAATCAAAAAATCACGTTCGATTTACTGAATTTGCCTCAAAATTACAAACCAACAATTATTACGTCAGGCTGTTGCGGCATGGCAGGAAGTTTTGGGTACGAAAAAGAACATTACGGGGTAAGTATGCAAATTGGCGAGTTAAAGCTATTTCCTTCAGTTAGGAAAGCTTCAAAAGGCATCATTATTGCTGCTAATGGCACAAGCTGTAGACATCAAATAAAAGATGGAACAGGCGTGCAAGCCTTACATCCGGTTTCTATATTAAAGCAAGCGCTTATTCATAAATAAAAGCTGATAGAAACTCAGGGTATGCTTCTGCATCATCGTCGGTAATTTCATCTAAAACCGGCTTTAAAAAAGGGTTCTTTTCACCGTGCGTGTATAACATCCAGCGTTCATTATTATACTCTAAAGCGGTTAAGTTTTCAATCCAATCGCCACTATTTAGATACGTACAACTGCCTTTGCTATTCGTTATTTTTTTTATGACTGGCTGATGAATATGGCCGCAAGCAACAAAGTCGTATCCCTCATCAATAGCAAGATCGGTTGCAGTAGTTTCAAAATCACTTATAAATTTAATGGCACCTTTTACACTGTTTTTTATTTTTTTGGAAAGCGAATATTTGTCTTTACCAAATTTTGCCAAACAATGATTCACAAAGCGGTTAAATAGTATTAGTAAATCATATCCCCAGCCACCTAATTTAGCAATCCATTTGGTGTGTTGAATGGAAGCATCGAATACATCACCGTGAAAAAACCAAGCCTTTTTTCCGTCGATATTTAAAATAAGCTTATCCAATATTTGAATGTTTCCAATCTTGGTGTCACTAAACCGCCGTAGCTTTTCATCATGATTCCCAGTTAAATAATACACTTTGGTGCCTTTTGCAGCCAATGCAATTATCTTTTTAATGACCTGTAAATGTGCTTTTGGAAAATAACGTTTTCGGAACTGCCAAATATCAATAATATCCCCGTTAAGGATTAATTTTTTCGGCTTTACGGAATTCAAATATTGTAATACTTCTTTGGCATAGCAACCATAGGTACCCAAATGAATGTCTGATAATACAACGATTTCTACTTTTCTTTTCAAGACGTCAATTTGGAATACAAAGATTTTCATATTTGTCAATATTTCCTTTAAGTCAATGTTACCAATAGATAGTCAAATGGTTATGTTATGAACTTTTTATTTCTGAAATATTAAGGGGAATGTTTATTTTTAAGTTTCAGTTGTAAGATTTACATTTGTTGAAAACAGGATATGGCAGGCAATTCCTTCGGAACCATTTTTAAACTTACCACTTTTGGCGAATCGCATGGCGAAGCGATAGGCGGAATTATTGATGGATGCCCAGCAGGGTTATCAATAGATTTAGATGCTATTGAAACAGAAATGCAACGCCGAAAACCTGGTCAATCTTCCATTGTAACCCAACGAAAAGAACCTGATACTGTAAGATTTCTAAGCGGTATTTTTGAAGGAAAAACCACAGGAACACCTATTGGTTTTGTTATTGAAAACACCAACCAGAAGTCTAAAGACTATTCGCATATAAAAGATACCTACCGTCCTTCACATGCAGATTACACCTATGATAAAAAGTATGGAAATCGTGATTATAGAGGGGGAGGGCGCTCTTCAGCTCGCGAAACCGCTTGCAGAGTAGCCGCTGGTGCCATAGCCAAGCAGTTATTAAAGGATATTAGAATATCAGCTTATGTTTCGGCAGTTGGCGAATTATCCCTTCAGAAAAAATATTCAGAAGTAGATTTTTCAGAAATAGAAAACAACCCAGTTCGCTGTGCGGATGCGGATATGGCTTCAAAAATGGAAGCCTATATAAAAGAAATTAGAAAACAAGGCGATACCGTAGGCGGCCAAATAACGTGTGTCATTGAAAATGTCCCGATTGGTTTAGGCGAGCCTGTTTTTGATAAACTGCATGCTCAATTAGGAAAAGCGATGCTGTCCATAAACGCTGTAAAAGGTTTTGAATACGGCAGCGGATTTGAAGGCACTAAAATGAAAGGAAGTTTGCACAACGATTTGTTTAATGAAGATGGAACTACCAAAACCAATTATAGTGGTGGTGTTCAAGGAGGAATAAGCAATGGCGAGCCTATCTATTTCAATGTTGCTTTTAAACCTGTTGCCACCATTATGCAGAAACAACAAACCATTAACAGTGAAGGAAAACAGGTTAACATGCAGGGAAAAGGGCGTCACGACCCTTGTGTAGTAACTCGTGCAGTGCCAATTGTGGAAGCTATGGCAGCATTGGTATTAGCCGATTTCTGGCTTTTAAATAAGGTTTCAAAACTCTAAAAGATTATCAGTATATTACAAAATATCAAAAATAAAAGATCAATAGCATTACATATATGAAAAAACTGGCACTACACTGGCAAATTTTATTAGGAATGGCATTGGGGGTAGTTTTTGCCCTCATACTTAGCAATTTTGGTTGGGGACCTAACTTTATTGAAGATTGGATAAAGCCTTTCGGAACCATTTTTATTAATGCCTTAAAATTAATTGCCGTACCATTAATCTTAGCTTCTTTAATTAAGGGGGTTTCCGATTTAAAAGATATTTCCAGTTTGTCACAAATGGGCTTACGTACCATTGTAACGTATATTATCACTACTGTAATTGCCGTATCTATAGGATTGGGAGTTGTTAACTTGGTAAAACCAGGAAGTACAATTACAGAAGATACTCGTTCTGAATTAGTGGAAGCCTACGGAGGCGAAGCTGAAATGAAACGACAAGATGCACAACGTCAAAAAGATGCAGGGCCGTTACAAGCTTTGGAAGATTTAGTGCCCGACAATATTATTGGAGCAGCCGGAAATAACAGAAACATGCTTCAAGTAATATTTTTCGCTATTTTCTTCGGAATTGGTTTAATATTGATTCCTGAAAAAACAGCACAACCTGTAAAAGACTTCTTCGATGGTTTTAATGAAGTCATTCTTAAAATGATTGACCTTATCATGCTCACCGCCCCGTATGGTGTATTTGCTTTATTGGCAGCTTTAGTGGTCGAAGCGCCAAGCGCCGACCTTTTTGCTGCATTAGGGATGTATGCACTTTGTGTTGTAGGTGGATTGGCCTTAATGATAGGTGTTTATATTTTATTGGTATGGATATTTACAAGACATACGCCAAAAAGTTTCCTAAACGGAATTGGTCCTGCCCAATTATTGGCATTTTCTACAAGTTCAAGTGCTGCAACCCTACCGGTTACTATGGAACGAGTAGAGGAGCATTTAGGAGTAAAACGTGAAGTAACCAGTTTTGTGTTGCCAATTGGTGCTACTATAAATATGGACGGAACCAGTTTATACCAAGCTGTTGCAGCTGTATTTATTGCACAGGCATTCGGAATGGATCTCTCTTTTGGCACCCAATTGGGGATTATCGCAACAGCAACATTGGCATCTATAGGCTCTGCTGCTGTTCCAGGGGCAGGAATGGTAATGCTCGTTATTGTTTTGGCTCAAGCGGGTATTCCTGAAGCTGGACTAGCCTTAATTTTTGCCATTGACAGGCCTTTAGATATGTGCCGAACCACGGTTAACGTAACTGGTGATGCTGCCGTTTCTATGATGGTAGCTAAATCGCAAGGGAAATTGGGTGTGCCAATGGTTAAAGATTGGGACGATAACTACAAAAAATAGTCAAAAGTATAATTTTAATAGTAAGCATTGATTTTTAAAATTTGCATATAAAAATACTTTTATGTAGTTTTAAGGTTCCTTCCCGATTATATCTAGTGACCCAAACTACATTTTAACTGAGTACATGCTATGATTAATTCTAAAAATCATAGATATGAAAAAATTTATTGTAGGAATCGTTTGCGTTTTATTTATTTATGTTGCATCTGCCCAAGTGGGTATTGGCACCGTAAACCCATCACCAGCTTCAATGCTTGAGGTGAGCGGCAAAACAAATGGGGGAGCCCCATATAGAGGGTTTATGCCTGCAAGAGTTGACACACAGCCTGATAAAAACCAAATTAATGCTACATCTACAGACGTAGGTCTCTTAATTTTTGTTACTGGTACTGGTACTTTAGAAATATGGAATGGCATAAGCTGGGAAAACATTTATACTTTGAATACTAATATAACCACTTTAGCGGCACAAGATTTTGACGGTAACCTTTCCTGGAATTATACTTTAAATCCAGTAGCTTACAACTCGGGTGATGATATTTGGGATGTTGTAAATTCACTTGGAAGTGGCACTTCAGCTATTGATTTGGTTTCAGGAAATTTTCTTGGTTGTAGGG
>TARA_R100000306_G_scaffold62326_2_pt1 | contig 29587 bp, 22 predicted proteins | sample TARA_R100000306 | Tara Oceans TARA_R100000306 (sample SAMEA2620824) | marine metagenome | biome: marine biome (ENVO:00000447); feature: mesopelagic zone (ENVO:00000213); material: "saline water (ENVO:00002010), including plankton (ENVO:xxxxxxxx)" | depth 1000 m | reverse complement strand
TTATCGGCTTGCTGTAATGGTAACCCTGCGCACCATCGCAGCCGTTATCCTTCAGGAATTGTACAGCGTCCAGATCGTCGACACCTTCTGCGAGCACGCGCAGTTCCAGGCTTTGTCCCATGCGAATGATTGCCTGAGCAATGGCCGCCTTGTTCTGATCGAATGCGACGCCTTGAACAAAACTTCGGTCGATCTTCAATTCATCGACTGGAAGATCCTTGAGGTAGCTCAGCGATGAATAGCCGGTGCCGAAATCATCCACTGCAATGCGTACGCCCATATCGCCAAGCGCGCGGACGCGTTCGGATGCGCCAGATACCTCGCTCATGAGTATCGATTCCGTCAGTTCGAGCTGCAGCTGCTCGGGAGCCAGTTCATACTCGCTCAGCAAGGCTGCGATCTGATCGACCAGGCTTTGATGACGTAGCTGAACCAGTGACACATTGACCGATATTCTCAAAGGCTCGTGACCTTCGTCGCGCCATAGCTTCGCCTGGCGGCAAGCCTGCTCAAGTACCCAGTTACCCAATGCCACCATTATTTCGCGTGAGTCTTCAGCAATCGGAATGAACCTCGCCGGTGATATAAGGCCCAGTTTGGGATGACGCCAACGAAGCAAGGCCTCAACACCCAACAGTCGACGCTCGCTCTTCAGATCCATTTGCGGCTGGAACTTCAGCACGAACTGACCGGCCGTAAGCGCCCGCCGTAGATCCGTCTGCAGGTTCCGGCGCTCACGCGCTCTGTCATTCATTTCAGAGGTGAAAAATTGTACAGCATTGCGACCATTGGCCTTCGCCTGATACATCGCCACATCGGCGTGCTTGATCAGCGTATCGGCATCGCATCCATCCTGGGGATACACACTCACACCCACGCTTGCTGAAATATTAACCAGATGTGAGCCGACCTGATAAGGCCCACTCAGTTCGTTCACGACTTCCCGCGCCAGCTCACCCAGATGCGTCAATGCGCTGACTTCAGTGAGCAGGACGACGAACTCGTCACCACCCATACGACTTACGGTATCGGCCTGCCGAACGCATCGCAGCAGCCGCGCAGCAACTTCTTGCAGTAGCTCGTCACCTGCAGAGTGGCCGAGCATGTCGTTGACATCCTTGAACAGGTCAAGATCGAGATACAGCAAGGCGAGCTGGACTTCGCTACGCTCTGCCTTTGCCAGTGCCTGCGTTATTCGATCGATAAGCAGATTGCGATTCGGCAGCCCTGTCAGTGCATCATGGGCCGCCAGATGAGAAAGTTCCGATGTCAGGCTCCGCACCTGGCTGACGTCTCGAAAGGTTGAAACCACGCCCAGAAAATGGCCCTCGGCATCACGTAGTGGCGCTGCGACTTCTTCCGCTGATATCTGCACGCCATCTTTCCTGAGCAGATTAATTTCCATTGGATGTTCCACCAGTTCCTTTCGATTGGCGGCCTGTGCGCTTAGACATGCCAGCCGCTCGCTGGTCAGCGCATCCACGGCGACGAGGACCTCACCGACAGGCCGGCCAATGGCTACCTCCGCCGCCCAACCGGTTATGCGTTCGGCAGCTTTGTTGAAGCGCTCTATTCGTCCGTCACAGTCAGTGGTCGCAACACCATCAGCAATACATTTCAGCGTAATCTGCAAGCGCTCGCGTTCGGCTTCGAGCTCGACATTACTATCCGTGACATAATTGTTGACGCCTTTGATAATCGCCTCATCAAGCGCCCGATTCAGGTAGACGAGCTCGTCAGTGGCCAGATTGAACCGCCTGGCGTCCATGAATTCGAGGATCACTTCGCGCAGTATGGCGTATTCCCGCGTCAGCTCTTCAAGGGAAAAGCCATGCTGACGACGCTCCTCTGCATGGTGCCTCGCGGCAGTATGCATAACGTCGTCGAGATTGGATAACGAAGCCTCGTTTGCAGCTTCGCGCGCAATAGCGTCTATCAAATGCGGAATGCTGTTGAGACGATTTTCAGGCTTCAAGGATCTGATTGCGCCGATCCGGTCTCTCTCGCGACGCGACCATTCATCAAGGATATCCTCGCGAAAGTGGCAGAGAAACTGAGTGAGCTGTCGATAGCGCTTTTCGTGAACTACATGGTCTGCCATACCACGGATCCCGTGACGGTTCTAACGCGAAAGCTCGCGTCCATCTACTCGACAACATGCTGCCACCTTCGAGACCGCCGCAACCTTGTTCGAGCGCCTTAGCTACACACGCCCTACCCTTGTCAGGAAACTTCCGGGTGCAGGATTCATAGTTTACGGCTGAACGATAGTGAGCGTAAAGTCTTTCAATACAAAGGCTTCGCTGAAGCTTCCCGGGTTTTGCAGGCCCAGCCGGGTTAGCAGATTGCCCCTGGAAGCTTGCTCGGCAGCAGTAAAGCCTTCAGGAGGGGTGACATTCTGGTGCCGGCGTCTATGCTCAGTGTAACCAGTTTTCAGGGTCTAGCCGTCGGGGACGTCATGTCACGAAATATCATCCAGAGCTGCTGCTTTCTGCTGCTGCTTGTGACGCACTTTGCAGCGGCCGACACCGTGATACTCGAAGACGGGCAAGCGATCCAGCTCGGTCAACAGGTTGAATATTATAAGGATCTTGATGGTCAACTGAGCGTTGATCAGGTCAGAGCTATGCCTGACGCCAGGTGGTCCCTTTCCGAACAGGATATTCTCAATTTCGGTTATACCAGTGCGACCTACTGGTTGCGCTTCAGCCTTACGTACACAGGCAACACTGCCGAGCGCCACTTGCTGGAAATCGCGTACCCTGTGCTCGATCAGATCGATGCCTTCATTTATCGCGATGGCGCTCTGCAGAATCATTTCGCGATGGGCGATCGCCTGCCCTTCCACGCGCGTCCAATTGAGCATCCTCACTTCGTATTCCCGCTAAGCGTGGCTCCGCAACAGACAACGGAGGTCTATCTCAGGGTACAGAGCAGCTCCTCCGTGCAGATTCCCATGTCTATCTGGCACGGCGATGCGCTGCTGGAGCACAGCTATGTGGAAGCGCTCGGACGTGCACTGTTCTACGGGGCGATGCTGGTCATGGCAATTTATAACCTGCTTATATTCGTCAGCGTGAGAGAAAGCAGCTATTTATGGTATGTGCTGCATGTAATGGCCACACTGACCCTCCTCTCCAGCATGCAGGGCGTGACGTTTCAGTTGCTCTGGCCAGAAGCGACCGTGTGGAACGATACGGTGTTGCTTGTAGCGCTCAGCGGCATGTTGAGCTTTCCCTGCCTGTTCGTCCGCAGCTTCCTGAAAATTCCTGGTGCTCGCCCCAAATTGGCCAGAGTATTAGTCGTGCTCTCCAGCCTCGGCCTGGTTACGACAGCAGGCGCCTTTATACTGCCCTACCGAATCATGATCGTAACTACCCTTCTCTGCATTGTCGTCGGTATCCTGTCCTGCTTCTGGGCTGGCATTGTGCGATGGCGTGATGGCTTTCATGCAGCAAAGTTCTACCTCTCTGCCTGGGTCTTTCTGCTTAGCGGCGGCATTCTGGTGATTTCCAACAAACTCGGCTTCCTTCCTAGAAATTGGCTTACAGAAAACGCAGCCCAGCTCGGTGCTGGCGCCGAAATCGTGCTGCTCTCATTCGCGCTGGCCTTCCGCATGAATCATGAACGACAGATGCGAAATCAGGCGCAAAAGGAGTCTGCCGAAGCGCAGCGCCAGCTACTCGAGCATCAGATGCAAGCGAATGAAGAACTGGACCGAATCGTTCGTGAACGGACAGAGGCCCTCGAGCAGGCCAATGCGAAGTTGACGACCATCAGTGCGACTGATGCGCTCACCGGTGTCATGAATCGCCGAGCGTTTGATAGCCTGTTCGAAGTTGAATATAAGCGAGCCTATCGGGATAAGAGTCCAATCGCCCTGCTCATGATCGATCTCGATCATTTCAAGCAGATCAACGACACGCATGGCCATCAAATCGGTGATCTGTGCCTCACTCAGGCCGCTGAGATCATCAGAAGCTGCATCAGACGACCGCCGGATAATTGCGCGCGCTGGGGTGGCGAAGAGTTTGTGGTGCTGCTGCCAAATACTGATCTGGATGGCGCCGTATGCGTAGCGGAGACCATTATCGCTAGGTTTGCCGTCGCCAGGGTCTCCCACGCTGAACTCAGTTTGAAGATGAGCGCCAGCATGGGTGCGGCAAGTCACGTTCCCGAACATGCGGTCGGGCGGGAAGACCTCCTCAGGCAAGCCGATGCCCTGCTGTATAAGGCCAAGGCAAACGGGCGTAATCGGGTCGAGTTCGCTAACGCGCAGGAACACATACCAAATAACTAGGGGGGCATTTCGACGGGCTTTTGCTCGTGGTGCGTAGCCGCGGACTCTGATGTATGAAAATTTTGTTCGGGCAGTGGTCAGGGAAGATCGCAGCAGCGTAAAGATGAGTGCCGATATGAGGCGGCAAACAAGTTACGTGGTCGGAGAACGGGATTGACACATACTATGGAGCAGACGAGCGAGTCTGCCGCGAGACGCTCTGGGAACCCGCCAGTCTGGATTGCCGTGGGCCGAGCCTCCGGCGGGGCAATCATTTTCAGTCTACCCATGATGATGACGATGGAAATGTGGTGGATTGGCTTCTATATCGAGCCTTTTCGCCTCATCGCGCTCATCCTGCTCTCCTTACCGCTCTATATCGGCATTTCGTCGATGATCGGTTTCAGGGAAGACAAAGGCCTGTGGGACAACGTCATTGACGTACTGGTCGCCTATGCGGTCGCGTTCTGCGCCTCAGCGGCAGTGTTGTTGGTCTTCCGGGTCATCACCTCGGAAACAGCGCTTGATGAGGCATTCTCGATGGTCCTGTTACAGGCGGTCCCTGGAAGTCTCGGCGCCCTACTCGGAAGAAGCCAGCTTAGTAACGGTCAGGATGAACAACATGGCCAGGACGAGAAATACGCGGAGGAGCTGATCATTCTCGTTACCGGCAGCCTCTTTCTGGCATTCAACGTGGCACCTACAGAAGAGATGGTGCTGATCTCCTACCTCATGACGCCCTGGCATTCGCTTGCGTTGGTCCTGTTCACAGTACTTGTCATGCATATGTTTACTGTGGGTAGCGAGAATTTTGCCAAATCCGGACAAGGCCCGTGGGCTGCTCATCGCAGACTGTTCGTTCGTTTCACTGCAATCGGCTATGTGCTCGCCTTTCTTGTCAGCGTCTTTATGTTGTGGGTCTTCGGCCGTTCGGACAATGACAGCATGCAGAATTTCATCAGTACAGCCGTGGTTCTGAGCTTCCCCGCCGGGGTGGGCGCAGCGGCTTCCCGATTGATCATTTGAGGCTATCGATGCCAACTGACACGCGAACAAGACCTTCCCCTACCCCTACCTGGGAAAAAATCGTCGGCCTGTTGGGGCTGGCCGTACTCTGTGTGGGCCTGGCTTACCTGGTGTGGAGCGCGGCGACTGAAGAGACCGCTCCGCCGCAGATCTCATTTACCATTCAGGATATCAAGGCCTCGGCTTCCAACCACCTGGTGCGGATCGAGGTTGCCAATACCGGCCATGAAAGTGTCGCGGCGCTACAGATTGAGGGACGGCTGGAGATGAGCGCGGGGGAGCCTGAGGTCAGTACCGCCCAGGTAGATTACGTACCCTCGCAGTCGAAGCGCATTGTTGGCCTGTTCTTTCAGAACGAGCCACAGCAGGGAAGCCTGAGTTTTCGCGCGCTTGGATATCAGGAGCCCTAAGGCCACATTACGCAACTACAAGCCCTGGCATGTGGTCTACACTTCCTCTTTAACACCCAACTCTTCAGGAACGTAGACCTCTGATGCTAGCATGGCGGCATTGCCCATTAGATGCGAATGCTTCGTGGCCGCTCATAACCCCGTCATTAGCGGCGAGGACAGCGTTGCAAGTCAGCCTGTTCTCCTGGCTGTTGGCGCTGGCAGCTTCGTTCGTGCACGACACCGCCCAGGCCGCGCCAAGTCTGCTGCCCGATACAGAAGCCATGGTTCGGATGATTCCTGACCGGGAGTATCTCGAAGATTCCGCTGGAACGTTATCCATTGCTGAAGTGACTGACGAGACGAAGCCAAACGAATGGGTGCCAGCGGAGCGGTCAGTGCTGAATTTTGGTTACACCCGCTCGGCGTACTGGACGCGCTTTGATCTTGAGCAGACTGGTCAGCAGCCACGCAAGTTTTTTCTGGAGATCGCCTACCCCATTCTGGACCACGTCGATATCTTCGTGTTCCGCAATGGTAAGTTACTCAAACAGACCAGGATGGGTGATCGCCTCCCCTACCACGAGCGCCTCATCGACCACCCGAGCTTCGTTGTTCCGCTTGAACTCGTTCCGCAGGATACTACCCGTGTTTACGTGCGCGCGCAGAGTAGCTCGTCGCTGCAGATCCCGCTGTACCTTTGGTCACCTGAGGCCTTCATTGAACAGTCCTATGAAGAGGCGCTGACTCGCGCGCTATTCTACGGCGCGATGCTCGTACTCGGTATCTACAATCTCCTGCTGTTCCTCGCCGTACGCGACATCAGCTACTTCTTCTATGTCATGTACATGTTTTTCATCACGCTCATGCTGGGCACCGTTCAGGGGGTAACCTTCAAGGTCTTCTGGCCAAATGCCACCTGGTGGAACGACACCAGCATCCTCATCGCGCTGAATGGTATGGTTATTTTCGCCATTCTCTTTCTGCGTAGCTTTCTGGCAGTGCCCGCAGCCCGACCTTGGTTGTCGAAATTTCTCATGTTGCTCGCAGGCACTGCTGTTCTGGCCGCTAGCATGTCGCTCGTGCTGCCCTATAACCAGATGATCAAGATGACTATGGCGCTGATTATCGTAGGCATTTTCACGGGAATAAGTGCCGGCCTCGTACGATGGTACGACCGCTATCACTCTGCCAAGTACTTCAGTATCGCCTGGGCCTTTGTACTCGTTGGGGGGCTGGTTTTTGCGTTCAATAAAATTGGCTGGCTACCGAGGACCTGGTTTACCGAAAACGCAGCGCTGCTCGGCGCAGCAGCAGAAGGCGTTCTGCTGTCCTTTGCGCTAGCCTATCGAGTAAATCAGGAGCGTGAGATGCGCGAGCTCGCTCAGAAAGAGTCCGTGGAGGCTCAGCGTCAGCTTCTGGCACACCAGGTTCAGGCCAATGAAGAGCTCGACCAGATTGTTCGCATTCGAACGGAGGAGCTGGAACTGGCCAACGAGCAGTTGAAAAAGCTCAGCCATACCGATGGCTTGACTGGCTTGTGGAACAGACGCTCCTTTGAAGCGGCCTTCGCTGACGAATTCAAGCGCGCTCATCGTGAAAAACTACCTGTTGCCATACTCATGATCGATCTGGACAATTTCAAGAGTATCAACGACCGCCATGGTCATCCGTTTGGCGATCGCTGCCTGATTGCTGCCGCCCAGATCCTTGAGGGCTGCGCGCGTCGCCCACCTGATATGGTAGCTCGCTATGGCGGCGAAGAGTTTGTAGTACTGTTGCCGGGTACGAACACCTCAGGCGCGATATACCTGGCTGAGCGGATACAAAGGGGGCTGGCTGAAACAACTGTGACCGATGGCGACGCACAGCTCACTGTTTCTGCCAGCATCGGCGTGGCCTGTGTAGTACCGGACTCGAGTGACAATCGCGAAGCGCTGCTTCAGGCCGCTGACCAAAGGCTATACCTCGCCAAGCAGAATGGTCGCAACCGCATCGAGTCCTAACGATCCCGCTGACGAATGTCGTTGCGCTCATCCAGGCGTGATCGTAATTCACGAACCTCAGCCTCTGCAGCAATCTTTGCCTGCAGCGCCAGTGCATGCTCGGACCGAAGACGGTCTGCGAGATCATCGGCTTTGGCAGCCCGCAGCTCGAGCGCATCGATTCGACTGGTAAGCATGTCGACAGAATGTTCCAAATGCTCACGGGCCGTTAGCAATTTGGCCGTAGTAACCGCCGCTGCGGCACGCTCCGACCTGAGTGCTGCAAGCTCATCATTCGTTACCGCAAGCTCTTCCTGAAGGCTCTGCCGCTCCCATTGATTTCTTTCCAGCTCGCCTTGCTGGGTTGACTTCTCGAGCTCGAGCCGACGATGATTCTCAAGCAAGGTGTCATACGCTTTTTCGCTCTTCAGCAAGGCGGCTGCATCTGCCGCCATACGTCTGCCCCAGTCATCTCGCGTCAGCTGCCATTCCGAGCGCAGCTGTTGAACCTGCTCGCGTTCCAGTCGCCGTTCCTCAGCAACGGCCTGCTGATAATGCTCCGCCTGCGAACGCACATGCCCCAGCTGTGTCTTGAGTTCGCCATAGTCAGCCTGGCGCTCACTCAGGCGCTGCCGCACCTCGGCCAGCTCAGCACGCTGTGCCGCAGCGCTCGCTTGGAACTGCTGGTTCTTTTCCATGAGTTGCTGATGATGGCCTTGCAGCTCAGCATGAGCGTGAGTGAGCGTCTCGTGACTATTCTGTAGCGCCGAGAGTTCGCCTTCAATCGATACCAGCTGCTGCCTGAGCACCTCTTCCTGCTCATTGAAGCGAATCCTCGCCTGCTCGATCTGCTCATCGGCACTCTGCTGCGCAAGTTCGCGTAGATGCCGAACCGCCGTCAACAGTTCATCCGGTAAGTCCTCCCGGCCCGCGCCCTTTTCTTCGCCCTGCGCCGCCTTCCATCGCCTCAATAAGGGCGCCAGCGTGCTCTTCGAGCCGGTGCCAAGCGCTTCTCTGACGCGGTCGATCGTAGCCTCCTGCCCTGAAGCTCTTATGGCACTCGCCGCTGTTGCGACATCTGCGTAACTCACTCCCGACCGTGCCATTTGACGCCTCCCTCTATCGTATTACGTATTCCGTAATATTACATACTAATTACCCGTTGACGCAATCTGCCAATTTCCTTGGTAACCGACAATAAATATCATTATCGTCGGTCAGCGGCTGTGGTAAGCTCCTCTCTTTCGTAACGGGAGTACAGGGGGACGCGGATGAGGGAAGTCAGCAAGCCCGAAAAGCAGGCAACCACCAAAGTGACAGAGCCCGCCGGAATCGTTGCCGCCTCAGGCATGCCGGCCCTTGAGAGCGCCGAACTTCAGGCAAGACATCGGCGTTACCTCCAGGCCGCCACTTCAGATAACACGCGCCGTACCTACCGCTCGGCCATACACCGCTTTGAACGCTGGGGCGGGCGCCTGCCCACGGACAGAGACACGCTCATCCGCTATTTACTGGCGCATGCCGAAACGCTCAATACCCGAACGCTCGATGTCCATCTCACCGCGCTGAGCCAATGGCACCGCTTTCAGGGCTTTGCAGATCCTGGACAAGACCCGACAGTACGAAAAACACTAGAAGGTATGCGTCGTGTGCACGGTCAACCCAAGCGGAAAGCGCGTGCACTCAGGCTGGAGCATCTTGTCGCACTAATCGACTGGTTGCAGACGCAGCCCGAGTCGCTAAAAAAACATCGTGATCTTGCACTGGTGCAGACGGGTTTTTTCGGCGCCTTCAGGCGCAGTGAACTGGTGAGTATTCAGGTAGAGGATCTATCGTGGGAGTCGGAGGGCCTGATCATCCGCCTCCCACGCTCGAAGACGGATCAGCAAGGTGAAGGCCTGCAGCGTGCCCTACCGGCTGGCAACGGTCAGATATGCCCGGTACGGGCACTGAGGAACTGGTTGTTGGTCGCTGAAATCACTTCAGGCCCTGTGTTCCGCCCTATCTCCCGCTGGAACGAATGTCAGACCCGTGCTTTGCGGCCAGCCGCCGTGAATGAGCTACTGAAGTCGCTGGGCACCGCCTGTGGCTTCGATTTCGTGCCCGAGCTGAGCAGCCATAGTTTTCGGCGTGGACTCAGCACGAGCGCCGCGAGAGAAAACCTGAGCTTCGAGGCTATCAAGAAACAGGGCGGCTGGAAAAATGACGCCGTGGTCCGAGGCTATATCGATGAGGGCCGGCAATTTGCAGATAACGTGGCGACCACACTCATAAATGAGCTAAATCAACTACTTGAAAAAGACAGTAAACAATACGACTCTGACGTCAACGACTTGTGATCTGATTCGAGGTTTCATTGCCAGCGAGCGTGCTAATCAATTGCTCCATGTCAATGGGCTTCACGTAGTGATGATTAAATCCGGCCCTGGACGTTTTGTGACGATCCTGTTCCTGGCCGTATCCGGTGATCGCAATGAGCAGAGTCTTTTTGGTTGAAGGTATCTCACGCAGCCGTTTGGCCAGGCCAATACCGTCCAAATCTGGCAAACCAATATCCAGTAAACATGCATCGATCGAATCAGCTCGCGCTGCTGCTTCTAGTGCCGCGGCAGCGGTGTGAACAATCTTGACTTGATGGCCTGCCAACTCTAAAAACATGCCTAACATGTTCGCTGCATCTACATTATCGTCTACGACAAGTAATCGCTGCTGATTGATCAACTTATCCGCGATAGCGTCAGCCGCGAGACTTTCCTCTTCAACCGGAAAATGACGTGGGAATGTAAGCTGAAATTCAGCGCCAGTCGACGCCCCATCGCTACTGGCGGTCACTGTCCCGCCGTGTAGTTGGATCAAACTTTTTACCAACGCAAGACCAATCCCAAGTCCGCCTTGCGTGCGATCAGAAGTTCTCTCGGCCTGGGCGAACAGGTCAAAGATACGTCCAATAACCTCCGGAGCAATTCCGATACCATTGTCGGAAACGGTGAAAATTACGGCTGATTCGCTAACGTCGGTGGCGAGAAGGATTTCACCGCCCTCGGGGGTGTATTTCGCGGCATTGTTAAGTACGTTGGCAAGAATCTGAACGAGTCGTTTAGGATCTCCCTCGACAAAAGCCGAATGTGGCGAGGTACGCAAGGTCAGACTGTGACGACGACCATCGATGAGAGGACGTACCTGCTCAACAGCACTCGCGGTTATGAGTCGGGTATCGACAGATTGCTTTTCGAGTGGAACAAGTCCCCGTGATACGCGTGAGACGTCGAGCAGGTCATCAATCAATCCAGTCATATGCCGCACTTGACGGGAAATGATTTCACTTGTCTGTTTGATTTTTTCGCGGTCAAGACTGGGGAGTTTCAAGAGGTCAGAAGCTGCACTGATCGGTGCTAATGGGTTCCGGAGTTCATGAGCCAGCATGGCTAGAAACTCGTCTTTTCGCCGATCAACCTCGCGCATGGCGTACTGTCGTTTACGGGCGCGTAAGGCTGACGTAGCCGCGCTTACCAGCGTTATGCCGTGTAACGGACGCTCAAGCAGCGTGACGTTCCCAAGATGTTGATAGGCACTCCGGATTTCAGGAGAATTGAGCCCACGATTACTCAACAAAAATATAGGCAGGTCGGACCAGGCCGGTTGCTGGCTTAAATATTGAGTGAGCGGTCTGGTTAACGGCGTGTCCAGGGCCTCATCAACGAGCAACAGAACGCCCACGCCTTGAACAAGCTCATCGACTACTTCGATCATGCGGGAGCAGATGTGACTCTCAACGCCCGCGCGTTCGAGTACTTGCGATATAAGCCTGGCATCTCTACCCGTCGGCGCGAAGATTACGACCCTATTCTCCACTGCCGCCCCCAACCTTCAGCTATAACATGATTACTCATCAAGCGTTTGCTCTTGCTTCACATCCAACACCCTTGGTGTGCCAGTCAAAATACCCTCGAAATTGTCGAGAACTGGACCAACTTGGAGTCCATTTTTGGTAATGCTGAACTGGCGTAAAGTTGTTTCGTGTGCACTACCACGCTTTTTAAATACTGAAATAGCTTTTTGCACAGTGCCGCGCGCTTCGAAATAACGGAGGATTAATACGTTGTCCGCCATGTAGCTAATATCGATACCTGTTGTCATGGCCCCCACGATACCTTGCTGCACACCAACGATGAATGTCACTACACCTCGCTGCCCCAGGTAAGTGAGAACCTCATGCAAATGGGTATTTAAAAACCGCGCCTCGGGCATGGCATTCAGATAACCGTTCAGGCTGTCGATCACCACCACCTTGGCGCCGCCATCCGCAACTCGACAGACAGCATGCGAAAATTCTCCTGGGGACATCTCTGCCGGGTCGATCTGGTGGATAGTCAGTAGTCCGGAATCATACGGTCCGCTTAAATCGATACCGATGCCGTGACAGCGATTGAGCAAAGTGTTGATGGACTCTTCAAAAAGGAACATTGAAGCGCGCTGTCCCCGGTCTGTCGCGGCCTTTACAAACTGCACTGCCAGACTGGACTTTCCGGTCCCTGGAGGGCCGGATATAAGCGTGCTTGACCCTTCTTCAATGCCGCCGCCCAAGAGCTCATCAAACTGAGGAATGCCACTGTAGGCCTGGCCACGCTTGATCAATTCACGGGTTTCGGCGGCAACGATACGCGGATAAGCCACTATCCCGCCTGTGACGATAGCGTAGTCATGTGGCCCCCGACGAAAGGCGAGACCACGGTACTTCAAGACACGAATGATGCGACGTTCAGCGCCGTATTCGGAGTCGATATGCTGTAGCGAAATGACGCCGTGCGCGATACTGCGCACTTGCTGATCACCTCGTACCGCTGTCTTGTCGTCAAGAAGAAGGGCTGTACAGGCGCGCCTCGCAAAATACTGTTTTAGCGCGAGCACATGCCGGCGATACCGTAGCGCACTGCCCGACAGTAACTGCAGTTCCGAAAGCGAATCCAGCACTACCCGGCTTGGATTCAACTTCTCGATCATTCCCAATATGAGGCTGTTGGTCTCACCTAATTCAACCTCTGAGGGATGTAGGACAGTGTACTGTTCACCGGGATCCAGCAAACTTTCCTCGGGGATAACTTCGTGTACGTTAACCCCCTCCATTGAAAAACCATGCGCTTCGGCGACAGCGCGTAGCTCAACTTCGTTTTCGGCAAGCGTAATGTAGAGAACGGTTTCCCCCTGGGCAGCCCCTTCCACCAGAAATTGCAGTGCCATGGTCGTCTTGCCTGCGCCAGGGTCACCTTCCAGGAGGTACAGCCGATCCTTGGTCAATCCACCACCCAATATATTATCGAGTCCGGGAATTCCTGTTGATAGAAAGGCTTTGGTGTGCGTATTTTGCGATGACATTACTGGCTCCTGAATTATCGCCATCGCAGGGTGCAAGAAGCCCGTGACGGACAGACGTGATATATGGTTATACGCGCTTGTCGATACCCTGGTGCAATCGAGCAAACTGATCACGGCCATCCAGTTACAAATCCTCCACGTACCCCGACGAAAGCTGCCTTCTATTCTGCAACAGAGGAGCCCGGAAGATCATGGAGAAAAAGAAGCACTCATCAGGCTGGGGCACTGGCTTTGCGGTCGGCATCGTAGCTACCGTTCTCGCGGCAATCGCCGCTGCAATGATTGTTGTTTATACCGGTGCCTACAATGTGGCCGCTAATGACGATCATACCTCCATGGTGCGATGGGCCTTCGAGACCACTATGTACAACTCGGTGCAGGCGCGTGCCGACGATATCGAAGTACCTCAGGATATCGGGGACGCTTCGGCAGGTGCCGCAGACTACAAGGCGATGTGTCAGCACTGCCACGCTGGACCAGGCGTCAAGCGAGCGGCTTGGGCGAATGGCATGCTTCCATTGCCTCCGCACCTAACGAAACATGCCTCTGAATGGGAGCCGGATGAAATATTCTGGTTGGTGAAAAATGGCGTCAAAATGAGTGCCATGCCCGCGTTTGGGGCGCATGGCGACGACCAGAAACTCTGGAACATCGTAGCCTTCGTCAAACAGCTTCCAGGGATGACTGCGGAAGAGTACGCCGCAGTTGAAGGCAGCTCACATGCGGCCAAGCATTGAACGTCAGCTAACAGGGAGAACTGTCCATGCACATGTCTTACTGGCGCTTCGCTGCAATGATCGCCACCTCTACCACAGTTATGTTCGGTCTGATGTACCTGAACACCTTTGCATTCGAGCATGTGCTCTGGAGTGAAACCCGCCTTTGGATGGCCCTTGTCATGGGTGCAAGCATGGCTATGATCATGCTTGGTTTCATGCTGAGCATGTATACGAACAAGATGATAAACGCGGCGATCTTCGCTGGCAGTGTTGTGGTTTTCGCCTTATCGCTCTGGCTGGTACGCAGCCAGGCCTCGATTACCGATGTGGAATATATGAAAGCCATGATTCCACATCATTCGATCGCCATCATGACCAGCGACAGGGCCCAGATTACCGATCCACGCGTGCGCAAGCTCGCTGATGAAATCAGTGAGGCGCAACGACGGGAGATTGCTGAAATGAAGTATCTGGTCAAGGAATTGGAGGCGCTGGAATGACCCAGTCACATAAGACGCAGCGCGTGCTTTTCCGGGCGCACTGGCTGGTTGGCTCGCTCACTGTGACATCTGCCACGCTTTTGATGAGCGCTTGCGATAATCCCGCACCGGGCGAAGGTATGCCGAAGCCCCTGGCTCAGGGGCCAATGCCAGAGGTGGTTTCAGTTACAGAAGCCCTGCAGTCACCCGACCTGACCACGGTCGACCCTGGGCTACTGCATCAGGCGGAGGTCGATAAGGTATTGCCGCCCTCAGGGCTCCGCTGCAGTTTTGCTTATACGGCAGAAGGCCGACCGGTGCTCACCGCAGCCTTGCTCCCTGAAAGTCAGCAGGCGAAAGCGGTGATGAAACTGCACGGTCGCCTGGTCGTTGTCTCGACACAAGACATGCATGGCCCGGATTCTCTTGCCAATGGCGCTGCATTCAGCGCCGAAGGATTACGCGCTACGGTAAGGCCAGAAAGGAAAGCCAGCTCCAAGCACCGGGTCGCGGACATGACATTCGAGCTCGACCAGGGTCTGCTGGTCGGCTACCGCGGCTGGTACAGTTGCGACGAAGGTAAGCCGGCTGCTTAGCAGCCAGTTATCAGCCAGTTATCAGCTTACTCTTCGCAAGCCTCACACTGGGTAGCGCTTCGCGTCAAACGGCCTTGTCGAGTGGTCGCGGTTGACCAATGAAAGCCTGAAAAACAAGCGGCACAAAGAATGCCGCCGTGCAGATCAGCAGGCCCCAGGCATTCACGCCCAGCAACATCGCGTATTTTCCGGTGCCAATGGCCCAGCTCTGTGGCAAGAAGCCGAGCACTTCTATCACACCAAGCGCGACACCACTCCAGAAGCTCAGGTGGAAGCTCCACGGCGACCAGCGCACGAAGCGGTAGAACAGAAACACCGGCGCCAGGCCCATCACCATGGTGCCGCTGATCGTGGTTGCCTTGAGGATATCGGTGCCTGCGAACATGGGCAGATTGCCCAGAATTGCAAAGGCAATCATCACTAGCGCCCCGACTCGCAGGCTTGGGGCGGCGGGATGCACCTTGCGCAGGAGGCCCGGCAAATCAACAGCCAGCGATTTCGCCAGCGACGAGAAGGTGGAGTCCAGCGTTGAGCCGGCCGAGGTCATCATCACCACGCTCATGAGGAACAGCGCGCCCAGACCCATCGCCTTGCCCACTGCCGCGGGTGCATTGCCGCCGCCTTCTATACCCTGCAGCTGGGCGTGAATACCTATGAAACTGAATACCAGAATCGTCACGAAGCCCAGCGCACCGGCGATCATGAAGCTCTTCAGCATGCGCCTCTCATTGTTGATAAAGCCCCGATCGGTCAGGACCGGGTCGTGAAAGGGATAGCTGAAAATTTGCAGCGCGGCGACTAGCAGAAGATCCAGGCCCGAACCCAGTTCGAAGGTCCCAGTCGTCAGCAAGGTGCCCGTATCGCTGACAGGCAGGACATAAAATAGCACCGCGGCGACGAATACGACGAAGACAATGGCCTGAATGACGTCGGTGAAAATTGAACTTCGAAGACCGCCCTTGAGACTGTAGGCCAGCGTGATGAGGGTAAACAGGACGGCTGCAGCGTAATAACCTGTCTCGCCAACGTTGCCAAAATATCCCCCGACTACCGCGGTATTGCTCCAGATTTCATTGTAGAGACGAATCAGGATGGCTACTGCAAAGCCAAGCGCCGCGAGTCGGCCAAAGCGGGATACGATGAAATCCTGCAGACTCTTGGCACCGGTCTGGGTGCGAATCAGATAGATGACATACCCTGCAACAGGAATCGACAGCCAATACGTCGCGTATGCCAGTCCACCGACAATGCCGTAGGTTTCACCGAGGTTGGCGGCGTTGGTGACTGACTTGGCGAAGATCCAGCTAATAAAAATGCTCATCATCAGTGGCCACTGTCCCACCGGCTGACCTTTGGCGTCGGCACCACCATAGAACGATTCGGCGTTCTTGCTGCGTGGTGAGAGCAGGTACATAACGATACCATAGACGGCCAGGAAGCCCCAGAAGAGGTAGGACTGAGAGGTGGACATGAGTCACTTGTTCCTTGTGGTTGATGAATTCGGGATGGCTAGTTCGGAATGCCTACGCTAGCCGAACGGCAGAGGGCTTGAGTGCAGTGCCTTTCAGGATGCGTGAATTGTATGATAACCATGCATCAGACTGCTCTGGCCAATTCCTGAGAAACCTGGCTCGCCAGGGTTCCATTGCAAACGCGACCGGAAGTAGCTCAATAACGAGATCCTGCAGATGAACCGTGCCAAGCGCCTCAGCATGGCTGCGCGCCTGCACCGCAACGCGTGTTACGAGACCACGCCAATCATTCTCGAAATTGCCCATGCCTGCTGCGCCGTTATTACAGACAACGCGAGGCCGCCCATCAACATCCAGCATCTTGATCGCTGGCAGGCAGGTGTGGGTGCAGGCAAAAATATCGGCGCCGCTGCGCGTGAACCAGTTCTCCAGCATCGAAGTGCTCGAGGGATTTTCGAGGCTGCTGCGCCCTAAACCCCAACCAGCCAGCGACTCGGCATCGCCATGAAGTATAGCTATCCGAACGCCGTGAAAATCCAGACTCAGATAGCGGGGCAAGTCGCGCAGCCGAGTCGACAGCTCTGGGAAATCGCGAGCCGTCTGCTGCAGACGCTGAATGATGCGGTTGGATCGATCGACCACCTGGTCATCGACCTCGTCCGGATAGGCACAGCCGCAGCCAGCGCTATCCTCGGGATCAGACAATTCCAACTCCACATTACCTGTAATGGCACGATGCGCGAGCACCAGCTCATTGATCGACTGGAAACTGTCGTGATCGCAATTGAACCAGTTAAAGTCCCCATTGAAAATGAGTTCAACCTGTCGACCCAGCTGTCGCTCCTGCTCCGCAAGATCGACTATCGTGCGCAGCGCTTCGGTATTGCCATAGAGCCCACCGACGATGTACAGGACATCGGCAGTTGAGCACTCGACAACGTCGGCGAGTGCTTCAGGTCGGTAACGATAACGTAGAGGACAAGTCCGGCCAGGCTGCATCAGGGTGCGCTACAGCTGGCGCCATCGCGATAGCAACTCATGCAGCGGTGATGCTTGAGCATGACGCGCGTATCAAGGCTCGCAGCGAGACTACTGCCCATATCGTACTCGGGATCGTCATCGACCAGGGTACAGGACACCACGCCAACCTGCTCGTTGCGCTTCACCAGCATACGGGAGTATGCGCACATGAAATGCGCGCGGTCAGCCTCGGTTGGATATCTGTTCATGCAGGTCTCGGTGATTTCCGGACCGCTGCCTTGTGCGCCGGGTGTGCCGAAGTCGGGAAACGCGGTGAAGGCCACGTTTTCTCGTATGCCGGCACCCTGCAGCAGCAGGCGAAATTTGTTCTCGACTGCAGCTGAGTTTTCATTAGCCTCCATCTGTCTGGCGATGGAGACGTCGAAGCCGTTTTCCGTGAGCCAGCGGATACCCTGCAGTGCTTCTTCGAAACTGCCCTTACCTCGACCGGCATCATGTCGCGAAGCATCGGGATAATCGAGGCTGATGCGGAACCTGATTGGATGCGCACTCTCGCGCAGCCCTGCCAGTTGGTGGGTTCTTTGCAGGAGCGGCGCCGTGCCATTGGTCAACACGAAACAGGGTCGTAGACGACTGGCATACTCAAGAATATTCACGAAATCCCGTATAACGAAGGGCTCACCTCCAGTAAACGAGAACTGCTCTACCCCAAGGGTCAGGGCTTCATCCAGATAGCTTTGCACGTCGCTTAGCAACATTGGTAGAAGACGCTTATCACCTGGCGAAGAACCTTCCAGACAGAATGGACACGCCAGATTGCAAGCGGTACCAGTGTGTATCCATAGCTCTTTCAGTCCTTGCGCATCGATGTAGCCGCGGGGCTCGCCATCACGTGTGTGGGTCCACAGGTCTTCAGAGGAATCAGCCACGCGAAGCGGAATGCGCTGTTCGCTCTGCTGGATTTTGTGCATAAAATACTCCAAGTTCTTGCCTGATCCTTCAATGCCAGTCGTATTACGGGCATTGGGTTGAACCTGACGGCACTCAATACGCCAATCAGATCCGAGCGATTCACAAGCAGGCCTCCATATTGAGCGATTCTCATGATTTTGTCGCGCCCTGGATGATCAGGCTAGCGCTGCAAAGTCTGAAACGAGGTAGCCAAAGCCGATAGATGTTACCGCCGACAGGGGTATAACCAGGAGAAGGCAGCCCTTCTTAGTCTTGAACCATTTTTTATGTAGTTAACTCTGTTTAATGGGAGGGTTGGGTGAAGCGCTACGAAAACCATCTACACCGGTCTGGTATAGTAGCCAGGAGTGTGATCGATTATCTGCCTCGAGCTAGCTTTCGCCCGCATCAAACGCCAGGCAGCGGCCAAAATCCTCCCATCTTGGCTCCTTATTGGGGCTGGCAACGAAGGTGTCGCTTCGCGATATGTTCCGTGGGCGCGCCCAGTCGAGACAGTTAGCAGCCTTGTCCACCGCAACCTGGTAGCCGAAACGGTTCTGCGTAAACTCGTTGTCCACGAAGGTGTTGTCACGACTGAAGCTGTCATCCCAGCACATCACCTCGTCGTGGTGGCGGATGGAGCAGGTAATGAAAACGCCTGCCAGATGATTGCCATGAATATCGTTGCTACGGAATTCATTATGCTCGGCATCGGCAAGGTACAGTCCGTGCGAGCCATTGCCAGCGATGACATTGTTGCTGATAAGCGATGAGGTCATGTACTCAACGGTGATGCCCGCGGCCACGTTGTTGCGGATCGTATTACCCGAGATAATAGTAGGGCCTGCCCGGTTGAGCGATATGCCATCCCATTGCGCATCACTGATGTGGCTATCGGTCAGCGAGACCTTGCGGCTATCGTATTCTGTCAGTACGCAGGCGCTACGGCAGTGCCTGACATCGAGCTTCTCCAGGTCGATATCTTCGCCTCCACGAATAATTAGTGCGCTGTTGCTCAGATAAGGCAGTGGCGGATAAAACTCCTGGGCACTCTTCTGACTACCTCGGATGGCCAGCGCTTCGATCTGGACATTTGCAACCCTGAAACCTGGTTCCTGGTGCCTGGCATCGCCGACCACGACCACGGGACTGGATACACCCTGTTTCATCTGCAGGACGGTGCTGGCGCTGCCCTTCCCTTGCAGGGTCAGTCCGCTTCTGCGGATTTCAAGCATGCGATCCAGCTGGAAAGTACCTTCGCTCAGGCAGATCGTTTGATGAGGCCCCGACTCGGGCAGTCGAGCCAGTGCGGTAACGAGATCATCTGCTGGCGTGAGTGCCTGATCACAGTGTTTCGCTTCGTAAGCGACCGCTGACTGGATAAACGACATAAGGGCACTAGCCAGAATGACCAGACCGGTCCATCTACACATCTTCGAGGGCTCCGAAAATCACTAAGCCCCTACACTATCAATCACAGCGGCTCGATGACATACGACATCCGGTTGATACCGTCGTCAGCGCTGAATAATCCGCATAAAAAAGCCCGGCACGACAGTACAACATCTCAAAAATTCTCATCTCAACTAAGCTGTATCCAAACAGGCCGGACCAAGAGTGAATATGAAACTGAACTTTCTGAAAGCGTGCTGGGTCGCGCTGGTGGTGGGCACCATTCTCAATCTCATCAACCAGTGGCAGGGGCTCCTTGGCACTGAGCCCGTGAGCGTCATCAGACTGATGCTGACCTACACTGTGCCGTTTTGCGTGTTTCTCTTCGGGCAGTGGAGTGCACTGCATCGTGATCGTGAGCGTGCTGCGACGGAGGCTGAGGCAGTAATACAGCCAGACTTGAAGCTGAAACAGCAGGCGGAGGGGGTGATCGCGCTCGGCAAACGGGTCAGCGAAGTGGCCACCCGGGTCAATGTCGCCTCGGGTGAGCGACTTGAGCACATCAAGGTTACCAACCAGGCCATCGAGACGGCTTCACAACATGGGGTGAATATCGAAAAAACTTCGAGTGCGACTGGGGTCGAAATTGCCCAGTTGAATCAGACAGCAATTTCGGTTCAGAAGCACATGCAAAGCCTCATTGCAGAAGTGGTGCGGGCGGCGCAGTGGTCCGGTACGCTTGTGGTGAAAATGGAAACCTTCAGCACCGAATTTAACCAGATCAACGAGATCACCAAGACCATATCCGATATATCGGATCAGACAAACCTGCTCGCGCTCAACGCCGCAATCGAAGCAGCAAGAGCCGGCGACCTCGGGCGAGGCTTCGCCGTCGTAGCTGATGAAGTCAAAAGCCTTGCGCAGAAAGCAGGAACCAAGGCGAAAGATATCAACAAGCTCGTTCATGATCTGAGCACTGTCGAACTTGACCTCTGTGATGAAGCGACAAAATTTTCCCACTCGCTTCAAGCTATCGTTGCCGAGAGCCAGGGCCGGATCAGCGCGCTTTATGAAGCACTGCAGGATGCCGTTCTCCAAGGCCAACACTCAGTCGAGGAAATTTCCAGTCTGACCAGCGTGCAGATCGAAGAGCTGCGCAGGGTGGTTGCGCTCATGCATGATGTTGAACGCAATGCCGAAGCTGCACTCGCGGGCTCAGCCGGCAATATTGCCATCGGCAAGGAAATCGTCGCGGCTGGCGAGGCACTTCTCTTGGCCGCAGAGCCCATCAAAAGAGCCGTATAGGAGGCTTTGCACGCGGTGATTTTCGCGCCTTGGAGGATATACTTCGCAACGCTGACAGCTCATGAGGGCGTCGGCATCTGAAGAATCAGAAACAGGCTCTCGCATTCGGTGCAGCGACGGTTATGCTCTGGTCGACCGTCGCCACAGCCTTCAAGCTCTCGCTCGGCGAGCTCAGTCCTCTGCAGCTAATGCTGGTCGCCTGCGCCACGTCGGTCCTGGTCCTCGCCTGCATACTGACGCTGCAGCGTCGCTGGCAGGCGGTTATCGCGCTCTCGCCCCGGCAGTATCTGATCTCGGTGCTCATGGGTCTGCTCAACCCTGTACTGTATTACCTCGTGCTCTTCGAAGCCTTCGATCGACTGCCGGCACAGGAGGCGCAGCCGCTAAATTATACCTGGGCACTCACCCTCACTTACCTGTCGGTGCCACTGCTTGGTCAGAAACTCAGCCGGAGCGACTTGCTGGCGGGCCTCGTGTGCTATAGCGGTGTGGTGGTCATCGCAACCCGTGGTGATCTACTGGGACTTGAATTTTCCGATTCCATCGGTGTGGGAATGGCGCTGGCCAGCACCGTGATCTGGGCGATGTACTGGATCATCAATACTCGTGACACCCGCGACCCGCTGGCGGGTCTCTTCCTGAACTTCCTCTTCGGTCTGCCGTTAATCCTTCTGCTTTGTCTCGCCACGGCGGGGCTGCCAAAGGATATTGGCACCGGTGTTCTGGCCGCTGTCTATATCGGCGTGTTTGAAATGGGCATCGCTTTCGTGCTCTGGAGCCGGGCCATGCGACTTGCTGAAAACACCTCCCAGGTCAGCAATCTTATCTTCATCTCGCCTTTCCTGTCGCTCGTGTTCATTCACTTCATTCTTGGTGAAACCATTCGGCCTTCGACCTATATCGGCCTGGTTCTGATCATCATCGGGCTGTGGTGGCAACAGCACGCGCAGTTCCGCTTTTACCGTCGATAATGCGACCAGATTCTCAGTTCGGCTTGTCATTCGCTATAACCTGAGAGGGTTGTACGATCCCGGGTGCGTTGCGCACCCTACCGACAAGAACAAGGAAACCCTAATGTTTTCAACACTCAAAACCATACAAAAGCCAATCCTGTGTCGTGTACTGACAATGTCCGCTGCGCTGCTCCTCGGCTCCGCCGGCGTTCAGACCGCGAGCGCCGCTGATACGCGTCGCGTAATATTCGTCGGCAATAACTGGGAAGGCACTATTGATGTAATTGACAGCGAATCCTATGCACCGATTGGACGCATTAACGCCGTGCCTGACAAGCGCAAGCGTATGACCGAGCTGCTGTTCAACCCAATCCGCCTCATTGGATTCCAGACTGTGAGAAACCTGATCGGCGAAGGCAATGATCAGCTGGTCGACGACATGTACAGCAGCCTGGATGGGCGGCTGCTGGTCATCTCACGCCCCAGCTTTGCCGACGTGGTGGCCATCGAAATGGCAACCGGGAAAATCGCCTGGCGCTTTCAGGTCGAGGGTTTCCGCTCCGACCACATGGCGCTGTCGCCGGATGGCACTGAAGTCGCTGTCTCGGCCTCGACAGGCAAGGTGGTGCATATTCTCGATGTAGAAACCGGCGCCGAGCGCGGTCGCTTCCCGTCAGGCAATTCCCCGCATGAGAATGTGTACTCGAAAGATGGTAAGCTGATTTATCACGCCAGTATAGGGAATGTCTTCACGCCACTCGATTCGAGTTTCTGGGACTCTACCAAGGGTGACCGCGTATTCCAGATCGTAGATGCCCGCTCTCTAGAAATCGTCAAGAAGTTTGATATGGCGGAAAAGCTCGCTGCAGCCGGCTTTCCCGGCTTGAGTCCGGCGGTCCGACCCATGACGCATACTGATGATGAGCGTTATTTCTATTTCCAGCTCTCATTCCTGCATGGCTTCGTTGAATACGATATGGTCCAGGACCGCATCACGAGAAAGGCTGATCTGCCGAATCTGATACCGGATGTGCCGCGACGCGATTACGTCAACGATTCAGCTCATCATGGCATTGCGCTCAGTGGTGACGACAAGACCCTCTGTGTAGCCGGCACCATGAGCGACTACGTAGCGATAGTTTCCAGAGAGACCTTCGAATATGAGCTGCTGACAGATATCGGCACCAAGCCTTACTGGGTGACCACCGATGCCGCTGGCGAGCATTGTTATGTGTCATGGAGCGGCACTGACCAGATGTCGGTGATTTCCTTTGCGACTGGCGAGGAAGTGGCTCGCGTAGATGTCGGTGATCATCCACAGCGGATCCGCGAGGGCTACATTCCTGCCGGTTGGAATCAGTAGAGAGCGATCATTACGGCCAGCCGTTCAGCTGGCCGTTCTCTCAGCCGAAGGCGAAGTGGCTCTTGTCCATGTCCAACACCGAGCTGGTCGGTGCAATGGCGCTGGTATAGTGTGAACCGGCCCTGGGCAGTAAACGTTCGAAGTAGAACTGCGCGGTTTGAATCTTCGCGCGATAGAACTCGTCCGACTCCCGGCCCGCGCCACTGCGCAGCAGTTCACTCGCCTTGTCTGCCTGCAGCGCCCAGAAATAGGCCATCATCACGAAGCCTGAATACATGAGGTAGTCCACCGAGGCCGAACCTACTGCTTCCCGATCCTTGGTTGCGCGCAGCATGATGCGACCGGTAAGGATGTTCCATTCGACGCTGCGCTTGAGCAGGCTTCGCGCCATCTTGCCAATGGCGCCCGGCTGGAGTAGACGACCCCTGGAGAACTTCATCATGGTCAGCGTAAAGTCGCGAACGCATTTGCCCTTCGTCGCCAGCAGCACCTTGCGCCCCAGCAGATCGAGCGCCTGTATACCTGTCGTCCCTTCGTAAAGCGTCGCAATTCGGGCATCACGCGCGATCTGTTCCATGCCGTGTTCGTGGATGTAGCCATGCCCACCGTACACCTGCATACCCAGGTTAGCCGCTTCCAGGCCCATTTCGGTCAGGAAACCCTTGAGGATGGGCGTGTAGAAACCTAGGCAGCTATCTTCCTCCTTCTGCCTGCTGACATCACCATCGAGCACGGCATTGACAAGAAAGTCGGCGATCTTGGCGACGCTGTAGATCATCGCCCGCCCGCCTTCAGCGATGGCCTTCTGTGTCAGCAGCATCCGTCGGACGTCGGGATGCCAGATGAGCGCGTCGGCCTTGAAATCAGGATCCTTTTTGCCGGAGAGGGCCCGCATGGAGCGCCGTTCGCTGGCATACTGCAATGCCCGCTGAAACGACGCCTCGGCATGACAGACGCCCTGTATCGCGGTACCGATGCGGGCGGTATTCATGAAGGTGAACATGGCTTCGAGCCCCTTGTTCTCTTCACCCATCATGAACGCCGTCGCCCCATCGAAATTGAGCACTGCGGTTGCCGATGCACGAATACCCATCTTGTGCTCGATTGAGCCACACGCCAGGTCGTTACGTTTTTCGGGCACGCCAGCGGCCGAAACCAGGAACTTGGGCACGATGAACAGTGAAATGCCACGGGTACCGGCAGGTGCCCCCCTCACACGTGCGAGCACGATATGAATGATGTTGGCGGTCAAATCATGTTCGCCGGCTGAGATAAATATCTTGGTGCCGGTAACTCTGTAGGTGCCGTCCTCCGCAGGTTCAGCCCTGGTCTGTATCTGCCCTAAATCGGTGCCGCATTGCGGCTCGGTTAAACACATCGTGCCCGTCCATTCGCCGGACACCAGCGATGGCAGGTACATGTCTTTCTGCTCATCACTCCCAAACTGCACAATGGTGTTGATGCAACCAACGCTAAGCCCTGGATACATGGCGAACGACCAGTTGGCGGTGCCCATCATCTCGGACTTTATGGCACTGATCGACGCTGGTAAGCCCTGGCCGCCATAGGCTTCCGGAAACGAAAGACCCTGCCAGCCGCCGTCGACGAACTGACGGTAAGCCTCACGAAAGCCAGTGGGTGTGGTGACCTCACCGTTTTCGAAGCGACAGCCTTCTCGATCGCCAGACAGGTTCAGGGGCGCCAGCACTTCTTCGCATAAGGTCGCTGCGCCTTCGAGAATGGCTTCGACCATATCCGGAGTGGCGTCTGCGCCGTTTGGCAGTGCGGCGTAGTGCGACGGGTAATCGAGCACTTCGTTGATCAGGAAGCGCATGTCGCGCAGTGGGGCCTTGTAGTCCATCATCTGTTCAATCCTGCTGAGCGTTGGCAGGAGCAATATTGAATATCGGTGAGAGGGGGTCAAGGTCGAAACTGACTCATTGTCAGGCAATTCCTTGTCATTATCGCCCGATGTGATGCTGTGGGACATTTACCTCATCGATGAGTGAACCTGTTACCGCTGCGCCGACGTAACGGTGGCCTGAATATGAGGCCCGCCTGGACGAGGCAGGCATCCGGCTACACGACTATCGCGTACGCTCTAAGGACCCACCGGCGTAAAAAGGATGTTGAAATGAAGTATTCGCCCAGCGATTCAGACCGCTTCGTGCACAGAGCCTGGAAAGTAGCGCTGATTTTCGCCACGACAATCATCCTGCTGACGACACTCTGGTTTGGGCACGAAGTCCTGCTCATTCTGTTTGCCGGTCTCTTGCTTGCCCTGTTCTATCTCATACCTGTGCAGTGGATCAGCCGCCACACCCCGCTTGGTCACCGCACTGCCCTTGGGCTTGTGATACTCCTGTTGCTGGGTCTATTCGGTCTGTTTGCATTCACCTTTGCATCGAACGTTACCCAGCAGTTCCAGCAACTGGCGGAGGTCGTGCCGAATAGCATCGCCGAGCTCAAGCAGCAGCTCTCCGACCTGCCGATGGCCAACAAGGTCATCGACGAGGTGCAGCAGCAACAGGCCGAGGCCGATGGCAGTCAGATGAGTGAATGGTTCTCGAAAGTGTCTGGCGTGTTCTCGACCACTTTCGGTTCCTTGGTCAATGTGGTCATCATCTTCTTCATTGGCCTTTTCGTCGCCTTTGAACCGCAGACTTACCGAACAATGCTGATCCGCCTGTTTCCGCAGCATCGTCGAGCCTATGCCTCGGAAGTGCTTGACGCATTGGTGGAGAAACTGAGCTGGTGGATGCTTGGTAGAATTGCGTCGATGGCCCTGGTCGGTTTGTTGATAGGGCTTGGTTTATGGGCGCTTGGCATGCCGATGGCCCTCTCGCTCGGCCTGCTGGCCGCGTTACTGGAGTTCATACCTAACTTCGGCCCGATGATGGCAGCGATTCCCGCACTGTTAGTCGCCTACACCCAGGGTGAACCGCAGTTGGTACTGCATGTGGCGATCCTGTATTTCGTCATCCAAGGCATGGAGGGCTACGTGATCACGCCGCTCGTCCAGCGTCAGGCCATCGAAATTCCACCGGCCGTACTAGTGGCGATCCAGGTCAGCCTTGGCCTCTTCGCTGGCGTTCTCGGGCTGCTCCTGGCGGCCCCCGTGGCTGCTGTGCTGCTTGTGATGATGAACAAGGTTTACGTGCGCGACTACCTGGGCGACAGAACAGACGACGAGACGGGTGACCCTTCTACCAACCAGGGCGATGATCGGCAGCGTGAGGGCTCAAATTCGGGCTGATGACTTACGCCGGCCCAGGCCCTTGCAATTTAAGCCGACCGCGAAGGTGGGTAGTCTGGCTGGCGTCACCGCGGACTTCGAAGCTCGACCCACTCTCGTCCCGGCTCGCCCAGAGCGCCGCCTTGGCGGGTAGAAACAGTGGTGACTTGAATTCAACTTTCACCTCCGCTGTATCAGTGCGACCTGAGGGCAGCAGTTCGGCCAGAGCGCGGGCCTTGGTCCACATGCCGTGGGCAATAGCGCGGCGGAATCCGAACAGCTTGGCTGACACAGCGGTGAGGTGTATGGGATTGAGATCGCCTGACACCAGGCCATAGCGCCGACCGGTGTTGCTGCCGGCCTTGAACGTCGCTGACAGAGCCAGGGGTTCAGAGGCCCCAGGCAATGCGCGGTAAGGGTCGCCCTGCGGGTCCTGCACGCCTATGCGCAGCAGACTCTGGGTGGAAGCCCATACCTCCTGCGCGCCTCGCATGATACGCGACTCCAAGGTGAAGACTTGCCCGCGCCTGTGCGCCATCAAGGTGCCTGTGCACAGCTCTACCGTCACACGATCGCCGATATTCAGGGCCTGAAACTGCCGGATATCACTGGCCAGATGCACGGTACCGAGACCAGACCACGGTGATGCATCGGACGCCATGTACTCGAGCGCAAGGGGGAAAGTAAGCAACTGCGGATAAGTGAGCGGCACCCCCTGATCAGCACTGAAACCACAGAGTGCGGCATAGCGGGAGAGATGGTCGCCATCGATGCTGACCTCCCGGTCGACATAGCTGGCCGATGGCAGCGTCTCCACCCTGCCCGGTTTCTTTCGTATTGTGCCAAGCACTCGCGCATAGCGGCTCAATGACTCGAAATCGACTGCCTTCATGTTGAGTCCCTTCAGAATATTGTTGTTGGTCAGAAAGCTCGACTTTCGCACAAGATGAAGCTGATTGTCAGCATGGGCAGGCACTTCCAATGGTGCTTCATCACGGGAATTTTACGAAACATTTATGCAAGGTGCGATTTCACTACTAGCCCGTTTACAGGGTTTACCCCTAGGCTGTGCCAACTTATATATCAGAACCCTTCACAGACAACGGTAAGAAGATGGATTCAGCCGCAAGGTCGTCATGGAGTCTGCATCACAGTTGGTACGACTACTTCGCTGCGACCGCGATCATGGCAGCGGCCATGCTGGCCGCCCTGATGATCGATCAGCTTCTGCCACGAACAAACGTATTGCCTGTGCTGCTGGTTGGTGTGCTTATAGCGGCCGTCCGCACAAGCGTAGGTGCTTCGCTCTGGAGCTCGCTACTTGGTTTGTTAGTCTATAACTACTTTTTCACTGAGCCCTATCATACCTTCGTCATCGCTCATCGGGATGACGTTGCGACCGTAGCTTTCTTCCTGCTGCTTTCAAGCGTGACCGGCAATCTCGCTACACGATTACGCCAGCAAATGCTCGCACTGCGCGAAAGCAAGCGACGTATTGGTGATCTGCTTGGCTTGAGTCAGGAAATTGCTGGCGCTGCAGGGGAGCTGGACATCATGAAGGCAGCGGCCATCTTCCTGCATCCCCGTCTGAATAGCGCGATCTGTTGGCTGCAGATCGAGGAGCACGGAGGATGCCGGCAGGTACTTTGTTATCCAGAAACAGAGGACGCGCTGAGCGAGCAGATACTACAGCAGGCTCAAATGCTGATCTCCCCGCGGGGCGAAGCCAGTACGATCGGACCGCGTGAGTGGAGCTCAGAGCTGCAATTGTATACGTTAGCAGCCGCGCAAGGCGAGATTCTGGCAATGCTCGGGCTGTCACTGAATCACAAGAGGGGGCAGGATGCCTGGAGCGAGGCACAGATTACCGGCTACTGCCAGCTGATTGCACAGGCACTTGAACGCGCCCGCCTCTCGTCGCGGCTGGAAGCGGCACGTCTGGATGCAGAAACTGAGCGGCTTCGCTCGGCACTGCTGTCCTCCGTATCACATGATCTGAAAACACCCCTCGCTACGATGATTGGATCGACGTCAAGTCTCCTGCAATACCACGACAGGCTGACGGCTGAGGATCGTATCGAACTCCTTGAAGGGACTTTGCAGGAAGCCGAACGCCTCAATCGCTACGTGGAGAACCTGCTCGATATGACCCGCCTGGGCTATGGCCCGCTCAAGCTCGAACGAGACTGGGTGACCCTCAGTGACATCGTAGGTTCAGCCACTCACCGTCTGCAGTCGGTGCTGGCCCGTTTCAAAGTCGATGTTCGCCTAGCGGACAATATTCCATTGTTGTTTGTCCATGCAGCCCTCATCGAGCAGGCTGTTGTCAATATACTTGAGAACGCCGCCCGCTTTGCCCCAGAAGAATCGCAGATCAGCATTGAGGCTTCGTTACGCGAAGGCGCCCTCCACCTCGATATCGCTGACGAAGGCCCGGGCATTCCCACGGCCGAACGACACAAGGTCTTCGATATGTTCTATAGCGCAGCCAAGGGTGATCGACAAAAGGGGACCGGGCTCGGTCTCGCCATCTGTCATGGCATGATCGGTGCTCACGGTGGCCGGGTGGAGGTATTTGACGGACGCAGCGGCATCGGGACTACCTTTCGTATCAGCCTGCCCTTGCAGCATCAACCCTACCTCCCGGATGACAGCGATGATTAAACGAGCTCTGCGATGATTGCACTGCAGCCCAAAATTCTGGTTATCGATGACGAGCCACAGATTCTGAGATTCCTGAGGATCAGTCTCCGATCCGAAGGGTACCAGTTTCTGGAAGCCGCTGACGGCACCTCCGGACTGGAGGTGGCAGCAATTGAAGATCCCGAAGTCATCGTACTTGATCTTGGCTTGCCCGATATGGATGGGTTTGCCGTGCTGCAGGAGCTCAGGCGGTGGAGCAGAACACCGGTACTCGTGCTCTCAGTCAGGTCGAGCGAACAGGAGAAAGTCAGGGCTCTGGACCTCGGTGCAAACGACTACGTCACCAAGCCATTCGGGATCAAGGAATTCATGGCCCGGCTGCGGGTGTTGATCCGAGATAGCGCGCAAGGAGCGAGCAATCTGGCGCTGAAACAGTTTGACTCGGG
>TARA_R100000306_G_scaffold62596_1_pt1 | contig 29946 bp, 27 predicted proteins | sample TARA_R100000306 | Tara Oceans TARA_R100000306 (sample SAMEA2620824) | marine metagenome | biome: marine biome (ENVO:00000447); feature: mesopelagic zone (ENVO:00000213); material: "saline water (ENVO:00002010), including plankton (ENVO:xxxxxxxx)" | depth 1000 m | reverse complement strand
GGGCATCGCCTGGGATGGCGACTACGACCGCTGCTTCTTCTTCGATGAAACCGGCCGCTTCGTTGAAGGCTACTACATCGTTGGCCTGCTGGCTGAATACTTCCTGGATCGCGAGAAGGGTGGCAGCGTCATTCACGATCCACGCCTGCTGTGGAACACACTGGATGTTGCCAAGCAGTTCGGCGGCAAGGCGATCGAGAGCAAGACCGGTCACGCCTTCATCAAGGAACGCATGCGTAAGGAAGATGCCGTGTACGGTGGCGAGATGAGTGCCCACCACTATTTCCGCGACTTCGCCTATTGCGACTCCGGCATGATCCCATGGCTGGTCGTCGCCAACCTGATGTCACGCGAGAACAAGTCACTGGCGCAGTTGATCGATGAGCGCGCGGCGCGTTTCCCGGCTTCTGGTGAAATCAACCGAACCCTGCGTGATGCCGATGCCGTGCTCGAAGCAATTGAAGCTGAATATGCCCCGGGTGCCATCTCTGTAGGCAAGACTGACGGCCTCAGCGTCGAGTATCCTGAATGGCGCTTCAACCTGCGCAAGTCCAACACCGAGCCGCTGGTTAGGCTGAACGTAGAGTCGCGTGGCGATGAAGCATTGATGCGGGCGAAGACGAAGGAGCTGCTGGCGAAGATCGACGCGGTTTAGCCCTGTCGAAAAAAGGTGATAGCGCGTTGTAGACCATTCTTCTATTCGAAGAAGCGCGCTTTCGCCTGTTGTTCACCCGTAACTTACTCTCACTACCGAGCCTCAAACCGCGCTACACGCTCACTGGTGGCAGGATGGCTGGAAAAATAGTCGTTACTCTCACCGTCCTCTTCAGTAGCGCCAGCTTCTTCATAGTGCGCAGTAGTCAGGCGCTGCAGTATGTCGCTGAAGTGATGCGGCGCCAGCCCTTCGGCGCTCATGAAATCATAGGCATAGTCATCAGCCTCGAGCTCCATGTCCCGAGAGTAGGCCATGTCGGCGAGCCACACCGGCGCGGCTGCCAGTACTGACGCACCAGCGGTGACATCACCGAAATAGACGCTGGCTGCAATCGAAATGATCGACCCCTGAATGATCTGTCTCAGCGAGTGCCTGTACACCACGTGCCCGAGCTCGTGAGCAAATACCGCAGCCAGCTCATTATCGTCTTCCGCCAGTTCCACTAGTTCATCGGTGAAGATAATGGTGCCATCCGGCAGCGCCAAGGCATTGGCGCCCAGAATGCCACCATCACGGAATTCGACACGAACAGGCAAGCCAGGCGCGTAGGTCGTGGCCGAAGCCATGAAACGGGCGCGAAGTTCATCCTGTCGTTCAGTATCGAGTTCCGATTCACCACCGAGTATCTGCTCGATGGTGTCCATGGAAAGCTTGGCCACCGCCGCTGTAGTTTCATGCGGCAGTGCCATGGCAGCCGCCTTCGCGACTGCCGGTATACCCCAGATGAACGCAGCCGTCGTACCGACGACCAGCACGCAGATGCTCATCAGCACCGTATGCCAGTGCGACTCGAGGCGATGAATCCAGCCTTTGTTCTCCCCCTTCACGATGCCGCTCGTCACCAACTGATCAAGCTGATCATGATCTTTGGTGACGAAGCGGCCACTGCCGTTCAGGCGGATGACTCGAGGTGTATTGCCAATGCGTGATTCTGCCGCAAGATCTTCCAGTGTGAAGATGACCTCACGGTCGCCAGCATCCAGGCGCGCACTACTGGCATCAACCAGCAGCACCGCGGGCAGGCTTTGCGAACTTTGCCCATCGGCGTAAGTACCGGTGAGTCTTGCGGCAGACTGTCTCACAGCGCGATGTCTACTTCGAAGATATCGCTCACGCCTTCACCAACTGCACTGATTTCAGACTGCTGTGCAGCGACGAAATCATCGATGCTGCCGTCGGCTATCAGCGTCGTGGTTTCGGCGCGATATCGAGCCATTCTCACCTGTGCCCAAGGCGCACCCAGGCCAAGTGTGAGTGATACGATGAAGAGATTGCTGATCAGCACCCAGGCCAGCGACGGCGTGGTGATCGTGCTCTCGAAACCGTGCTTTTCGACGGTTAAGGCGTTAATGACAGCGCGAGCCAAGGCAGCACTGATATAGGTGAAAATGGCGAACATGAGTACAAAGGTAGAGCCGATGATCCAGCCCATGTTATCGGCGCTCCAGGCCGCAGCGGCTTCTTCGCCCACGCCAGCCGTGTTAGACGCGACCATGAAGCCCAGGGCCCCACCGAACACCAGGAACAATACTGTAGCGATACCGTAGACCTTGTAGAACACGCCTGCACCAATGTTCAGTTCGAATTTGCTGCGGCCGAACCAGACATTGTCGAATACGAACTTGTTCTGACGCAGTGCCATGTAGGGCACGATCAGGAACAGCGTGAATGGAATCAGCAGTGGCAACAACAGGAAGGTAACGTACGCGCTGCCTGCAGTTCCGCGATGGCTGAAGCGAATGCCACGCCAGGCCGTCATCTTCATTGCAAAGCGCAAGGACGTCATGATGATGAGTGGGATTGCCAGGTAGAACGCAATCATCAATGGAATATACAGCAGCGGCATGAACTCCGAGGCAATACCGAACAGGGTGAACAGCGCAACGGCGACCAGGCGGCCTTTCAGGATCTGCATTGGTTCGGCCAGGTATTCGAAGTGACTGCCGGCCAGTTCGGTATTGCCGTAGAAATAGCGGTTGGTGCGGACTTTCGCCCAGGCTGAATAAATGCCGAGAGTCAGGATACTCAGCACAAGGTTGACGATCCAGATGCGGAAGAACTCACCGCCATTGCCATGGAACCGGACCTGGTGGCGATGACCTGGGACTACTCGCTGCGCTGTCTGTGCAGCGGGAACGACCGCGGAAGGCTGAGCCTCTGAACCTGTGAGTATTGCGCCACCTACGGTAGGCGCGGCTGGATAATTCAAGGATGCCTCCTTAACTGTCGTTAGACATGAAGATAAATTAAGGTTTGCACGATAGGCCTCGGTGACGCTACGCACAATTCGTTTTGGTTACCTGCCGTTACCGTCTGTCGCTGAATTGCAAAACGGGATTTTGCAATTGCCTTGGGTAGCCAGAATTCGCCGATGGTGAGTCTTCGCCCACGCTGCGTCGTATCTCCCTGTAGCAAATTCATTGGAGAGCGAGATGATCAGCCCAAGCGATTTCATGAAGAAGCACGGCTTCGAGGAAGAAGAGGAGAAAGAGCATACGCTCGCGGAAAATTCCAAGGCGCGCGCGCGAAAGATCAGGAAGCCTAATGCAGGTACTCCGCATGACTGGGAGGATTGGGAGCGCTACAAGTCCACGCATGACGACGCCGAAGATCCGGATGCAGAAGTCGATCGATAGGGTCTGCACTGTCGGTTGCAGCCATCATTGCGGCTATCGTCCATCTTTGCCATATTGCAACTGACCGTCGGTCATCAGTGACCCAGTATCCCGCAATAGGACACAACAATAATGCTCATCTACGAAATGAAAATTGCGCCCAGCCCGCGGCGTGTCAGAATCTTTCTCGCCGAAAAAGGCATCAGCAATATCGAATACAAGGAGATCAACCTCCAGACCGGTGAAAACCGAACGCCAGAATTCAGGGCTATCAGTCCATTCGGACTGGTCCCGGTGCTCGAACTGGACGATGGTACCCACATCGCTGAAACCCTGGCGATCTGCCGTTACTTCGAAGAGCTACAGCCCGAGCCACCGCTCTATGGTCGGAATCCCAAGGAGAAGGCGCTGGTCGAGCAATGGAACCGTTTCGTCGAACTCAACTTCTTCATGCCGACCGGGATGTGCTTCCAGCATACCAGCTCATATTTCGCCAAGTTCAAGACGCAGGTGCCAGCATGGGGCGAGCTGTGTCGCAAGGGCGTACACGATTTCATCGAACGAATGGAAAAGCACTTCGCTGATAACGAATACCTCGTCGGCGACTATTACAGCATCGCCGATATCAGCGCCTACTGCGCGCTCGACTTTTCCAAGGTCAACGACATTCGCCTCGGTGAGCAGCACGTGAATACCAGACGCTGGCACGAAGCCATGAAGTCGAGAGCGAGCGCAAAGGCATGATCGAACTCTACACAGCGCCGACTCCGAATGGTCACAAGGTCAGCATAGCGCTCGAAGAAATGCAGCTGGACTACACCGTGGTCCCGGTCGATTTGCGCAAGGGCGTGCAGAAAGGGCCTGAGTATCTGAAGCTGAATCCCAACGGCCGTATCCCGACCATCGTCGATAAGGCCAACGATGATTTCGTCGTCTTCGAGTCGGGTGCCATTTTGATGTATCTGGCCGAGCAGACCGGGCAGTTCATGCCGCAGGAGACGAAGGTGCGATCACGGGTTGTTCAGTGGCTGATGTTTCAGATGAGTGGCGTCGGCCCGATGATGGGGCAGGCGAACGTATTCCACCGCTATTTCCCCGAGAAGATCCAGCCAGCTATCGACCGCTATCAGAACGAGGTTCGTCGCCTGTTCGGTGTGCTGGATCGACAGCTAAGCGATAACGAATACCTCGCCGGCGACTACAGCATCGCCGATATCGCGAACTGGGCCTGGGTGCGAACGCATAGCTGGTCCGGAGTGGAAATTGAGAACATGCCAGCCCTGCAGCGCTGGGTCGACGCCATCTATGAGCGGCCAGCGGCTAAGAAAGGTATAGATATTCCGAAGCGTCCTGACGCCGATGAAATTGTCAGGAGTGGGCAAACAATGATACAGCGCTGAGCGGCCCTGCCGTGCCTTAAGGCGCGGTGAGTTGAAAATGCTGCACTGTGCCGTTCGACACCGCCGCCACAATAGTCTGTCCGGCACTGCCAGCGCGATAGCTTACTGACAGCACAACCCTACTGGCGTTGCGCTCGAACAGCGAAGTCGCTCTGGCGGCCCAGTGTTGCAGGACCTGACCGCTAGCAACGTCTATTCGATAAATATCGCCCTGAAAGCTACCCAACAGGAGTGTGCTGCGATCGTCGGCGAATCTTGCGCTGGTGATCAGTTCGTAGCCAAGATCGACTACCGAAACAGTCTCACCACTTGCGGCATCCCAGATGACAGAAGCCTCACGCTGGGCGGACGAGAAAGCCAGGCTGCCATCGGCACTGAGCGCGACGGCGCTGACCTGATTGCCATGGGTGAACTCGCTGATCATTTTGCCATCGCCGAGGGACCAGACCCGCGCGCGCCGATCCTCCGATCCCGTTATGGCGCGCTGACTGCGCTGATCGATATCCACCGCATTGACGATGGCAGAGTGGGCAAATTCGTAGCGACTCGCACCGCTGGCCAGATCGATATGCAGTGCGCGCGAATCACGCAGACCTGCTATCGCCGACCGGCCGTCACTGGAGACGACGATGGACTCCACCACGGCGGGTACGGCGTAAAAGCCCTTGGACTGTCCAGAGTTGAGATCCCAGACCGAGACGGCCTTCTCCTCCACGGTCACAGCCGTCGGTGCGGCAGCATCAGGGGGTGAAAGACCAACGGCACGCAGGGTGCTGAAGCTGCCAGCAGTGTGATTCCAGTCGAACAGACGCTCTGCAGGGGCGGTAGACCAGAGACTGCCACCATGATGCACGGAGCCTATCAATAGCAACTTGCCATCGGCGCTAAGCGTGCCTGACAGCACACCTTTGTCGGCGACGACATCGATGCGCTCGGGACCGGGTGTACAGGCAGAGACGAGCGCCGTCATCAGGGCGATGACAATAGAGCGAGACCAGAACCTGAAGGTCTTAAGCGACCTGGCCGGCATGAGCTGTATGCAGCTTCTCTATGAGCAGGTCTTCCATTTCGAAGCGGTCTTCCAGCTGCTGGCCAAGCTCGGATAGTCGTGGCTTCAATTCTTCAATAGCCTCCATCTCTTCAGGCATCTTGTCGAAGGTGTCATTGAAGTCGAGTGCTGCTTCTGTAGTGAGCTGAATTTTGGGGTAGAGCTCAGTGGCCAGCGCTTCGCTACCGTCCTTGAAGGATTCGGCTTCCTCAACCAGGCGGTCATAGATTTCGAAGTGACCAGCAGAAACGTAGTCGAGCAGAACCTGGCAAAATGAACGGTACTTGTTGACTGCCACTTCGCAGGAATCGAAGGACTTGGTATCGATAAGGTCGCAGTATCTGACGATGAGATTCTTGCGGTCTGACAGCCAGCGGTCGATGGAGGTATCTATGCCGCCCCACTTCTGCTTCGCTGAATCAGCTTTTTTCAACATGTCTTTTCCCCTGGTCTTCGCGTCAAGGCGGTACTGGACGTCCAGCAGCACATTTTTTTTGTAAGTGTACTCAGCAAGCATCTGAATAGTTGTAACTTTTTGTATGTCCTGTGCAAAGAACACCCGGCGCAGGACAACACACTTTTCCGTGCATTAAAAGCACAGCATAAGCGCACTATAGAGGACTGCTTACAGCCCTTACAAGTGCGACTGGCTGCGATTGCGTGGCGTCGTTGTTGGTTGGCCGGTTGTTACCTGCGCCTGCAGGCGACCCAAAGCGTTCTTGAGAAGCATCACCGCGATGAGGCGCGCCAGAAACGCGAGGGCAAATATGGTGAAGGCAATAAAGGTCCAGCCGGGAATGGAGAGGCCGAGGAATTTCCACTGAACTTCGGCGCATTCGCCTGAGCCATGCAGCATCATGCTGATGACCTCCGACATCGGAAAGACTTCAAGCATATAGTCCATACCTGGACCACAGGCCGGGACCAGCTCGGGCGGCAGGCTCTGCAACCAGAGTTGCCGTGCGGCAAGCGCTGCGCCAGCCAGTGCGAACAGCAAAGCCAGAATCGTGAAGAAAACCTGCAGCCAGGAGAGATTACTGTGACTGCGGTGCACCTCACCATTCATGCTGACCATCGACGGCAGCAACAGGCCGAATACAGCTGCAACGGCCATTGCGATCATGGCGACACGCTGTGCCATGCAGAGCGGACAGGGCTCAAGATTCTTTACATACTGCAGGTACAATGCGAAAGCAAAAAGACCAGCAACGGTGAGTAGCAGCAACACGTAAAACAGGCGGCCCGTGAGAATACGCTGCAATGGACCGGGGGAGAACGCCGGCGTTCCAGGGCTGGTGATAGGCATAGCAGATCCTTTGTTTTGAACTAGAATCATGGTAACCGATACAGATCATTTACCAATCTTTTCTTGTGTGACAACAATGTTAGGTTCAACAATTATGCTAACAAGGCTACGCCAATTCCTGGCACTAACGACCATTCTTGCGGCGCTGCAGGTAGTCGCCGTGCCTGCTGTTGCCGAAGAGGAGTCGGAAGCCCTCAAGCAGGTCGCCTATATCGATATGAAGCCGTCGTTCGTGCTCAATTACGGTCAGGAGCCGAGCGAGCGGGTGAGATATCTCAAGGTGGATGTCGCCTTGCGGACGGACACAGATCAGGCTGCAGCACTGGTGAATCAGCACATGCCGATGTTGCGTAACGAGTTGGTGCTATTGTTCAGCAAGCAGACCCAGGATGCTATGGGCTCTTCCGCGGCCAAGGATGCGCTGAGACTTGAGGCGCTGACCTTGTTGAATGCGGGGCTCGAAAAGGAAACGACAAAGAAGCCGATCACGGACCTGCTGTTCAATAACTTTATTGTCCAGCGCTAGATTCGAGCCAACGCATTCAGATATCGAGGAACTTCGGTTTTGGTGTGCGGCGCTTGGCAGGGGCAGCAAGCTGGCCGTCTTCGAAACCGGCTTCCCAGGCGGCTGACGCGACTTCGCTGACATACGGGCATTTCTTCGAGGTCATGCCCAGGCTTCCTGCCATAAGGCCCTGATCATAGGCCTTCTCCAATGTTTCGATCTGCCATCCGGCTGAATCCGACCGTCCCATTGTATACCTCAACATGAAAGGGGGTTGGTGATTACATTCTGCAACGTATTGTTTCAGAGGCTCACCAATCTTTCTGTGGATCAGGTCTCTTTCTGTATGGATTTTAATCAATTTAACCGCTCACGGGCTGATCGGACATATAACTTTCAAGGAAGGTGTCAAAGTCGACTTCATCAGCCGCGGCGATGGCCGCGGCATCTTCGATTGACTGCCGCGCTGCTTCGGCAAAACGCTGGCGATCTTCTGCATCGCAGCGCTGGGCGTGCAGTTCTGTCTGATGCTGCAAAGCAAGCTCAAGGCCCCAGTCGATGAAGCGCTTGTTTTCCAGCTGTTCCAGCACTCTTGCACTGGGTGTCAGCGCAGCATCGTCAAGACGTCGCCGCGCCATACCGATCGCACGTGAATAATCTTCGGCCCGCCGCCCGGCCACATCGCCCGCTATAAGCTCAGCCGTCTCCTGCATGGCATCAAGAATGGCGTGTCCCCACAGGTTCAGTGACACATTTTCGTAACCATCATCGCCCGGAATCGAAAGCTCCAGCCCTGGAAGACGGCCCGCATTGACCACGCTCGCGAAATTCGAGTCAATGTGATTGCAGTCTTCGATACTGATGTAGGGGCTTTTGGCGAACAGGCAGGTAATCAGAAAGAGCTCCATGAAGCTTACCTGCTCGGGATCGACACCCAGTGGCAGGAAGGGATTGATATCGAGGCAGCGAACCTCGATATATTCAACACCACCACGCCTCAGTGCTGCCGTTGGCTTCTCACCACTACGTGTCACCCGCTTCGGGCGCACCGAACTGTAGTATTCGTTTTCGATCTGCAGTATGTGTGTGTTGAGCTGCAGGTATTCACCATCCTTCTTCATCCCGATCGCCTGATAACGCGCATACGGTGTATGTGTGGCGTTGTAGAGCGTCTGGGTATAGGAGTCCAGATGGTTGAAGCAGATGTTGAGTGAATCCTGGGCGTTGTTCTTGTAGCCGATGTCACCCATGCGCAAGGACGTAGCCCAGCGCAGGCCAAAATTGTCGTTGCCGAGGTCTGTCAGCTTGTGCGACTGGTTCTGGAGAAAGCTCTTGTCGACCACTGGCGAGGCGCCGAACAGATACATGAGCAACCACGACCAGCGTCTGAAATTGCGAATCAGGCCGAAGTAAGCCTCGGATCGGAGCATGTCGTCATTGCTCTGGGAGCCGTTCTCCGCTGCAACGCGTGGCGGTGGTGCGAGCGTGGAGCCCGCGACCGCCAGATAGCTCGACCAGAATTCATCGCTCAGCGAGAAGTTGAAATGCAGACCGGCAATGCTCTGCATGGTTCGACCGTAGCGGGTCTCGAGGCCACGCCGATAAATATGCTTCATCTGCCCGATATTGGACGGGCCGTATTCAGCAATTCTGATACTGTTGGGGCCATCGAGTTTGCAGGGCATGCTGGCAGGCCAGAGCGTCTCGCCCTCAGTCAGGTTCTGCGAAACATAGCGGTGAATGCGCTCGAGGGAGTCCAGCAAGCCCTCGGCTGTGTCGAGCGGCGGCGTAATCAGCTCGAGCAGCGCTTCGGAATAGTCTGTGGTGATAAGCGGGTGAGTGAGGGTGGCGCCAAGCGCCGTGGGATGATCGGTCTGCGCGATCATGCCCGCCTTGTCGCAGCGGAGGCATTCGCGCTCCACACCAAAGTGGATGGCGCCTGCCTGTTTCAAAGCCGGTGCGATATCACTGACGAAGGTGGAGAACTGAATTGGACGAATTTTCACTGACCTGACCCCTGATCTACAGGTGTACAGGATGCATCAGTCGGCGGGTTTTTTCTAGCCGCCTCTGCCGAATGCCAAAGCATCGCTCGAGGCCGAAGCTGCCGCGTCGAGGAAGCTGCAGAGCGCTTCGAAGGGCAGCGCCGGTGCGATGATGAACCCTTGCGCTTCATCACAGCCGATGCGGTGCAGAAATTCGAGCTGGCTTCGCGTCTCGACGCCTTCCGCCACGACGTTCAGGCCGAGGCCATGGGACAGGTTGATCATGCCTTCGACCAATGTGGCATCTTCCGCGACCTCGCTGACCGAGCGGATGAAACTCTGGTCGATCTTCACGGTCGAGATCGGCAGCCTGCGCAGATTGTTGAACGAGGCATAACCAGTACCGAAATCATCCAGCGCGAATCGGAGACCCAGCTTCCTCAGCTCGATCAGGCTGCGGATGGTGAACTCGGAATCCATCATCATGGCGGTTTCAGTCAGCTCGAATTCGATGTTGTCGGTCGCGATGTCCGCGTTGTAGATGATGCGGAAAACTGTTTCGGCCAGTTTACGGTCATGGAACTGGCGGAACGACAGATTGACCGCGCAGGTGAGGTTATTGTGTCTCATACGCTGCAGGATGCTCAGATCCTTACAGACCTGCTCGATGACCCAATAGCCCATGGGGACGATCATGCCACTGCTTTCCGCCATCGGTATGAAGTCGTTCGGCAGCAGCATGCCGCGCTTGGGACTCGGCCAACGCACCAGCGCCTCCACACTTCGCACACGTCCCGTCGCAAGTTCGAGCTTTGGTTGATAGTACACTTCCAGCTCATCGCTTCTCAGCGCCATCCTGAACTCCGCCTCGAGAGATATCTGCTGACGAACGGCGTCCTTGAAGTCGCGGCTGTAGCGCAGCCAGCTATTGCCTGGCAGAGCCTTGGCGCGGGTCATGGCTATACTCGCATTGCCGATGAGTTCTTCGGCACCCAAGGTCGTGTCTGCAGGTGTAGCACTGCCAATGGCGAGGCTAAGCGAGAGGTGCTGGTCCCTGAAGTTGATGCCCGATTCGAGAGTGTGAAAAATCTGCTGGACGATCTCCGACACCGTCGCATCATCCACTGCTGTGTTCAGCAGTACGCCAATCTCGTCTCCACCAAGCAGTGCCATGATATGACTGACAGTAATGGCCGGACGGATCTCCGTAGCGAGCGCCCGTACGAAGGTACGAGCCTGTGGCTTGCCCAGGAGCTGTGACAAACGTCGGAAGTTGTTGACGTTGATATAGAGCACACAGCAGCTGCTTTCGACAGTCTGGTCTTCCTGCTGAAGCGCGAGTTCGACCCGCGTCTGGAACTGATCGTAGTTCAGAAATATCTCTGCTTCGTTATCTTTGTCAGCAGATTCAGCCTCGGGGCTGGGTGCTTTTTCTGAGGTCTGCGCCTTGGGGGGCACGGTTTTCTCCGGGCTGGCAGCTTCTACAGGGAAGCGCGGACGAGTCGCAAGCGAAGTCGCCCGTCGTGCCATGCCTTGCAGGAGTCGCTGGAAGCGCACCGGCTCGAATTCGCTCCGGGAGATCACTTCATCTGCACCAGCCGCGATGTAGGTCTCGATGGTCTTACTGTCACTGTCGTTACTGAATATGAGAAGCATGCATGTCGGATCTTCTCGAACCGATTCGAATATCTGTGAGCGCTGACGCAGCGTGTCCGCGGTACCATGCTGGGCAACGGCATTGATTTGCGGACTGGGCTCCCAGATAATGATGCAAGGCTGGTTGGATCGTGGCGCCGATAGCTTCTGCAGCAGCGACGGCTCTTTCGGGCACCACGTCATCTGCAGTGTTTCTGCAAGTGGTTTGCAATGATGTCGAATCTTCAGAAATTCCGTGTGCGCCTCAGTACAAACGAACGCAGTCAACATGGTGATTCAGCTCCATCGATTGATTTTGTGACTGCGGATCCCGAAACCAGTTCCCGCTGGCAGGCTCTCGGAACAACAACGCAGAACACATTTCCACGCACTAACTAATAGTTCACCAAGTTTGGTTTCGTCCAGTTCACAACTGGTAAATTCGCCCCTCAATCAGGTCTTCCGGAGTCGCTTCATGTTTACCGGCCTCAATCCGCAACAGAAAGCAGCGGTCCGCTACTGCGATGGACCCGTGCTGGTGCTCGCCGGTGCCGGCAGTGGCAAGACCAGTGTCATCACCAGGAAGATCGGGTACCTCATTGGTGAGTGCGGCATACAGGCCCGGCACATCGCGGCTGTCACCTTCACCAACAAGGCTGCCAGGGAGATGCGTGAGCGGGTGCAGAAACTGATCCCTGCCTCGGCCAGCCGTGGTCTGCAGATATCAACGTTCCACAATCTCGGCCTGACCATTCTGCGCAAGGAAGCGCAGTATCTCGGTCGCACGCCAGCACTGAGCATCTTTGACGATCAGGACAGCAAGACCTTGCTGAAGGACCTGACCCATCGCGACTTTGGGCTGGAAACCGAAGCGCTCAAGCGCCTGCAGGGGCTGATTTCAGACTGGAAGAACAGGCTAATAACCCCTGAGCGGGCCCTTGCAGAAGCGATTGCCATGCAGAGCAGAAGCGACGGCCCGCCTGATCAGCTGCTGCTCATTGCGGCGCGCGCCTTCGAACTCTACGAGCAGCATCTGGCGGCTTATAACGCAGTGGATTTCGACGATTTGATTACTGGACCAGTCCGGCTGTTCCAGCAGCATCCGGAGCGACTGCAACACTGGCGCTCAAGAATTCATTATCTGCTCGTCGACGAGTACCAGGATACCAACGACAGTCAGTACGAGCTCGTCCGGCAGCTCGTCGGCGCGCGCCAGGCCCTTACCGTGGTTGGGGACGATGATCAGTCAATCTATTCATGGCGTGGCGCCAAGCCACAGAACCTGGTCAGGCTGCAGGACGACTTTCCGACACTGAAACTGATCAAGCTCGAACAGAACTACCGCTCAAGTAGCCGCATTCTGAAAGCGGCGAATGCTGTCATCGCCAATAATCCTCACGTATTTGAGAAGACCTTGTGGAGCGAGCTGGGTGTGGGCGATGAGATTCGCATCGTCAAGACACTGAACGAGGAGGCGGAAGTGGGACTGGTCGCCATGGAAATCATCGACCGGCGTCTGCAGTCACGCAGCACCTATGGTGATTTCGCGGTGCTCTATCGGAGCAACCATCAATCCCGCCTGCTCGAACTGAAGCTGCAGAGTCTGCAGATCCCGTATCGCATGAGTGGCGGTACCTCGTTTTTCAGCCGCAGCGAGGTCAAGGATGCCATGGCCTATCTCAGGGTGCTGACCAACCCGCGTGACGATGGCGCACTGCTGCGTATCATCAATACGCCGAAGCGCGAGATTGGTGCCTCCTCCGTTCAGCGCCTGCGTGATTACGCCGCTCGGCACAGTTGTTCGCTGCTCGAAGCTGCCGAAGTGCTGGCAGATCCTGAGCAGGCTGCCCGAAGCGCTGGCGATGATGCGCAACTGCCGGCACGCGCCGCTGCGTCTCTGCAGAGTTTTCTGCATCAGCTGCACAGCGTACGGCGAGGCACATCAGACGGTGGTGAGTCCGATGCCGGCAAGCAGCTGAAGGACTGGTTTATCGCACTCGATTTTCCGCAGTGGCTACAACAGACCAGTAGTTCGGCGAGCCAGGCCGAACGTCGTTTCGACAATATGAATGCGCTGTGCCAGCAGATTCAGCGCATGCTCGACGCCGACCCAGAACTCGACATCAATGGCAGCGTCTCGAAGCTTGTATTGCAGGATATTCTGGATGGCCAGGAAGAAGATGGCGCCGAAGAAGATGCGGTCAATCTGCTGACGTTGCATGCCGCCAAGGGGCTGGAATTTCCGCACGTTTATATACTGGGACTCGAGGAGGAAATTCTGCCTCATCGGAACAGCACTGAACCCGAGCAGATAGAAGAAGAGCGGCGCCTGTTCTACGTGGGTATAACCAGGGCAAAGCAGACACTGACGATGACCTACGCCGGCGTGCGCAAGCAGTATGGCGAAAAACTGACGACGACGATAAGTCGCTTTGCTGAAGAACTACCGCAGGAAGATGTGATTTACGAAGGCTTGACGCGGCCCAGCAAGGAAGCAAGCCGGGCCCGAGGCAGAGCGACCCTTGACGCGCTGTTCAAGGATCTCGCTGATGATTTGTAGCCTCTTACTTACTGTTTTCGACCATATGCTTGACCGCATTGCCGATGTCTTCTTCGTCACAGGTCGCGCAGGTGCCCATGGGTGGCATGGCACCTATGCCGTTGACGGCGTTGGTGACCAGCGTCTCTATGCCTTTCTCTATACGCGGCGCCCAATCACCGGCATTACCAAACTTTGGCGCACCAGCAACACCGACGGAATGACAGCTCGAGCATGAGGCCGTATAGATTTCTTCACCGGTCTTTGGCTGATCGCCGCCACCGGCTGCAACAGCTGGCGCAGCATCAGCACAAGGCTGACCTTCCAGACAGACCGAGCCTACTGGCGCTATGCGATTGGCGATTTTTTCCTCCGGCGTGGTATAGGCCAGAGCAGCCGATGCAGAAGCGGCAGTGACTACCATCAGGAACGAAGTGAGCAGTGAACGACGTCTGAGACCTGCAGTCAGGCTGCTGACGCTCGATCGAATCATGGAACTACAGTCTTTCAACGAATATTTCACACTACTTACCCTCAAAAAGTTTCGCCGAGTATACCGTTCAGGGGCGAGGCCGCCAAGTGAATCTGGGGTAAGCCCTGTCTGCGTAAACCACAGTGACACCTGTTACTGGCTAGGTGTAGGCTGGAGTGCTCGATGTCATACACTGGAGTGCCGCAACAGCGTGCCATGAAGGACGATACGTTAAAGGGCGGTGATATACCGCCTGTACTCGATGTGCTCTACATTCATCACTCCGTATCGAACCACGATTCAGGACTGCCTGTGAGCGGCCCGCACGAAGCTGGCAAGTTTCTCAATAGTTTCTTCGAACAGTCGGTCGATGCGATTTTTGCGAGCTGCGCAGCAGACGCGTTGGCTTCGATTGATGATGCACCCGATTTGCTGATTCTCGCGCTGGGCCGGGCTGACGCCACCGATTGCGTGCTCGTCGCCAGCGCAGCGACGCGATTTCCGAGAGCCGCGCTAGTCGCCTTGATCTCTGCGGAAGAGTCCAGTGAACAGGAAGCGCAGCGGCTCATCGCGCTGGGCGTCACCGATGTGATTCGCTATGCGGAACTGCAAATCGATCTGTTCCGTCATGTGATCTACCAGGCGCTCCGGCTCAGGCAGCGGGAACTTGAGCTGACTGCACGCGCGGCCTATAGCGACATCACCGGCCTGTTCTCCGGGGGGCTGTTTCTCGACCTGCTGGCGCGTGAAATCGCGGCCGCCGTTCGAGGCAACACCCGTCTGGCAGTTTTCTGTATAGAGCCGGCAGAGATAGCGCCGGAGGCGGTGCATGGTGAAGTGGCCATCGAACTTGCCAGACGTCTTCGGGAGCTTGTTCGAACCGAAGACCTGCTGGCGCAGGCCGATATGACGACGGTGCTGCTGCTTCAGACCCATGTGCGTGATGTCGCGCAGTGTCTGGCCTTTGCCAACCGACTCCATGCGGCGCTCGAGCCCTACGTGCCAGTCCGCATAGGCATCGCCGGCGCTCCAGAAGCGGGAACTCATGCACTGACACTGATCAAGGCCGCCAAGCATGCTGTGGCAGATCTGCGGGACCGCCATGAGGCGGGGACCCGCCTGCATCAGCCGGCTCACGGAACACAGCTCTACCCGCACCCACGGGTCCTGGAAGCTGGAGCCGACCTGCAGAGCATCTGGCAGCGCGGCGAGCTTTCGGTCTACTTTCAGCCAGTGGTGAATCGAAGTCGTCTGACGGTCGTCGGATTCGAGTGCCTGCTCCGCTGGGAACACCCCACCCGCGGTCTGATTTCCGCTGCTGCTTTCCTCAATCCTGACGATCCGGCGATGGTGCCCGTCGGTAACTGGCTACTGCGGCAGGCCTGCAAAGCCTTACAGGCCTGGCAGGTCCTGGGCTGGCCGCATTTGAGCATTGCCGTGAATACGAGCATCACCGAGTTGCTACACCCCCGATTCAGCGCTGTGCTCGATGAGGCCGTCAGCAGTCACGGGCTCAGTTTCCAGCAGCTCATACTGGAAATCAGAACTGCCGAACTGTCGAAGGTCACCCAGGGTGCCGAACGAGGAGGCGCTCCTGACGATGCGGCGGACTCGGACAATCATCGGATCATGGACGTCCTGAATCAGCTAGATCTGCGTGGCGTCCAGATTGCCCTCGACAATGTGGGTGCCGGTGGATCGACAACCGAGTTGCTCCGTCGTTTCCCGGCCTCCATGTTGAAGCTTGATCCAGGTGTCATCAGCAGTCTGGGCCGGGATGCCGTGGCGGCCGCAGTGGTGCACGGTGCGGCAGGTATCGCTGAGAGCCTCGCGCTGTCGCTGGTAGCCGAAGGCGTCGAGAACAGCGCGCAGCTGAAGCACTTGCTCAACGCCGGGGTGACTCTGCTGCAGGGCAACTTCCTGCATGCACCGATGTCGAGACAACAGGTTACCGACTGGCTTTCGGCCCAGCCGCGCCCCCGCACACGCGGTAGCCTGACCGATAACACCATCGGGTCTGCCTGACCCAGTGTGACTTCGTGAGAGTCTTTCACGACCAACTGCTTCGTCCTGTCACACCTTGTAAGCCTGTCGCAGTGTTCGGTAAATCATTTTTTGTGAGCTGATCCGCTAAGTTGCGGCGAGTCGGCGACAATTGTGGACAAACCGTCATTTTCACAAAATAGCCCCTATCCAGCCGCCAGAAGAGCGTCTCTACTGATGCCTGAAGGACGCGAGCTCGCGCTGTCGTCCGTGCACAGGTTGTTATCAGGAGGCATACATGGCGTCGGATCCGAGTCGTACCGATCAGGCTGATTCAAACCAGCGAAAGTTTCGCAGTTTCCGGGATGTGAGATCCGCGCTGCTCTCACTGGTCCTGCCGCTGTTGATGGTTGCCTGTGGTGGTGACTACAGTGGCAATAGCACTCAGGCGGAGCTCAGTGCGCTGAGTTGTGCCGGCAATTCGTCTTTTCTGCCAGCAGCCGCCACCAACGTGGCTGGACAAGGCCATTACGTGAAGCAGTGTCAGAGCTGCCACGGCGCATCTGGTGATGGCTCGCCGAGTGGCCCATCGTTAGTGGGCTGTACCTCCTGCGGTGACATCGATACGCTGACGAACCGCATCGCCACTACAATGCCCACCGCGGACGTCACCCAGTGCGACGTCGACTGCGCGCGTGAAACAGCCGACTATATTCTTACGGCGTTCAAACAGAACGCCACATTCGCTGATGCCTCCTGTGCGATCGAGGGCATCGAAGTGATGTCGCCAGAGAAAACCCTGTACAAGGCCTCACTGAATCTGGCGGGTGCAGCGCTGGATCGTGACGATGTGGAGTTCTTCGCACAAGGTGGGGACAGCAGCATCGACGAGGTTCTGGATGTCGTCATGGACTCGCCGCTGTTTTACGAGCGTTTGAAAGAGATCTACAACGATCGGCTGCATCAGGACAAGTATCTGGACGGTACTTCGGCGCTGCAATTAATCGATGACGCTGAGTTCCCTGCGAACGACTGGTACGAGCACGTCGCCGATGACAGCGTTGCTGGACCTGAGAGGGATTTGCGTGACTTCCTGAGAGCGCGAACGAACCAGGCCATTGCCCAGGAAGCGCTCGAGCTGATCTCCCACGTTGTCCGCACTAGACGTCCATTCACCGAAATCCTTACCGCAGATTACACGGTCGTCAATGCCTATTCCGCCCGCGTCTACGGTTATGATCCGGATGCGCTCGGATTCGCAACGATCGATACGGTGATCGACAAGCCTTTCAAGACATTTGACCAACTGCCGCCGGCGCTGCAGGCCTATGCTCGCTACGACCGCACCGACTTCAGGGAGGTGCGTGTGAGCATCCAGGGCGGGTCGAAAGCTGGAACCGCGATTCCCCATGCCGGCATTCTGACTATGCCAATGTTCCTGAACCGCTTCCCGACCACCAACACCAACCTGAACAGACATCGATCACGGATGGTGTTCGAAATCTTCCTGGACACTGACATCCTGCAGATTCCGGGCAGTCGTGAAGCTGCAGCGGTCGACGAAAGCAGTGCATCGCCTACTTTGACCAATCCGGACTGTGTCGTCTGTCATAAGGTCATGGATCCGGTAGCCTCGCTGTTCCAGAACTGGGATGAGCGTGGCCGCTACAGCCTGCGGCGACTGAGCCGCACCCCCTGGCCAGCTGACATGTACTACCGCGGTATCAATGGCAAGATCATGCCCCTGGAAACCCACGTCGATAACTCAGTGCAGTGGCTGGGCGCCGAGCTGGTGAAGGATGCCCGCTTTGCGCGATCAACAGTGAAAACGCTCTATGAAGGGCTCACAGGACAAAAGGCCCTGTACCCACCGAGTGAACTCTTTGGTGCAGACTCTGTGGAACGTGCAGCCTATACAGCGCAGCGAGCTTTCCTAGGCGCGGTCGAGCGTGAGCTGATCAACAGCAACTGGGATATCAAGACGGCTATCAAGGAGATCGTCAAAGGCCCCTACTTCCGCGCCGAATCGATCAGCTCAAACGAAGCCATTCATGCGACAGCAGGAACAGCACGCCTGCTCACACCAGAGATGCTCGATCGCAAGATTGAGGCAGTCACTGGCAGGACATGGAAAGAAAGCTGGCAGGGCCGCTCCAAGCTTCACAAGCTTGAAAGCGGTGGCTATAACGCGCTGTATGGCGGCATGGATTCCGACGACGTCACCACCAGAATTACCCAGCCCAACGGCCTGATGGCTGCGGTGCAGGAGCGAATGGCTAGTGAAGTGGCCTGTCAATCAATCGGCCGGGACTTCTACAGAGCACAACAAGATCGTTTTCTCTTTCCTCTTGTGACCAAAGATCAGGCACCGGTCGACAAAAACGGTAACAGCGATTCTGCTGGTGAGGCCGCTATTCGTGCCAACCTCGTGCATCTTCACTGGAAGCTTTACGGCGACACCGTCAGCAGTAACAGCCCTGAAGTCAACGAAACTTACGCCGTGTTTCTGAGAGCATTTCAGTCCGGCAACGATCTGATAGCAGCTGACCCGAAAAACTGGTCACTGAAGCGCCTGTATAGCAGCTGCGCCATTCAGAAGGATCCGATCACTGATGCCACGCTGGCAGACGCCGACAAGATCTATCTTGATGAGCGCTACGTGATGCGTTCCTGGCAGACAGTCCTGAACTACATGTTCTCTGACTACCAGTTTCTGTACGAATAGCCGCTACCGGGAGAATGAAAATGGACAGAAGACAATTTATGAGAATGGTGGCGGCATCCGGTATGACGCTGGGTCTGCCAATGACGGCCAACATAGCCCACGCAGCGCCGAACCGGTTCTGGGTGAGCGTCCATGCCAGTGGCGGCTGGGACCCGACAAGTCTCTGCGATCCCAAGGGTGATGCACCGCGCAGTGACGGACGGGGACCGGTCAACAACTTTGCTGCTGCGGATATCAAGACCGCCGGCAGCATCGCTTATGCGCCAGTTCCAGCGACTGTTACCAACGCGACTGAGAAGGCTGAAATCGAGTTGATGTACGACACCTTCTTTCAAACTCAGGCCGGGCGTCTGCTGGTCATCAACGGTGTGGATACCGGCACCAACAGCCATAGTACCGGAACCAGGACGACATGGAGCGGTAGCGCAGATCTGGGAATGCCGGCCTTCGCCGCGCTGGCAGCGGCTGCGTCAGCACCCAATGAGCCGATGTCATTTCTGACCAACGGCGGCTACGACTATACCGATGGTCTGGTGGCTGCTGCACGCGTATCAGGTTCCGGCCAGTTTTCGGCACTGGCGAATCCGAATCATCCTTCGACCAACTCCACGAACCGGTACTTACCCGATGCCACCTTCGAAGCCCTGGCGGCAACCAAGCGGCAGCGGCTCGAAAGCCTGATTGGCAGCGAACAGTTGCCGCAGCGAAAGAAGACGATGAGTGATCTGTCTGGTGTCCGCAGCTCTGGCAGGAATAACCTTGACGCAATTGCCCAGAAGCTGAATGGCCGAACCACCAGTGGCTTGAAAGGGCAGGCTGAAATGGCGGTCGCGGCATTCGCGACGGGTCTCGGCGTAAGTGCCAACATGGTCTCGGGCGGTTTCGACACCCACGGCAACCACGACACCAGTCACTACCGCAACATGCGAACCCTGCTCGACGGCGTCCATCACCTCTGGACCCGACTCGAAGAAGAAGGTCTGGCAGACAGAACGACGGTGCTCATCAGCTCGGACTTTGGTCGTACCCCTTACTACAACAGCGGCAACGGCAAGGACCACTGGAATGTCACGAGCGTAATGGCCATGGGCGCAGGTATTCGAGGCGGCCGTACCATAGGCGCGACTGATCCGGAGTTCAGGGCGCTGCGTGTCAACCCGGAAACCTTCCTGCCGGACAGCAATGGTATCGTGTTGACACCGGCCCATGTGCATCGCGCATTGCGACGTCTGGCTGGCATCGAGAGCGCAGATCTCGACCGTCGCTACCCGATATCGGCCGACACACTCAACCTATTTTCCTGAAGGCAGATTCCACATGATACTGACCCGTTTACTTGCATCCCACCGTGCGACCCAAGCGCTCGCCGACGCGCCTCGCTTGTGGCGCATTACAGGTTCCTTATTGGTCGCCTGTCTACTCGCATCTGTGCCCTTCACTACGCCCGATGCTCATGCGACCACACCAGCACCGGATTTTCAGCTTCCGGTCCTGAACTCGGATTCAACCCAGTCATTGAGCGAGTACCGCGGCATGATCGTCTATGTCGATTTCTGGGCCTCCTGGTGTGGGCCTTGCCGAAAGTCGCTGCCTCAGCTGTCGAAACTGCGCAACGAGCTGGTCGAGGCAGGGGATTTCGAAGTGCTCGCCATCAACCTCGATGCGAAAACCGAAGATGCCACCCGCTTTCTCAGTCAGTTCCCTGTCAGCTATCCAGTACTGCTGGATCCAAAGGGCAAGACGCCAGAAGCCTACGGTCTCGTCGGCATGCCCACCTCCTACCTGATCGACCAGAAGGGCAATATCGTCAGCAAGCATGAAGGCTTCAGAGACGGCGATATCGAAAAACTCAGAAAAGAAGTTGAAACATTGCGGAAGGCGAAACAATGAAGCATGCAATCGAAATAAGCAGCTTTGCGAAGAGACTGCGTGTGCCGGCAGCAACTCTGCTGATGATTACCATGGTGGCAGGCCTGCAGGCTTGCGCTCAGGTCAAGCCATGGGAGCGCGGCGATCTTGCTCGAAGCGAGATGGCCTGGGATCCGGACCCTCTGGCTTCGACACTCGATTCTCACATCTACTTTGCCAAGGAGGCATCGAGCGGCGGCTCGGCGGCAGAAGGTGGCGGCTGCGGCTGCAACTGATTCCCGCACATTCACCAGCATCTCATTGATCAGCAAAGTGGTAGATCATTCATGAAAGCAAATTCGTCTTCCAGAGCCCTTTTGGCGCTCTCTGCGGCTGCGCTCGGTATCCCCGGTCTGGCTTCCCTGGCACCGGCGGCCTTTGCAGAAAGCCCGCCGGAGCGCACCACCGTCAGCTACGCCTATACCCAGTACGAGGAGGATGATCTGGACGCGAGCAAACTTGCTGTTGGCTCACGTGAGCGCTACGACATCGATGTGCATCAGCTCGGCCTGACCACCGCATTGTCTGACCGCTATGGCCTATCGCTGAATTTTGCTCGTGAAACAATGTCCGGCGCATCGCCTCAGGCGATTTCGACTGACGTTCAGGGTAATCCGCAAGTCGTGATGAGCGGGGCCAGTATCGAAGATGAACGCCTCGACGTCAGCAGCACTTTACGGCGCTACAACGAAGACACTACGGTGGGTGTCACCCTCGGCTACTCGGGCGAAGACGACTACACCGCCTTTAGCGGCGGCGTGGACGGCAGCCTGACCTTCAATGATCGCCTCGATACTGTGTCCGGCGGCATTGCGGTATCGATAGACACGGTCGAGCCAACACAGCAGACAGGCTTCACAAGGCCCGAAAGCGAAGACAAGGACAGCCTCACCGTCTTCGCAGGCTATACCAGGATCCTGACCAGCGTATCGCAGATCCAGGGCAGCCTGAGTGCGACCCGCAAGAGTGGTTATCTCTCGGACCCCTACAAACTCGAGGACGAACGGCCGGACGAACGCGTGCAGCTCGCCGCGAGTGCGCGATACCGCCACTTCATCGAAGCTGCAAATGCGGCGGCGCACGTCGACTACCGCATCTACGGCGATGACTGGGGCATCATGTCGCATACTGTGGACCTCGCGTGGTACCAGAATATCAATGCAAATCTCCAGCTCGTGCCCAGTTTCCGCTATTACACGCAGGGGCAGGCAGACTTCTACGAACCCCTGACCGGTATCAATACCACGGGTGAGCGTTCGTCAGATTTTCGACTGTCGCCCTATGGCGCAGTGACAGCCGGCATCAAGGCGATCGCATACGGCTATGACTGGAAGATGAGCATCGGAGCCGAGCGCTACGTCAGTGATGCAGACTTTGCCATCGAATCAGTCGATCGACCGAATCCCGCACTGGTGGAGTTCACACGAATTTCGATCGGTTTCGAGTACTCGCTCTAGCGCTATCGGCCAACCCGGCCGATACTCAGTTGCATGACTGACTTCGGCCTGCATCACTATCGTTTCAAAGCGCTCGGCGGCCCCTGTGAACTCCGGCTGGGCGGTCCCCGTGTCGAGGCTGACCGCTGGTCGGCGCTGGCCGTGGATCTGCTGCAGAACTTCGAACAGCGTTATTCGAGGTATCGGCCCGACAGTATCGTTTCGAGCATCAATGATCGAGCCGGGACCGGGCAGTGGACCGAGACCGATGCCATGACCGCAGCCTTGCTCGACTACGCCGACCAAGCCTTCGCCATGAGTGACGGCCTGTTCGACATTACCTCCGGCATACTGCGTCAGGCCTGGGACTTCAGGTCCGGTCAACTGCCCTCGCAGGCTTCGTTGCAGGTTTTGCGTGGCAGAATCGGATGGGAATTGGTAGAGCGCAGCAGCGACGCTGTTCGACTACCGCTGGCAGGCATGGCGCTGGACTTTGGTGGTTTCGGCAAGGAATACGCTTGCGACGCCGTCGCTACCCTGCTTCGCCAACAGGGCTGCAGCAGCGGCTTCGTTGATCTCGCCGGCGATATCGCCTTGGTCGGCCCAGACCCGGCCGGCGCGCCGTGGATCATCGGCATCCGTCATCCTCGAGCGCCTGAGCACGCGATCACCTACACCAGCCTGGCAAGTGGAGGCTTTGCAACAAGCGGCGACTACGAACGCTTCATGATTGTCGATGGTCAACGCTACTGTCATCTGCTCAATCCGAAGTCTGCCATGTCCGCGAGAACGCCAGCGAGCATTTCTGTGGCTGCAGAAGCCTGTCTGCTGGCTGGTACCGTATGCACTATCGCCATGCTGAAAGAGGATGGCGCTAATGCCTGGCTCGATGAGCTCGGGCTACCCTATTGTCTGCTGCAGCACACCTTGACAGCGACACATGACCTGAGGAGCGCTTTACGGCTAGGACTGGCTGTGAGTACACTGCCTGAAGTGAATCAGGCTCGTCCGGGGAAGTCATTTAACAGCACCTGAGCCGGTGCAGACAGGGCCTATTGATGATTACGCTTTACCAGTTTCCCGCCCTTTTTGGCGTTCGGAATCCCAGTACGTTCTGCCTGAAGGTAGAAACCTACCTGCACATGATCGATGTGCCTTTTCAGATTGAGACCGTGCTCGACCCACGGAAGGCACCAGTCGGCAAACTGCCGTATATACAGGATGAGTCAGAGGACAAGGTTCGCGTCATTCATGATTCGAATCTGATCATCGCCTACCTGCATGAGCGCTATAACATCAGCCTGGACGCCTGGCTCAGTCCGGAAGCCCATGCCCAGGGCCAGTTGCTGTCTCGCGCACTGGAAAATCACTATTACTGGGCGATCGTCTACAGTCGTTTCGCGGGCGAAAACTGGCCCCTGGTCCGTCAGGAACTCAGCGGACTGTTCTCCCATGTGGTGCGTTACGTCGTGCCGACGCTGATGCAGGTGCAGGCGAAGGCGGCCCTCAAGGCGCATGGCCTGGGTCGACATACGCCCCGGGATATCTACGATATGGCTAACGCCGATATGGCCTCAGTGGCCATGGTGCTTGGCAACAAGGACTACCTGTTCGGTGACAAGCCCAGTAGCCATGACGCTACGCTGTACGCGATGATTCACAATGTGCTGAGATCACGTTTCGACAGCCCGCTGAAGAATCTGGTCGAGGAATCTTCCATGCTGACGAATTACGAGCGCCGCATTCGCGAGCGCTACTTCGAGCCGCACGACGACCATAGCCGCTAGATCGGCCTGAGCCTCTGGACCTACTTGGAAAAGTAGGTATAGGCCTGCAGGCCGCCTTCAAGCTCAGCCAGCAGAATGCTTCGCAACTCATCTGTCAGCTCAGCCTGCTGCACCTTTTCAGTACAGGCTGAAAGCAACTCGTTCCAATCGTAGTTGACGTAGGACAGCACCCGCTTCACGGTATCGCCATGCTGCAGGTGATCGAGCCTGAATCGACCATCATCGCTGATGCGCACATCGACCGAGTCGGTATCACCGAACAGGTTGTGCAGATCTCCCAGTATCTCCTGATAGGCGCCGGTGAGGAAAAAGCCCAGCAAGGGTCCGTGGGCCCCATTGGCAGCCTTGAGATCTTCCCGCTGAAAGTCGGGCACCGGTAGCGTCGTTTCGATGCCGCCACTGTCGACGTAGCTGTCGATCCTGCCATCTGAATCACAGGTGATATCCTGCACCACTGCCCGCCGCAGCGGCGGTCTGTCGAGGCCGGCCAAAGGTAGTATCGGGAAGATCTGGTCGATACCCCACACATCCGGTAACGACTGGAACAGCGAGAAATTCACGAACAGCTTGTCGGCCAGCTTGTCGTTGATCTCATCGATGATATCGCGATGCGTGCGCTTGGAACGGTCAAGCGTCTGTTGCAGGCGCAGGCAGACCTGCTTGTACAGCTGTTCTGCCGCAGCGCGTTGAGCCAGTGACATGGTGCCATGGATGAACTGCGCCTGTGCCTCCTGCAGGGCGTGGGAAGCGTCATGATACAGTTCGGCAGCTGTTCGGCTGCGATTGCGATCCATCACCGCCAGATAATCCTGCTGCAGTTCCGATAGAGGCGCTGGCATATCCGGGGCAGCATCGCCGCCTGAGGCCTGCATGGCCTTCGCCTGCTGCTCATCGACCTCGCTGCGCTCTTCATCGATGATGTTGGTCACCAGTATGGCGTGATGGGCAGTAAGCGAGCGTCCGGATTCAGTGATGACATCCGGCTCAGGCAGGTCATTCCGTCGTGCTTCTTCCTGCAGGGTTCGCAGCACCTGAAAGGCATACTCTTCCATGCTGTAGTTGATTGAGTAGGCGCTTCGCGAGCGCGTGCCCTCATAGTCGATACCGAGGCCGCCACCAACGTCGACGGTGGCAATCGCGGCGCCGAGCTGCATGAGCTCGACATAGAAACGGGCGCACTCGCGCATGCCCGTCTGGATGTCTCGGATGTTCGCGATCTGAGAGCCGAGGTGGAAGTGCAGCAGGGTCAGGGCGTCCAGCGAGCCGGCCGCACGCAACTGCTCGACAACGCTGAGAATCTGACTAGCCGAAAGCCCGAACTTGGACTTCTCGCCGCCAGTGTTCTGCCAATTGCCCTTACCGATACTCGAAAGCCGCGCCCGCACGCCCAGCAAAGGCCGGATACCGAGCTTCTCGCTCTCTTCCAGCACAAGTTTGAGCTCATCGAGCATCTCGATCACGATGAACACGCGCATGCCGAGGGTCTGCCCAAGCAGGGCCAGCCTGATAAAGGCGCGGTCCTTGTAGCCATTGCAGACGATGGTGTCACCTGCACGGCTGAGCGAGAGGACCGTCATCAATTCCGGTTTGCTGCCCGCTTCGAGCCCAATCTGATGGCGTGATCGAGCCGGTTCCGCGCGGATGATCTGCTCGACCACATGGCGCTGCTGATTCACCTTGATAGGATAGACCGCCGTGTAGCCGCCCTGATAGTTCAACCGCTCACGGGCATCGTTGAAAGCGCCGCACAGGGCATTTACCCGGTCGTGCAGAATATCCGAGAAGCGCAGCAGGATAGGCAGAGACAGTCCGGCGTCGATACAGGCCTGCGTCAGCTCACTCAGGACCAGTCCATCATCCGGATCGACTGCGGTCGATCCCCCAGCGCGATGAGCATGGGGACGCACTCGCACCATGCCCTTGCTGTCGATCGTGACGTAGCCTTCACTCCACTGTGCGACATTGTAAGCGGCCATCGCCGCATCGGGTGTCCACTGCCCGCCGTCCATCGTCATCGTTCGTCTTACCTGTTGAGCACGAGAATCAAGCCGGAACACTACAACATGCGGCCCCGCCACGCCACACCGTCCGGCATCTGGACAGGTTGATCACATGGCCCCTCAACGACGTAACGTACGCTATGACTGTAGGCGCCAGTGACTTATAGTGTCTGCCTAAGTACCCACCCCACCTTTCATATCCGAATATTCGCGGAGGCGACTATCATGGCTGAGCACATGCCCGGCTGGTTTACCGAAATCTTTCAGGACCAGGGAACCGGTTTCTCTTTGGCTATCGATGCCAAGGTTCACGAGGAAAAAAGTCAGTACCAGCATATCGAAATCTACCAGACCAAGACCTTCGGCAAGCTGATGGTGCTCGATGGCTGTGTCATGCTGACAGACCGCGACAACTTCCTCTATCACGAGATGATGACGCATCCCGCGCTATTTACTCACAAGGCGCCTCGCGACGTGGCTATCATTGGTGGTGGCGACTGCGGCACTCTGAAAGAAGTACTCAAGCACCCGGATATCCGCAAGGTCACGCAGATCGAACTCGACGAGCGGGTGACCCGTGTGGCGGAAGAGCACTTTCCAGACCTCTGCAGCTCGAATGACGACCCACGCGCCGAGCTGCTGTTCGAAGACGGCATCAAATGGATCAACGACGCAAGCCCAAATTCACTGGACCTGATCATCGTTGACTCCACCGATCCAGTCGGTCCGGCCGAAGGTTTATTTGCAGTTGATTTCTACCGCAATTGTCACCTGGCGCTGCGGGAAGGCGGCTTGCTTGTACAGCAGACAGAATCGCCGCTGCTGCATGCAGATACCATCATCAAAAAAGTTCATGCCGACATGCGCAAAGCAGGCTTCAAGACCAGCCGGACCTTACCGTTTCCGCAGCCGGTGTATCCGACTGGCTGGTGGAGTTGCACCATGGCAGGCAAGCAGGACAACGTGACTTTCTTCCGCGAAGCCGATGCCGCAGAGCGCAGTTTTCGCACTCGCTACTACAATGAAGACATTCACAAGGCAGCCCTCGCGGTGCCTGAGTTCATGAAAGCTGCATTGAAATAAGCTGGTGATCGAACGGCTCCGGATGATGGAGCCGTTCATGACAGCTTCCTTCAGGTTTCCGATCATTCAAGTAGCAGCTGAAATTAAAATGTAATATGTTAGCGATATCGTGCTAACACACCAACGTTGCCTGTCAACCTTTTTTAACGCGGGAACTAGTGGCCGTTGAGCTGTCGACCTAAAGCTTCCACTGCGAGGGCAGCAATTATCAGAGGATCTGTTTTTGACTGCTATGTCAGATATTGACGTCAAACCGGAACGCAAACACGCCTACGACAAGGAAGAGCTGATCGTCTGCGGTCAGGGAGACCTGTTCGGAAAGGACACAGCGAGGCTTCCCGTACGGGAAATGCTGATGCTCGACAGGGTCACCCATATCGACTCCGACGGTGGTGAGTTCGGCAAGGGTTCCCTTGTTGCTGAGCTCGATATTCGCCCCGATCTATGGTTCTTCAAGGTACACTTTGTCGACGATCCGGTCATGCCGGGTTGTCTAGGCCTGGACGCTATGTGGCAGCTCGTCGGCTTCCATCTCGCCTGGTCAGGATACAAGGGACGCGGCCGAGCAATCGGCGTAGGTGAAGTGAAATTCACTGGCCAGGTCATGCCTGATGCGAAGCTTGTGACCTATGAAATACATATGAAGCGGCTGATTTCACGAAAGCTCACCATGGGCGTCGCGGATGGTCTGATGAAGGTTGATGGTGAAACAATATATGTCGCAAAAGATCTGAAAGTCGGTCTTTTCGAACAGTAAACAGCACCTGACCAAGCCCGACCAGCGGCCGTGCTTCGTAAATGCCATGAATGAATCAACTGAAGGTTCCACGATGAAACGTGCAGTGATTACCGGGATGGGCATCATTTCCTGTCTGGGCAATGACATCAAGACAGTCACCGAAGCTTTACGAACAGGCCGCTCTGGCATCCGCTTCAATGAGAAATACCGCGATGCCGGGCTCAAGAGCCAGGTTAGTGGGTCAGTCGATATCGATCTCGAAGCGCACATAGACCGGAAGCTTTTGCGTTTTATGGGTGACGGTGCAGCCTATGCCTATCTATCGATGCAGCAGGCTGTTGCCGATTCAGGTATCGACGAAGCCCTCCTGAGCAGCGAGCGAACGGGTCTCATCATGGGTAGTGGCGGCGCTTCGACCAGTAACGTGGTTGAATCGGGCGACATTGCCCGTTCACGTGGCGTCAAGAAAATTGGTCCCTATCGCGTTACCCGAACCATGAACAGTTCGGTAAATGCCTGTCTGTCCACCGCGTTCAAGATTCGCGGCGTCAATTACTCGATCACGTCTGCCTGTGCTACCAGCTCCCACTGTATCGGTCACGCCTGGGAGCAGATTCAGCTCGGCAAGCAGGATGTCATCTTCGCTGGCGGTGGTGAAGAAGAAGACTGGACACTCGCCATGCTGTTCGACGCCATGGGTGCCATGTCTACAAAGTACAATGATGTCGCGTCGACCGCCTCCAGGCCCTATTGCAGCACCCGTGATGGCTTCGTCATCGCAGGTGGCGGTGCAACCGTCGTCGTTGAGGAGCTCGAGCATGCACTTCGCCGCGGCGCGCCCATTTATGGTGAGCTGGTCGGTTATGCTGCAACTTCGGACGGCGCGGACATGGTTGCACCTTCTGGTGAAGGTGCTATCCGGGCCATGAGGCAGGCCAGCGAGCAGGCGTTCGCTACCGGCAAAGGCAAGCGGATCGCTTACATCAATACACATGGCACCAGTACCCCCGCAGGTGACATAGTTGAGCTAAACTCTATTAGAGAGGTTTTCGGTCATGACCTGCCGAAGATCAGTTCAACCAAATCGCTGACTGGACATTCGCTTGGCTGTGCAGGTGCACACGAAGCGATCTTCAGTCTGATCATGCAGAAGGAGGGGTTCATTGCGCCGTCTGCCCACATCCAGAGCATTGATGAAAAAGCCGCAGATTTCCCCATCGTACAGAAGCCGGAGAACGACGATTCGCTTGACCTCGTCATGTCCAACAGCTTCGGCTTCGGTGGTACCAACGCCAGTCTGGTCTTCGCCAAGTACCCCCAGTCCTGATCTGGGAGCATCACCACGAAAGCGCAGTTCAGCTGTCAGCTCATTGCGTCAATTGAACTGCCTGCTCGCCGCGCTGCTGATGGCGGCGGCGCCTTTTGTGTGGAGCCTTGCCCCCACTGCAGCCTCAGCCGACACAGTGTCTCTGGACGACGCTGATGAGGTCGAGGTACTGCAGGATCCAGCGAGCGATGCCGCTGTTGCAGATGTTCCAGTCGACCGTGTCGTGGTCAGAAAGAGCCAGCGCCTGCTGCTGCTGATGAAGAACGACAGTCCCTTGCGTGCGTATCCGGTGAGTCTCGGTGACGAGCCCAGTGGCCACAAGCAGTTTGAAGGCGACGAGCGTACCCCAGAAGGGGTTTACCTTCTCGACTGGCGCAACCCGAACAGCCAGTTCACCAAGTCGATCCACATCTCCTATCCCAATGAGGCCGACCGGGAGTTCGCCAAGGCACTGGGTCGCGACCCGGGCGGCATGATCATGATTCACGGCCGTCCGAACAGCTTCGAACGCAAGAAGCTGAACCGCTACATGCTCGAAGACTGGACAGATGGCTGCATCGCGGTCAGCAATGCTGCGATGGAAGAAATCTGGGAGCTGGTGCCGTTGAATACACCAATCGAGATTGTGCCTTAACTTAGCATTGGCGAAGGCAGTGGTCTCCCCGTTCGCAGAACCCGCCGTGAATACGTCCTTGTAGGCTCCCTCGGCCATCCATGGCCGAGGATGTTCTGCAAACG
>TARA_R100000306_G_C4382225_1_pt1 | contig 30056 bp, 25 predicted proteins | sample TARA_R100000306 | Tara Oceans TARA_R100000306 (sample SAMEA2620824) | marine metagenome | biome: marine biome (ENVO:00000447); feature: mesopelagic zone (ENVO:00000213); material: "saline water (ENVO:00002010), including plankton (ENVO:xxxxxxxx)" | depth 1000 m | reverse complement strand
CCCGCCGACGGACCGTCTTTGGGTGTTGCGCCCTCGGGAAAATGAACGTGAATATCACGCTTTTCAAAAACCGAAGACAAGATCCCCCACTTCTGGGCTCGTGCCCGTACGACTGTACGCGCCGTTTCCACCGACTCTTTCATGACATCGCCCAGCGAACCGGTACGAATCACATTGCCTTTACCCGGCATGTCGGCCACTTCAATCGTCAGCAAATCGCCGCCCACTTCCGTCCAGGCCAAACCAGTTACTTGTCCGACCTTGTTCTCTTTTTCGGCTATGCCGAAGTTGAAGCGACGCACACCCAGGAAATCATTCAGGTTTTCCGAGGTAATTACGACTTTCTCGATCGTGGTTTTATCCTGTCCGGATTTGGTGTTGCGACGCGCCTTGCTGAGATCCGGATACTTTTCAAGCATTTGCTTCACGACTTTGCGGCACAACTTGCTGATTTCGCGCTCAAGCGCACGAACACCGGCTTCACGTGTGTAATAGCGCACAATGTCGCGCACGGCAGATTCCTGAACCTCCATCTCGCCTTCACGTACACCGTTGTTCTTCATCAGCTTGGGCAGCAGATGATCGAATGCAATATGCACTTTTTCATCTTCCGTGTAGCCCGACAGCCGAATCACTTCCATACGGTCGAGCAGTGCAGGTGGAATGTTCAGCGTATTGCTGGTTGCCACGAACATCACGTCAGACAAGTCGAAGTCGACTTCGATATAGTGATCCTGGAATGTATGATTTTGCTCGGGGTCGAGCACTTCCAGAAGGCCCGAAGAAGGGTCGCCACGGAAATCCGCACCCATTTTGTCGATCTCATCGAGCAGGAACAAGGGGTTACGCACGCCCACCTTGGACATGTTCTGCAAAATCTTGCCAGGCATCGAACCGATATAGGTGCGGCGATGGCCACGAATTTCAGCTTCATCGCGCACGCCACCCAACGCCATGCGCACAAACTTGCGGTTTGTGGCGCGAGCGATTGACTGACCCAGCGACGTCTTACCCACGCCAGGTGGGCCGACCAGGCATAAAATGGGAGCTTTCAGCTTGTCGACCCGCTGTTGAACAGCAAGATACTCGACAATCCGTTCCTTCACTTTCTCAAGGCCGTAGTGGTCGGCATCAAGCACGCCTTCAGCATTGGTAATGGAATTGTTGATACGACTTTTCTTGCGCCATGGCAAGCCAATGAGCGTGTCAATGTAATTACGCACAACCGTGGCTTCAGCCGACATTGGCGACATGAGCTTGAGCTTCTTCAACTCGGACTCAGCTTTCTTAAGCGCCTCTTTGGGCAATTGCGCAGCCTGAATCTTCTTTTCAAGCTCTTCAAGATCGGCGCCGTCTTCGCCTTCACCCAACTCTTTCTGAATGGCTTTAACTTGCTCGTTCAGGTAGTAGTCGCGCTGGCTTTTCTCCATTTGCTTCTTAACCCGGCCACGAATACGCTTTTCAACCTGAAGAATGTCAATTTCCGACTCAAGCTGCGACAAAAGATTCTCGAGACGCTCGGTTGTATTCACAACATCGAGCATCTGCTGCTTTTGCTCAAGCTTGAGCGGCAAATGCGCAGCAACCGTATCGGCCAGGCGTCCCGCCTCGTCGATGCCGCTTAAGGACGTAAGAATTTCCTGGGGAATCTTCTTGTTCAATTTAACGTATTGCTCGAACTGCGCAACCACTGCACGGCGCAATGCTTCCGCTTCGGCCGCCTGGCCTTCATCGGCCGGCAAGACCTGAACGTTCGAATTGAAATGCGTTTCGGCGTCGGTAACCGAATTAAGCTTGGCGCGTTGCAAACCTTCGACCAGCACTTTTACCGTGCCATCGGGCAGTTTCAACATTTGCAGAATGCTGGCAACGCAACCAATCTGGTGCAAATCCTCAGGGGTGGGATCATCCTTGCCGGCGGATTTTTGCGCGACCAGCATAATATTGTTGCCGGCTTCCATTGCCATTTCCAATGCTTTTATTGAGCGAGGGCGGCCGACGAACAAAGGAATCACCATGTGCGGAAACACCACCACGTCGCGCAATGGCAACAATGGCAGGTCCATGGGTTCTGAGGAGAGAATCTGGGTCGCAGACATAGTCATTTCCTTAATAAAACAGCTTCAGAAACAAAAGGGAAGCTAGCGCCTCCCTTTTGTAAGTACTGCACATGCGTTGTAGATGGTGACTAACGCTGGTATTTCAAGACCCTAGGCTGCCGCATTCTTCAATTTCGGCGAGTCGGACTTCTTGTCTTTGGAGGATGCCTGTTCTGCTTCCTCTTCAGCGTAAATCAGTAGAGGCGTACCGCCACCCGCAACTGCATTTTCGTCAAGTATGACTCTTTTGACATTTTTTTGCGAAGGGAGTTCATACATTGTGCCCAGCAATGCAAGCTCTACGATTGAACGCAAACCCCGCGCACCGGTACGCCGTTTGAGCGCCCGTTGTGCGATTGCCTGAAGTGCCTCGGAACGCACCTCAAGTTCGACATCTTCCATTTCAAACAGTTTCTGGAACTGCTTGATAATGGAGTTGCGCGGCTCGGTAAGAATGCGAACCAGCGTACTTTCATCGAGTTCTTCCAGCGTTGCCACAACGGGCAAGCGTCCCACCAACTCGGGAATCAGACCGAACTTGACCAGATCTTCCGGCTCGACATCGGCGAAAAGTTCGCCCACACCGCGCTCAGACTTGGCCCGTACCGACGCAGAAAAACCAATACCTGATTTTTCCGTGCGGTCGCGAATGACTTTTTCAAGACCGTCGAACGCGCCACCCACAATAAACAGGATGTTGGTGGTATCGACCTGGACAAAGTCCTGATTGGGATGTTTGCGGCCGCCTTGGGGCGGCACAGACGCGACCGTACCCTCAATCAGCTTCAGGAGGGCCTGCTGCACCCCTTCCCCGGAAACGTCGCGTGTGATGGAAGGGTTGTCGGACTTGCGTGAAATCTTGTCGATTTCATCGATATAGATAATGGCTCGCTGCGCCTTGTCGACATCATAATTGCAGTTCTGCAGCAATTTCTGGATGATGTTTTCGACGTCTTCACCCACATAACCTGCTTCCGTCAACGTTGTGGCATCGGCCATAACGAAAGGAACATCAAGCATGCGGGCCAGTGTCTGCGCCAACAGCGTTTTACCTGAACCGGTGGGCCCGATCAGCAGGATATTGCTTTTGGTCAGTTCGACGTCGTCGCCCTTGACCTCGCCGTAGCGAATCCGCTTGTAATGGTTGTACACGGCAACCGCGAGGCTACGCTTGGGCGTTTCCTGCCCAATAACGTAGCCATCGAGAAACGCTTTGATTTCCTGCGGCGTAGGCAACTCATTGCGAACCGCATTACGTGCGGCTTCCTTGGTTTCCTCGCGAATGATATCGGTGCAAAGGTCAATACACTCATCGCAAATGAATACCGACGGACCTGCAATCAGCTTACGAACCTCATGCTGGCTTTTGTTGCAAAACGAGCAATGCAACACTTTCTCGTCGGCGGATCCTTTCTTTTCTGCCATAAAAACTCTTTGACCTATCCGTTGCAGCTACGCCGGTTATAAAGACCCGGGGCAGCTTTGAGTTTGTGGTAATACCTATGGTACCACCAGACGTTGACGTTTATTCGTCGGTACGGGAAACCAGAACCTTGTCAATTAAGCCGTAAGACGCAGCGTCTTCAGCCGACATGAAATTGTCGCGCTCGGTGTCCTGCGCAATACGCTCTACAGGTTGCCCCGTATTCTCTGCCAGAATCAGGTTCAGGCGCTCACGCAAGCTAAGAATTTCCTTGGCTTGAATTTGAATGTCGGATGCCTGGCCCTGTGCCCCACCCGATGGCTGATGAATCATGATCCGGGAATTGGGCAACGCGTAACGCTTGCCCTTGGCACCGGCAGCCAGCAGGAACGCTCCCATACTGGCGGCCAATCCCGTGCACAATGTGGAAACATCGGGCTTGATGAACTGCATCGTATCGTAGATGGCCATGCCGGCATACACCGAGCCGCCGGGCGAGTTGATATACAAGGAGATATCCTTGCCCGGATTTTCAGACTCAAGAAACAGCAACTGCGCCACAACCAGGTTGGCCGACTGGTCGTTCACGGGCCCAACGAAAAAAATCACCCGCTCGCGCAGCAAACGGGAGTAAATATCGTAAGAGCGCTCTCCGCGCCCCGACTGTTCAACCACAATCGGGACATACCCAAGACCAGTGGGTGTAACTGAGTTGTCGCCGTTCATAGAGGCGTAGAAATCCGTAAATCGCTGCATTTATGCAGTCCCCATTAGTTCGTCAAAATCAACTTTCTCATCGGTAACCTGCGCTTTCGACAAAACGTGATCAACCACGTTGTCTTCCAGCACGACTGCCTCGATTTCAGCACGGCGCTGACGATCTGACAAATAGTAGGCTACAACCTGAGCTGGCTGTTCATAATTCTGGGCCATTTCCTCGATACGGGTGCGAACCTGTTCCGGCTTGGCCTGCAAATCGGCCGTTTCAACCAGTTTCGACACCAGCAGACCCAGGCGAACACGACGCTCGGATTCTGCTGAAAATGCCTCTTTGGGAATGGGGATGGATTCAGCATTGGGCACACCGCGCTGTTTCAGATCTTCACGCGCCGCAACCACACGACTTTCGGCATCACTATCGACCAGTGCCTTGGGCACGTCGAACTCGCCGGCTTCAAGCAAGGAGTCGAACACGCTGGCTTTTGTACGTGAACGCGCACGCGCCTTTACCTCGCGCTCGATATTGGAGCGGATATCAGCCATGAGCTTTTCGACATCGCCTTCCGGCTGACCCAACTGCTTTGCAAACTCTGCATCCACTTCCGGCAGAATGGGTTCGGCCACTTCAGTAACGGTGATTTTGAATTCAGCAGTTTTGCCTGCCACTTCCTTGCCCTGGTAGTCCTCGGGAAAGGTGAGCGGGAAGGTGTTGGTGTCACCCGCCTTCAGGCCGCGAACAGCTGTTTCGAATTCAGGCAGCATACGACCCTGGCCCAGAACGAACGGAAACTTTTCAGCCGAACCGCCTTCGAATGGCTCGCCGTCGAGTGTACCGACAAAATCGAGCGTTACGCGGTCATCATCTTGTGCCTCACGACCGTCTCGCGCTTCGTAATTTGCGCGTTGCTTGCGCAGGATGTCAAGCGTGCGATTCAACTCGGCCTCGCCGACTTCTGATTCCGAGCGCGTCACTTTCAGCGCGGAAAGATCAGGAACGGCAATTTCCGGATAAACCTCGAATGTAGCGGAGAAGGCCATTGTGCCCTCTTCAACGCCTTCTGTCTTGGGCTCCAGGTTCGGCGTGCCGGCTATGCGCAGATTGGCCTCTTCAATGACTTTCTCGAACGTTTTACCCACTTCGGTGTTGATAACGTCGTAGCGAATGCCTGGGCCATGACTGCGTTCAATGATAGACAGTGGCGCTTTGCCTGGGCGAAAGCCTTGGATTTTGGCGGTACGTGCAACGCGCTTGAGCTGCGATTGGACTTCTTTTTCGATATCGGCCACCGAAACGACCACATCAACACGACGCTCAAGGCCTGAGAGATTTTCAACCACGGGCTGCATTAGGAACCTATATAAAAGATTTAAAAATTGAAAGACAAATAATCAAATGGAACAGACCATTTTACCGGAAAGTTCACGACGTTACAGGCAAGGTCTTATTTACGCCCCGGAGGCGCCAAACACGTTATCCCAGACGTTGGCAATATCGTCGGCACCCCAGCCACCTTGCTGGTAGGCCACTTTGATTTCCTCGGGGTGTGACCACAAGGCCAGCTTGTCGCCGCCCAAGCCAATGCACTGGCCGGTAATATTCTGTGCCTGCGCCGAGGCAAGAAACACAAACAACGGCGCGACTTCCTGAGGCAACCCCATGCCCATTCCCATTCTTATCTCGGGGGGCAGGCTTTCCCCGCGTTGGGCAGCAGCCACATGGCTTTCCATGCCTGGAATTGACGCGACCATTTGCGTTAGCGCCATCGGCAATACCGCATTGACCGTGACGTTCATGCGAGCACACTCCATTGCCCATGTCCGGGTAAAACCCACAATCCCGGCTTTCGCGGCGGCATAATTACCCTGGCCGAAATTACCCTTTTGACCCGCAAGGGAGGACACCAGAATCAGACGCCCGCCCTCTTTGCGGGCCCGGAAATGCTTCACCGCTGCGCGAGCACAGGTAAAAGTCCCGCGCAAATGCGTTTCAATGACCTGATCGAAATCGGCATCGCTCATGTTCCAAAGTACTTTGTCGCGCAAGATCCCCGCATTGGTCACCATGATGTCCAGACGCCCGAACGCAGACACAGCGCGCTCGACACACCGGTCGGCGGCCTCGCCGCTGCCAACCGCCACCACTTCTGCCGTTGCGCGCCCGCCAGCCGCAGTAATCAACTCAACTGCCGCCTGAGCCCGATCGGCATCAACGTCATTGACGACCACTGCTGCACCCGCTTTTGCCAATGCCTGGGCGACAGACAAGCCCAGCCCCTGGCCGCTTCCTGTAACGACGGCCACCTTCCCCTGTAAATCAATCATTTTTTCCCTTAAGACTAACGGCCGCGAAAAACCGGCTTACGCTTTTCCATAAATGCGCGCGGCCCTTCCTGGGCATCTTCGCTGCCCATTATCGCTTTATAACTGGCATCTTCCAGCGCGTAGGCATCAGCTAAAGGCTGGTCCTGCGCCTCGCGCGCAACACGCTTGATTTCCCTGACCGCCAATGGTCCGTTTGACGCGACCCGACGCGCAATTTGTGTTGCGCGCTCCAAAAGCTGCTCTGACGCCACCACTTCATTGATGAGCCCCAATTGCAAGGCTTTTTCCGCACCGATCATTTCGCCAGTAAGCAGCAAATCCATTGCCTGACACCATGAAACCTGACGTGGCAGGCGAGCCAGCGTGCCGGCAAAAGGAATCAACGCATGTTTGACCTCAGGCCATCCGAATACAGCTTGAGGCGTTGCGATCCGGATATCGGTTCCCAACAGGATTTCCGCCCCGGCAGCAACGCAAACGCCATTTACTGCAGCAATGACCGGCTTACACAGCGGATCCTCGCGCAACGGAGCCACAGATCGGACCCTAGGGTCGTTTAACAACCGCTGATCCCATTCATCGGCCGGGCGACGGGCGCCGCTGAACAAGGGCAAGGTCGTGCCCAAATCGCCTCCTGAACAGAAAGCCTGTGTCCCGGCCCCCGTTAAAATGGCTACCTGCAAACTGGCATCTGCCTCGAATGCATCGAACGCGTCGACCAGACGGCATAAAAGCTCCGGGCTGAGCGCATTGCGCGCTTCAGGCCGGTTTAGCGTGATGGTTAAAACGCCATTGGCCACATCAGTAATCAAAACAGGAGCCATCACATTCTCATCCAACTTAAATTACACCTCAGCAGTGAATAAAATCAATCTGCAACGGCAAGCTCCCCACTGTTTCTTTCAGTCGGGCAATCTGATCATCGCTGAATGACGCTGGAATGGCAATTTCAGCAACCACACCGCGCGTCTGGGCAGAACACTGCACTTTAATGCCGTCGGGCAAACCCAGCGGCTGAATGACAGCGATCATTTTCGTTTGTGCCGCCATGGCCCTCAAAGTTGGTTTGTAGATTTTCCCGATTGGCGTGGTGGGCATCGTATCGAGAATCGTGACACGCTTGGGCACGGCGGGACGCTCGGGCACGTGCGGCGCAGCCAGTTCAAGCAATTGGTCAGGCGGCAACGAGGCGCCCTCTTTCAAGGTCACGAACACAACCGGCAACTCGCCCGCATAGGCATCGGGTTCGCCCACCGCCGCACACGTACTGACATCTGAAAGCTTCAGGAACGCCTCTTCGATGATGCCCGGATCAATGTTGTGACCGCTGCGGATAATCAAATCTTTGCTGCGACCGGTAAGATAAATATAACCGTCCTTGTCGACATGCCCCAAATCACCGGAAAGCAACCAATTATCTTGCGTGAAAGTGCCTTCGGCCTGAGCGGAATCCAGATAACCGCTACTGACATGCGGGCCCCTGATGGCAATAATGCCGGTTTCCCCAGGCTGGCAAAACTCATTCAAATGCGACTTTGAGGCCGATTCAAGCGGCACCGCCACGACTTCGGAATACGGCAGGCGCACGCCAACGGAAGCCGGATGGCGCGGCGCCATACATGGTTCAATCGACACGATCCCGGCACACTCGGTCATACCGAAGATGTTGCGCACTGAAATATCGCACTGCGATTCAAACCTTTGAGCCAACTCGGTAGGCAGGGGCGAACCGCCAGTTAAAGCCCAACGAACATTTTTCGCCTGCTGCGCTGCCTTGGGCACGCCCAATAACGCAGACAAAACAGTTGGCACGCAGCCGAAATGGGTAATTCCGTATTTGTCGGCAAAATGCCAGGCATGCCTGATGAAATCCTGATTTCGCAAACCGGTAAGCGTCGGCAAAAAAAGTGTCACGCCTGCCACCAAGGGCCCCAACCCATAGACAAACGTACCGGCAACGTGAAATAACGGGAAGCCGTTCAACACGCGGTCGCCGGGTTGCATGGCATAGTAGAACGCAGCAAACCAACTGGTATGGACTTCGTTGCGATGGGTATGCCGCAAAATCTTGGGCAACCCCGTGGTGCCACCTGTGTGAAAAAATGCCGCAGTGCTGTCCGGAGTCAGTTCATCCTGAAAACTGTCCCTATCAGGATATTTCAACAACTGGGCCTGAAATGACCCCGTTCGCGGATTACGCTCATTGGGATCAATTTCCAGAACATGCTCAACACAACCCGCCAATTCAGCCGCACGGTGCGCCTCGGCGTTAATCGGCAACGAGGCACAAGGTGCCAATGTCACCAAGACACGGGTGCCGGTTTTACGCAGCAACTGCGCAATATGCTCGGCGCCCAACAAGTAATTAATTGGAAAAGCACACCCCGCCATTTGCGCGCCCCACAAGGCAAATAACGACGAAGGAATGTGAGGCACCAGCAGCGCAACAGGCGCCTCGCGCTGCACTCCCAATGAACGGAAAAGATGAGCAGCACGGATGCATTGCTGTTGAAATGCCTCAAAAGACCATGTCAGATAGGTGCCGTCAGGATCCGCATCTTCCTGAAAGTGCACTGCAGTGAGAGAACCGTAGGCAGCAGCGGCATAATCAAGCAACGCCGCTGTTGAACGGAACGGAACCGCTTTCTCGTACGGTTCTCGCTCCATCGCCACGATGTCGTTCAGATCAGAAATATCAGCACGGGAAACGGACATCACACTGCTCATCACGATTACTGCTCCAGTTTCCAATTGCCATTTTCAACGCTGACCATGACCTGCCCACGCTCATCCAGGCCGTTGTGGTTTTCCGGGCTCATATTGAAAACACCTTCCGGGCTCACGACCTCTTCCATGTTTTCCAGTGCATCGCGCAGCGCCTGACGAAACTCGGGGGTGCCCGGTTGTGCCTTTTCCATTGCTACAGGAATCGCAGCATTCAACATACTGTAGGCAGTCCATGCCGTGGAGCCAAACAGGGAACGCGAACCGGCACCGTGCTCGTTCTCGTACTTGTTCACATACTGCATGCCGGCTTTCTTGGTGGGATGATCATCCGATAATTGTTCAGCAACAAGAACAGGCGCAACCGCCAACCGGGTTCCTTCAACCGCTTTTCCGCCGATGCGAATGTAGTCGGCATTGGCAACGCCATGTGTTTGATAAATCGTACCCTTGTAGCCGCGCTTAACCAGTTCCAACTGCGGCGTGGCGCCTGGCGTACCGAAACTGAAAATATAAACGGCGTCTGGCTTGGCCGCCATCACCTGCAGAGCCTGCGTCGTGGCCGAAATATCCTGAGCACCAATCCGGGCGGTAACGGGAATCTCGATCCCTGCTTCCTTTGCCTGATCCTGGAAGGCCTTCAGGAACCCTTCGCCATAACCGGTTGTAACCGCGATCACACCCACGCGCTTGATATCGCGCACTTTCATGTCTTTGATCGCTCTTTCAACCGACAATGCTTCCGGCGCGGGAATCTTGAACGCCCAGGTTCTTGAGCCCTCCTGGGGCTCAATAATGGCATTGCCTCCACCCAGCGATACCAATGGCGTCTCATTGCGGCCGGCAACCTCCATGATGGAGATGGACGGCGGCGTAATCGAAGAGCCAACCAGCACATCCACGTTTTCCTCGGTAATCAACTTCGAGGCCAGACGACCGGCTTCGGTTGGATCACTGCCATCGTTCATGATGATGACGCGGGCTTGCTCGCCGCCAATTTCTTTAGGCCATAGCTTGACGGTGTTCTCCGCCGGCTGACCCAGCGAAGCAGCCGGTCCTGTCAACGACAGAATGACGCCTACGGTCACTTCTGCGGCAGTTGGCACACTTGCTGTGACGGCAAACGCAGTTGCGCCAGCCATCATTGTTTGACGCCAGAATGACGCCTTCCGGATAAATTGAAAACGCATTGCATGTCTCCTTTTGGTTTATTTTTGGGCAAACCGCATGATTAACGCGTGGTCTGCCGCCTGCCTTTATACTAGGTAAACAAAAAAGAAAAAGCTGTCATCCGAAAAGATGACAGCATTCAAGAACATGGAGAACAAGATGCGTGCATGGAGACTCGAGGGCGCGGCCTCAGATGCCGCACTCATACAAGACGCTGTTGCCAAGATTGTTACAGGCATTGGTGTGGAAGGCTTTTCCCGACAAGTGCTGCAGCAGGTAAACCGGGTGATACCCGTTGGCTGCTGGTCGGTATACAGGGTGGGCGGGACGCAACCGTGCATGTTCTTATCCAGCACCTACCAGCGAAAAGACACGACCGCAGACAGCTGGCGTGCCTATCTATCGGGCCCTCACCTGGCCGACAAAAGTTTTATCCTCGACAGCGGGCAGGCAAGCAGCCCGGCCATCACGCATTTAACGGCCGAAGAAATACCCACCCCGATACATCGCGAAAAAGTCTACCGGCAATTCGACATGAGTGAACGCCTTTCGGTTGTCGAAGCAGAGTCAGACAACGAAATTTTCGCCTTGAATTTCTATCGCTATAACGACCAGCATTTGTACAGCGACCATGAACTGGCCACATTCGAAGCGCTGGCGCCGGCCCTGCTGGCGGCGGTTCGACGCCACCTTGCCCTGTCACAGCGGTCGCAATTAACCAATACCATGTCGGTTGATTCCGTTCGCCTTACATTCCAGACGCATCGTCGTGATCTGACAGAACGCGAACTTGACGTCCTGGCACGAGCGGTACTGGGAATGAGCTACGAAGGAATTGCCAACGACCTCGATTTAAAACTGCCTACGGTAAAAACATACAGGAATCGCGCCTTCGACCGGTTAGGCATTCATTTCCGCAATGAATTGATTAGGTATTATTTGCTGCTGGCAAGTACAGCCAAATAAAACAACAAAGCCTGTCCCGCCGTTCCCTTGCATCCATACAAGAAATGGATTGCCCCTCTTTATGTAAATCTTGTATCCTTCGGTAAGGGAAGGTTGAGGGGAACTTATGTTGAGTCATTTCAGCAGCGTCGTGTCTGGCATCAGGTACATATCATCTCGCGCGTGGCACAACCACCGTTACATAATAAACAACAGCATTCCAGAGGCGGCACAACGATGAATGATCTGCTCAGTGCCTGTCTATATAAAAAGCGTCTCTCCTCCTCGCTGCGCGCACTCGCGGCATTGCTGCTTTTGCCGGGGGTGCTAGCTGCTGCCCAGGCACAAGAAGCCGGGACATCCGCCGCATCGTTATCGTCTCGCGGTTTCATGGACCCGGCTGGCCCGGTAGCGGCTGCGCAACTGTCCCATTTCGGCACCATCAGCCTGATCATGCTCGTTGTCGTGATCATCCCCATCTTTATCGCGATCCCCATTATTTTGCTGCGCTATCGTCGCGGCGCGCGCGGGGCGTACAAACCCGATTGGGAATTCAACTGGGGCGTTGAATTGTTCATCTGGGCGCTGCCCATCATGATCATTATCGCGCTGGGCATTGCCTTGTGGAACCACACGCACAAGTATGACCCCTACGCGCCACTGGGTGAAAATCCGCTTCAGATCCAGGTTGTTTCGCTCGACTGGAAGTTCCTGTTCCTTTATCCCGAGCAAGGCATCGCTACGGTCAACTTGCTTGCCCTGCCGGAGAAGCGCCCGGTCACCCTGACACTAACCAGCGGCACCGTCATGCAGTCTTTCATGGTGCCCCGCCTGGCCGGGCAAATATACACAATGGCTGGCATGTCGACGAAACTTAACCTCATTGCCGATAAGCCCGGTACCTATGTCGGCCGCAACATGCAATATAACGGCACCGGCTTTGCCTCCCAATCATTTGGCACCAAAGTCATGACCGACGACGCATTCGCCGCCTGGGCCGAAAAAACACGCACGGCATCCGGGCAGCTTGACTGGCAAGGGTACGAAACCCTGCTCAAACCGTCGATCGTCAACGAACCCGTGCTCTACTCCTCATTCGACCCTGACCTGTTCAACAAGATCATTGCCAGCTTCGCGCCCGAGCAGCACAAGATGGCCAGCACCCACAACAAACACCACGGCCATCATCAAGCGGAGGCGAACCAATGACCTGGGAAACACTATTCGGGCGACTCACATGGGACTCTCTCGTCTTTTCCGGCGCTATCGAGAACCCTTCTGCGAGTGAATTCGTTGCTTCGGGGGCCGGCAGCCTGGTCGTGCTGGGCGGCATCGGCTTGGTGGTACTGCTCACTGCCATGAAGTGGTGGCGGCCGCTCTGGACCGACTGGCTTACCAGTGTCGACCACAAGAAAGTCGGCATTATGTACATTGTGCTGGCAATTATCATGTTCCTGCGCGCTGTTATTGAAGCCGCGGTAATGCGATCGCAGCAATTGGCCGCCTACGATGGTACGGGATACCTATCGGCAGACCATTTTGGCCAACTCTTCACAACGCACGGCACGATCATGATTTTCTTCGTGGCCATGCCGTTCATCACGGGCCTGATGAACTACGTAATGCCACTGCAAATCGGTGCGCGCGACGTCAGTTTTCCACGGCTCAATGCCATCTCGCTCATGCTGACGGTTGCAGGTGCCATCCTGGTCATGATTTCCCTGGTTGTGGGCAAGTTCTCAACCGGCGGCTGGACAGCCTACCCCCCATACACCGGCATTGAATTCAACCCCGGAGAAGGCGTCGATTACTGGATATGGGCCGTCACGCTGGGTTCTATAGGTTCTACGCTCACGGGCATCAACTTTGCCGTGACCATCTACAAGAAGCGCTGTCCCGGCATGCATTTTTTCCGGATGCCATTGTTCACCTGGACAACGCTTTGCACCTCCATCCTGATGATCTTCGCGATGGCGCCGCTTACCGTAGCCAGCCTGATGCTCGCGCTGGACCGCTACGCCGACTTCCATTTCTTCACCAATGGCGACGGCGGCAACATGATGAACTTCGCCAATCTTTTCTGGCTGTTCGGTCACCCCGAGGTATACATTCTGGTGCTCCCGGCGTTTGGCGTGTGGTCGGAAGTGGTGTCGACCTTCTCCGGCAAGCGTATCTATGGATACACCTCGCTGGTGGGGGCAACCATGTGTATTGCCGTGTTTTCGTTCTGTGTCTGGCTGCACCACTTTTTCACGATGGGCCAAAGCGCCAGCGTAAACGCTGCCTTCGGCATCGCCACCATGTTGATCGGCATCCCGACAGGGGTGAAGATCTATGACTGGCTGCTGACCATGTACCGTGGCCGCATCCGGCTAACGGTACCGATGCTGTTCCACGTCAACTTCCTGTTCATGTTCGTGCTTGGCGGGTTCACGGGTATCTTGCTGGCGAACCCGACAATCGACTTTCAGGTGCACAATTCGCTTTTCCTTGTTGCACATTTTCATAACGTAATCATTCCCGGCGTGCTCTTCGGCATGTTTGCCGCGGTACAGTTCTGGTTTCCGAAAGCATTCGGCTTTCGCCTGCACGAAGGGCTGGGCCGCAAAGCGTTCTGGTTCCTGGCGCCCGGCTTCTTTCTGGCTTTCTTCCCGCTCTACTGGATTGGCATGATGGGTGCAACGCGTCGCACCGCCACATGGTCGGATCCAGGCTATCTGCTGTGGTTCTCCATCGCCATGCTGGGCGCACTGATGATCCTGACCGGCACGGCCTTGCTTATCGCCCAAGTCATCGTTTCCATCAAACGACGCAAAGAGCTGGCAGTGCCTCTGGGCGACCCCTGGGATGGGCGTTCGCTGGAGTGGTCCATTCCCTCTCCTGCGCCAAGCTGGAACTTTGCAGTCGTGCCAACCGTTTCCTCCCGGGATGCCTTCATTACTGCCAAGCAGAACGGCACTGCCTACCAGGCACCCTCTTCCTATGAAGATATCCACGTGCCGCGCAACTCGGCGATAGCGCCGCTTATAGGCCTGTTCGCCTGCGCCAGCGCATTCGGCCTGATCTGGCACATCTGGTGGCTCGCCATCGTTGGATTCGTCCTGGTCTGGGCGGTTGTCATCGGCAGTTCATTCAATCTCGAAACCGAGGAAACAATACCCGCAGCCGATATCCGTGCGCAAGATGAAGCCTTCCTCGACGCTGTCCACAAAGCGGCCGGAGTCACGCGCGACGATGAAATGAGCCCAGCCAACCAGGGCAAGGCACTACCCGATTTCATTGACGCCCACCCTGCGCGCAATACAAGAGGCAAAATGACCGAGGCCACGACATGAGCACCCATCAACGTCTTCATCCCGGTGTCAATCTGGGACACACTGATCCGGAGAATCATGAAGAGGCGGAAGAGAAAATCTTCGGCTTCTGGATATTCCTGATGAGCGACCTGGTCCTGTTCTCGGTGCTCTTTGCCACTTATGCAGCAATGAGCGTACAGGGCGTGGCACAAGGCCCATCCCCCGAGGAAATTTTCGGCTTGGGGCCGGTGTTTCTTGAAACCATGGTCCTGTTGGCCTCCAGCTTTACCTTCGGATTGGCCATCCTGGAACTGAAGTACCGGAGCAATCGCAATCGACTCGCGTTATGGCTGACGCTAACGGGCCTGCTGGGTGCCTTGTTCGTCGGCCTGGAGTTGAACGACTACCGGATACTGCTTACCGAACATGGAGCCGCGCCGCAAACCAGTGGCTTTCTTTCAGCCTATTACCTGCTAACCGGCACCCATGCACTGCACGTATCAGTCGCCATTATTTGGCTGATCGTTCTTGCCGTTCAACTTGCCACCATGGGCCCGGTTGGTGCGGTAAAACTGCGCCTGATGCGACTGGCTCTTTTCTGGCACATGCTCGACATAGTCTGGATCGGCATTTTCACCTTTGTTTATCTATACGGGGTCGTTTTATGAGTCAGGACGTTTCTTCGACTGAAAACCACGAGGAAAGTACGGAACAACGCGACTACGTCAAGGGTCTGGTGTTGGCTTTCATCTTAACCATGGCTTCTTTTTCAGTGGTCTGGTTCAAGCTGCTGACCGGCCCTGCTGCACTGGTTCTGCTCGGGCTCCTCGCACTTGTGCAATGCGCCGCGCAGATCCGGTATTTTTTGCACGTTGATGGCCGTTCACACCGGGATGACCTGTTGTTGATCCTTTTCACCTCGCTCATTATCCTGATTATCGTCGGCGGAACGATCTGGATCCTTTGGAATCAGCATGCACGCATGATGTAAAGCAGAACTGTAATATACTTGCGCCCATGTTCGACCCTCGACACTACTTTCGACACAATTTGACCAAGGTCCGGCAATTTTTATTTTGCCTGACCTTTTTGGCTTTTTTGTGCCGGGCGGTGATTCCTATGGGTTACATGCCCGATTTGTCGGGCGAACGCGACAGTGGCCGGTTTGCCATCACCTTTTGCACCGTTGGCGGCGGCACCAGCAGCCTGCTGGTCGACCTGGACTCTTCGTCCGATTCTTCTTCGCCTGATCATATCGGCAACCAGGACTGCCCGTTCGGTGTCGTCATGTCACAGGCGCTGACTCCCGCCCAGGACGCAATCGCCCTGGTCAGTCTCGTCACTCACCACCCTGTGCCACTGCTGCATCGCAATCAGGCACAACCTTCTTTACCGGCCCAGGGTCCCCCGCTGGGTTCCAGAGCGCCCCCTTCAAACCTCGGTTGATTTCTCTTCTCTGATCGTACTGGTTTCGATCATTTTTCAGCGATATTCATCTCGAGGTTTTTTATGTCCGTTCTTCACTCCAACCGGCGTGCGTTCGTCGCACTGGCCGCAATTTTTCTCGCCCCAGCCACATACGCACACGTTACGCTTCAAACAAAGCAAGCGCCCATCGACAGCGGCTACAAAGCCGTTTTCAGTGTTCCTCACGGCTGCCAGGGTTCCTCAACCACAAAAGTCCGCATTCGTATTCCTGAAGGCGTTGTTGGCGTAAAACCCCAACCCAAGTCGGGCTGGAAACTGGAAACCGTCAAGGCCGACTACGACAAACCGCATATGCAGTACGGAACGCGGCTGACATCGGGCGTTAAAGAGGTAACCTGGACGGGCGGCCCACTTCTAGACGAACACTACGACGAATTCGTTTTCGTCGGCTATCTCAGCAGCCAGTTGGCACCCGGCACGACTTTGTATTTTCCCGTTGTGCAGGAATGTGAACAAGGCGTAGCCCGCTGGATTGATCCCCCCTCAGCCGACCACGCCCCTGGCGACCATTCCGACTCTCCTGCACCAACGCTGAAACTGTTGCCAAAACAGTAACGACAGCAGAACGCTGAAGCGCCGTAATAAGCGCTTCAGCCACAAGGAGAGAAAAATGCAAACGCATTTCATGCGTTATGCAGGCACGCCTGCGTCTTTGTCGGGCGGTCTGAAAACACTTGCGCAACTGCTGGGCGCAATGCTCATGATGATGTGGGTACCGCACACCTTTGCCCATGCCTCATTGATTGCCAGTTCACCTGCAATGGGAGCAACCCTGCTGCAAGCCCCGGCCAGCGTTCGCCTGACATTCAACGAGCCCGTCTCGCCCCTCGTTATCCAGCTCATTCTGCCCAACGGCTCAGTGCAGGAAATAACGCAAACCGAAAGCTTACCGGCGGGCCTTGAAGTGGCTTTACCCGCAACAAGCGAACAAGGCACTTACGGCCTGAGTTGGCGCGTTGTGTCGGCAGACGGCCACCCCGTGGGCGGAACCGTGACGTTTTCCGTGGGTAACGCACAGAGCAATTACATACAAACGTCTTCGGCCGATCCTGACCGGACCTTTCTTATCTGGCTGGCCCGCTTCGCAGGGTATATCGGGGCGTTTTTGGGTATTGGCATGACACTTTGGCAGGCGCTTTGCGCCTCGCGCGAAAATCAGCGTCGTCTGGCGACGAATTTACTGGCTCTAGGTGCCGTCGCCACGCTGCTCAATATCGGCTTGTTCGGCATTGATGCGCTTGATCGCCCCATATCGGCGCTGTTTAACGTCGCTGTCTGGCAGACAGCGTTCTCAACAGGGTTCGGTTTTTCCAGCGCGCTGATGCTCGCCGCCTTGGCCTGTGCGGCGCTGGCCTGGCAGACAACGTCTTCTTTAATTCACAGACCAACCGCCGCGCTGGCGCTCGTCCTGCTGGCCACTTCCCTGGCCACCAGCGGCCATGCAAGCAGCGCCTCGCCAGCCTGGCTGACTCAACCCGCCGTCGGGTTTCATGCGCTGGCCGTTACCTTATGGATCGGTTCGTTCCTACCCCTGGCCCATTCGCTGCAAACTGAAACAAAACCGAATCTGTTGAAGTTTTTCTCCAGGCTGATTCCAACGATTCTGATCGTTTTGTTTATCAGTGGCGGCATCCTCGTTTATGTACAGTTCGACACCCTCTCGTCGCTATGGCAAACCGAATACGGACAACTGCTGGCACTGAAGCTGACGCTGCTGACGGCGCTTATCGGGCTTGGCGCCTATAACCGCTATCGGCTGACCAGCGCCGTGCAGGAAGAACAACCCAATGCACGCAACGCCATGCGTCGGGTTATTCACCTGGAATGCGTATTGGCCGTTGCTATCTTCGCCACGGTTGCGTTATGGCGCTTTACGCCGCCGCCACGCGCCCTGAACAGCGCTGTCCAATCTACCCCGACGATTTCAGCACATATTCACGCAGACAACGCCAGCGCCGATCTGTCGTGGACACGATCGGCTCGCACGCAAACCTCAACGTTGACGATTTATCTGTCCAAGGCGGATCTAACACCGCTGAACGCCCAGGAAGTAAGCGTTGCGTTCACCAACGCCGGGGCCGGCATCCAACCCATCGACTTTTCAGCAAAACGAACCAACGACGGTGCCTGGCAAATAACAAATGTTGATCTGCCCAACTTGCCAACCTGGCATATCCGTATCAATGCACTGATTACCGATTTTGAACGCATCCACCTCGAAACGACTTTGGGTGGCGACAAGTGATGGCGTTTACCTCACATCAAACAAACAACCTTAAAACACACATCACACCGGAGAAGCTGCAATGAATCATTGTTCAGACACAAAAACAAAGAACATGTCGCCCAGGTGCGGGCGATCCGGCCCGCTGCTCGCACTCATTGCCCTGGCCCTGGGCTTAACGGGCGCAACCGCAACGGTTTTGGCACAAACTACCCTGCCCACCATTACCGTTACCGGCTCCAGCACAGCGCAATCCAGCTCGCTGACCGTTCCGGACACAGAACAGGCCACAGAGGAAATTCAACAGATTCCGGGCGCAGTTGCCGTTGTGCCGGACACCGCATTCAAAGACGGGCCCGCACAAACGGTTAAAGATGTCCTGGACTGGGTGCCCGGTATCTTTGCGCAGCCCCGCTATGGCGACGATGCGCGCATATCCATACGCGGCTCGGGGATATCGCGCAATTATGGCAATCGCGGCATCAACATGTACATGGACGGCATACCGATCAATACCTCGGATGGCCTGGTGGATAACTTCGAAATCGACCCGACGGCCTATCGCTACGTCGAGGTGTACAAAGGTGCCAACGCACTGCGCTACGGCAGCAATGCACTGGGCGGCGCCATCAATTTCGTTACCCCAACCGGTCGCGATGCCTCGCGCTTCGAAGGGCGATTAGACACCGGCAGCTTCGGCTACGCCAGGGCGCAAGCCAGCACCGGAGCCGCACACGGCAAGTGGGACTATTTCATTACGGCATCGGGCCAGCGCTTTGACGGCTATCGTGAACATAGCGATGGCCACCAGGCACGTTTGAGTGCCAATACCGGATATCGCTTCTCTGCCAACGCAGAAACCCGTTTCTACCTGAACGTCAATTCAATCAGGCAAAGACTGCCAGGCGAGGTTACCAAAGACGTTGCGCTGAACTCACCCAGAAGCGCTGCGCCTGAATTTGTCCAGCTTGATCAACAGCGCAATATCGATTCGGTTCGAATCGCCAACAAGACAACATTGCGTTTTGGCGATACGACAGTCGACTTCGGACTGTTCGGGGTTCATCGCCATGTGATGCACCCCATTTATCAATGGCTTGACTACCGCGTCAATGATTACGGCGGCTTTGTGCGCGCCACCGATGACCGTCAAGTCGGCGGTTTTCGCAATCGTCTGATCGCCGGGGTTAATCTGCATAACGGCTCGATCGACAACAAGCAATACATTAACGTGGATGGATCAAAAGGAAACCTTGCCGCCTCCAATGTTGATGACTCAAAGAACGTTTCGTTTTATGTCGAAAACAATTTTTATGTCAGGCCGGATATTTCCCTGATCGTGGGCGCTGCCCTTCAACATGCAAGCCGCGAACGACGTGACCGATTTACTTCCGATGGCAATCAGTCCGGGCGGCGGACCTATGATCACTTCAGCCCCAAGGTTGGTGTACTTTGGGATATCGACGCCACATGGCAGGCTTTTGCCAACGTGTCTCGCAGTGCCGAAGTACCCACCTTCGATGCCAACACTTTTTCATCGCTGATCAGTTCAAACATTGAGGCCCAGACAGCAACCACGTACGAAATCGGCACACGCGGGGAACGCAAAAACAGCCGATGGGAACTGTCGCTGTATCGCGCCGAGATAAAAAACGAACTGCAATGCTTAACCACCGCACCATGGAGCCCTTGCACGGTCGTCAATGCTGATCGCACGGTGCATCAGGGCATTGAGGCCGGTGCGGGATTCGTCTTCCTAAAATCGGGCCTTGTTCCCGGCGACCGCTTCTGGTTCAACGCCGCGTACACCTATAACGACTTCTTTTTCGACAATGACAGCCGTTATGGCAATAACCGCCTGCCGGGCGTGCCGCCGCATTACCTTCGCGCCGAGCTGCTTTACAAACACCCCAGCGGATTCTACGCCGCGCCCAATGTCGAATGGATGCCCCAGTCTTATTTTGCCGACAACGCCAATCAAGTCAAGGTGGACCCTTATGCACTTTTGAATCTCAGAGTGGGTTACAACGCGCCCGGATCAAAAGCGTCGTTCTACCTGGAGGGCCGCAACTTGCTTGATAAGCGTTATATCGCCAACGTGGCCGTGGCAGGCACGGCAGACGCGGCATCGGCGCTTTTCAACCCGGGCACCGGCGTGGCGATCTACGGCGGTGTGCAGCTCAAATGGTAATTCAAAAATATAAAGGAGCTTAGGATGAAACACTTTCTCAGCCGCCGGCATTTCCTGTCGTTGACGCTCGCCTCCAGCCTCGTTTTATACGGCTGCTCACGCACCGAAGAACCAATCGTCACGAATGGCATCGACATGTCGGAGACCGACATTGGCAGAGACTTCCTGTTAACCGGTACCGATGGCCAACAACACCGCCTGGCCGACTTCAAAGGCAAGGCGGTGTTGATCTTCTTTGGCTTTACCCAATGCCCCGATGTCTGCCCGACCGCCTTGTTGCGTGCCGCCCAGGTTAAGAAGTTGCTTGGCGAAGAGGGTGACCAACTACAGGTTTTGTTTATTACCGTCGACCCGGAGCGCGACACGCCTGACGTCTTGCAAGCCTATGTACAGGCTTTCGACCCCTCATTCATCGGACTGTACGGCGACCTTGAACAAACGGCAAAGACGGCCCGCGACTTCAAGGTGTACTACGCCAAAGTGCCAACGGGGTCGTCTTACACCATGGATCACAGTACGACCAGCTACGTTTACGACCGCTCAGGCCAATTGCGCCTGGGTTTGCGGCATTCACAAACAGCCCGGGAATACGCCGCGGATATCCGGCAGGTATTAGCCCTAAATTAACTTAATCACTCACTCAGGAGACCATCATGTCTACAACATTGAAATTGCCCGTGCGGGCTATTTTTGCCGCTTGCACACTATTCTTTACTATAAGCGCGCATGCTCAGGTTACTGTTGATGAACCATGGGTTCGCGCCACAGTTCCCCAGCAGCAGGCCACCGGCGCATTCATGCGTCTTTCCGCCCAAACCGACAGTGCGCTGGTGCAAGCCGAATCACCCGCAGCCGAGCACGTGGAAATTCATGAAATGACCATGGACAAAGACATCATGACAATGCGCCAGATTCCCCGCCTGGCACTACCGGCCGGCCAAACAGTGGCGCTTAAGCCCGGCGGTTTTCACATTATGTTGATCAACCTGAAGGAGCAGGCCCGAGAAGGTGAACATATCCCGTTGACATTGACCTTTGAACACGCAGACGGCGAACGTGAAGTGGTTAATATCAAGGCGCCAGTGCGTGCGCTGACCAGCACTGCGTCGAACGGCCAACATCATCATCAACAAGCCACGGTTAAAGACACGACCTCCGCCGCCGCACCACACGGCATTTCCGTTACCCAGTGTTGGATACGCGCATTGCCCAATAACCTGCCATCGGCCGCTTATTTCAAACTTCAAAACCACAGTACAGACCGCATTGTATTGACCGGTGCTCAGTCGAAAGCTTTTGGAAAAGTCATGTTGCATGCAAACAAGACCATGAATGGCATGGCTACCATGGTGCACGCCGATAACATTGAAATACCGGCTGGAGCCAGCCTGGAGTTTGCGCCCGGCGGCTATCACGTGATGCTCGAAGAGCCCGCTTCGGAACTGCAAATTGGCAAAAGCGTACCCATTAAACTTTTATTCGGCGACAATCCGCCCATGACAACCAGTTGCGAGATCAAGTCACCGGCAAGTTTATCCCTGAATACGCTGGGAATCGGCTGATTTGAAAGCGAGCCCGGCAGGCATGTGAACAGAGCGCGGTAGACGGCAAGACCTAACCTGATATATTGGACTCAATGTGAACCCTCATAAAATAAAAGAGAACCACCCGATATCAAGGATCCTGACTTTAACACCGCTCACCGCAAACGCTCGATAATCGCATGCCTCAAACGACTGCCAATACACAAACACCCAAGCTGAACCTTAGGATATTAATTGTTTTGCTATCGATCCTGAGCGTGCTGATCGTGGCAACCAATATGCTGGTCGCCAGCTTCAAAACCCAGCGCGACATCCTGATTAATGGGTCTTTGAACTACAACTATGCCTATGCAACCAAACTGGCGGCCAATGTGGAAGACTTCCTGCATTCGGCTCAGCAACAATTGCAGTTCTCGGCCGCACAGCTTGAAACCAAACTGGATGACCCCCAGGCGCTAAAGCTGGAGACCAAACGGCTCAAACAACAAACCAATAGTTTCAACTCAGTGCTGATCGTCGACAAGAGCGGGGTCGTACTCGCCACAGACCCCGAACTGGGCATTACCGGTAAAAAACTGACGTCTACCGGTAGTCAGCTTGCGCTGGAAAAACAACGCTCCCTGATCAGTTCACCGTTCACGGGTCAAACAGGCCGACTTCTCATCAATATTTCAGAGCCCATTTTCGACGCTGAAAATACCTACGCAGGCTATATCAGCGGAACGATATACCTGAACGAACCCAATATCCTGAACCAGTTGCTGGCAGTACATTTTTATCGCGACGATTCATATGTATACGTCGTGGATCAAGATCGACGTATGCTTTATCACCCTGAGCCAGGCCGCGTTGGACAGGTGGTTGCGGATAACGCCGCGATTGAACAGATCGTGAATGGCGAGGACGGCGCATTACGCTTGGTTAATAGCAAGGGCATTGACATGCTGGCCGGCTATGCCGTCATACCCAGCGTTGGCTGGGGAGTCGTTGCTCAGCGGGCAACCGATGCAACGCTCAAACCGCTCAATGACCTGCTGATGGACATGATTCTGCTGTCTTTGCCGCTAACGCTGATTATCGCCCTGCTTATCTGGTGGTTCTCTCGCATCATTGCCTCGCCGCTGCGGCGTCTTGCCGTCAGCGCCATGAGCATGGATCAGGCTAAATCCATCGAGAATATAAAAAAGGCCCCTTCCTGGTATTTCGAGTCGGCCAGCCTTAAAAAGGGTATGCTGGTGGGAACAGGATTGCTACATGAGCGTATCGGCCGCCTTAATCGGGACGCCACCACCGACCCGCTAACAGGACTGCTTAACCGCCGGGCCTTCAACCAGTACCTGACCAACTGGCAATACGTTCGATCCCGCGCGGCACTGATCTGCGTGGACATCGACCACTTCAAAAACATCAATGACACCTACGGGCACGATGTCGGGGACACCGTATTACAACAACTGGCCAAGATCATGCAAACATTATCACGCAAAGAGGATCAGGTTTGTCGTTTGGGCGGCGAAGAGTTTGCCGTGTTAATGCCAGACCTGACACCCGACATGGCCTGGCAAATGGCCGAGCGCCTGCGTGACGGTGTCGAAAAAGCCGCATTCAATACCGTTGGCCATATCACCATCTCGGTGGGGGTCGCCCACTGGCCGGCCCACGTCCGGCTTATCGATGACTTGCCCAAGACGGCCGACTCAATGCTTTACCGCGCCAAAAACAATGGGCGCAATACCGTTGAAATGGCGCCGCCACTGGCCGGCGTTCAATCACATTAAATGATCGACATCGCAGCTCGTGCGGCGGTCATCCCAACCAAGGAGAACCTGCCATGCAAGAATCTCTCCCTGCTTCTCCTCATATTGTCATTGTGGGAGGCGGTGTTGCCGGCATTGAAATGGCAACGCAGCTTTCCCGCCAACACGCGCACGGCCCTGCCCGTTACCAGATTTCATTAATCGATCGCGATACCGCGCATGTCTGGAAACCGATGTTGCATACGATTGCTGCCGGCACCCGCGACGTCGGCCAGCAGCAAACCCCGTTTGCCGCCCAGGCACGTGCCGCGGGGTTCAAGTACGAACCCGGAGAGATGTGCGCACTGGACCGCGTCAGGCACGAAGTCTTGCTTGCCCCGATATTGGACAACGATGGCCGAGAACTGGTGCCGGCCAGACGCGTGCGCTACGACAAGCTGATATTCGCCGTAGGCAGTACCGCAAATGATTTTGGCACGCCGGGCGTGCACGAGCATTGCGTCATGATCGACTCCCGACGCCAGGCGCTTTCGTTCAACGAATCAGTCCGAAACCATATTTTCAAAAGCATCGGCCAGAATAGTGACTTGCGCATCAGTATCGTTGGAGCCGGTGCGACGGGCGTCGAGCTTGCTGCCGAACTGATGCAATTGGCGGACGAATCTCAGGCCTATGGCGCCCCCGGGCTGCGTGAACGGGTTCGCATTACGCTAATTGAAGCAACCGACAGGATTCTGGGCGCATTTCCCGAACGTGTCTCTGCGCTGGCCACCCAGCGATTGCGAAAATTAGGGATCGAGGTGCTACTGGGTACGCGCGTGAAATCGGCACGGGAAGACGGGTTTGAATTGAGTAACGGTGACTTTTTACCAGCCACCATGCGGGTTTGGGCAGCCGGCGTGAAAGCGCCTGAATTCCTGGCCAGCCTGCCCGGACTTGATACCGAAGACAACAACACCCTGGTGGTGACTCCAACTCTGCAAACGCTTCGCGACCCTTCGATATTTGCCGTGGGCGATTGCGCAAGCCTGCTCTTGCCCGGTCACGATCGCCCCTTGCCCCCAACAGCCCAGGTAGCGCATCAGCAAGCGCGTTATCTCATTCGCCACCTGCCTGCTTTGCTCGAGAATCGTCCCGTTCCTCCTTTCAAGTATCGTGACTTTGGCGCGCTGGTCTCGCTTGGTGACTACGATGCCTACGGCTCCCTGGGCAAGTTCAGGCTATTTCGAGGCGGATTCATACGCGGTCGTCTTGCGTCATTCAGCCACATGGCACTCTATCGTACACACCAGGCCAGATTGCACGGCTTTTGGCGCGGCGGTTTACTGTGGTTAGTTGATTTGATTAACTCCCGGGTTAAGCCGCCGGTCCGTCTGGACTGACGACAATTCAAAAGGTGAAACTCAGCAAATAAAAGGCAATCGCCGCAGCAATAACACCCAACCATACAAAGACGCCATCGCGCCCGATAAAACCCAGTCCGATAAGCGCAATGGCGACAAAAGGACCGACGCTGGCCAGCGGTACGACCTCCAACGGCGGCACAGCAAGCGCACATAAAACGCATAAACCGGCCACGACACGACTCCACGGCTTTTGGGTTACCTGTTGGAGACGGGGCCGCAGCGCTTTATCTATGACCCGAACTACCGGGCGAATCTTATGCATCGCCGATTCAATGCGTTCTCCTTTGAAGGAACGCTTCGAAACAAGGCCCGGCAGCCAGAAATGACGCCGCCCAAACAGCATCTGCGCCGCTGTAATCATCACAACCAAACTGAGCAGTGTCGGCACACCCGGCACGCCACCCAGGGGACTGATCACAAAAATAGCAGGTATAAAAAGGAACGGACCGAAACTTCGTTGTCCCACTTTCTCCTGGATATCAGCCACTGAGATCATTTCTTGTTTCTTTGCCAGATCGATGATCGAGTCAATGACATGTTCAAGCGGGTGATCCCGATCGACTTCTTGGCTTTCGTCGGATTTATCCATCCATGATCCTTATGCCCATTTAATCAGTAAGCCAGCCGCAATGCTGCCACAGGCTACTTTATCAGCAAGAGTCGCGCCACTCATAACCAGTCAATTGTTACATTACGTCTGTTTACCAACTAACACTTTTGATGATTGGAAAGCTTTGATAGGCAAGCAGATAATGAAGTTGTTTCTAACTCAGGAGTAACTGATGCAGGCTAAATCTAAAAGTCAACAGCGGGCTGCAGGTGTCGCACTTTCAGCGAAAGAAGGAGAAACGAAAACGAATGAATTAAAAGGTGCTTCAAAAGCGATGTACAAATCAATGACCAAAAAAGAATTAGAAGAAATGGCCAGTACCAGTCGGTCGGACAAACCGAAACATAAAAAATAAACACGTTTGGCAGGCTATATAACGCTCATCCCAATCCATTGGGAGATCACGGAAACGCTACGTGAACTTTTAAAGGAGGATTGAATGACCCAGACAATGCCCCCACAGAAACAGGATGACCAGCCTGGGCGCGAGTCAGAAATGCATCCAGCCCCGATTTATGATGATCCCAACTATCAATCCGCCGATAAGTTGCTTGGCAAAGTTGCACTGATTACCGGCGGAGACAGTGGAATTGGTCGTGCAACCGCTATTTCGTTTGCCAAAGAAGGCGCGAAGATTGCGATCGTATACCTCGACGAGGACAGGGACGCCGAAGAAACCCAGCAATGCGCCGAGGGTTATGACGTTGAAGTTCTTTTGATTAAGGGCGATATAGGTGATGTTGAGTTTGCGAAAAAATGCGTTACTGACACGTTCGAACATTTCGGAAAGCTCGATATCCTAGTCAACAACGCAGGCGAACAACACACAGCGGCTGAACCTGAAGACATAACTCAAGAACAAATGGTTCGCACGTTTCAAACCAATTTCTTTAGTATTGTAACGATAACCCTTGAAGCTTTGACTGTTATGGGTGAAGGTGCATCAATTATCAACACATCGTCTATCACGGCATTTAAAGGTAATCCCGATCTAATTGACTATTCTGCTACAAAAGGCGCAATTACCTCATTTACCCGCTCACTTTCAACAAAAATTGCCGACAGAAAAATTCGAGTGAATTCGGTTGCGCCCGGCCCTATCTGGACTCCGTTAATACCCGCTTCCTTTTCAGCAGACAAGGTAGCGAAATTTGGAAAATCCACACCGATGGGCAGGCCTGGTCAGCCTTTTGAAGTCGCCCCAGCATATGTATATCTCGCTAGCTCCGATTCAACATATGTGACCGGACAAACGATACATGTCAATGGAGGAACGATCATAAACAGTTAATTACTCCACGTGAAAAACCGATGCAAGTTCGGATAGCAGGCCAATACACTGGGCGCAGGCCAGAAACTGGTTGGTGTCGTACCGTGAAGAACGTAAGCCCTTGTTCATGTATATTTAAATGATACTGGGCAGCAAGCGATATTCTCAAGAAACCAGGAACTGCATATGTCGGCAACCATGAAAAAGACGCCTGCACCACCGAATTCGTTGTTACCCCAAAAGCCCCATTGGCTATGGGGCCGGGCGATCCGGGCTGCGATCAGTATTTTCCTGCCTTTTATGGCCGGGCTCATGCTGGGCGACATCATGGCTGGGATGTGGGTCGCCATGGGATGCCTGATGATGATCACGGGGGAAATATCAGGGCGTTACCCGGACATATACCGCGCCATGCTTGTTTCTGCCTTGATCGGCTCATTGGGATATCTGGCCGGATACCTGCATATATTGCCCTGGAGCATTGTGGTTGTAATGATGATGCTAACAGGCGCGGCAGCCCAACTTCTTAGCGGCGTCAGTCATACCTTGTCCATTGCAATGCTGCAGTTTTTATTGCTGGCCTCTATTGCCTTGGGGGTCCCTTCCATCGATCACTTCTGGATGCCCGTTTTTCTGTACCTTGCGGGCATGGCACTTTACGCGCTTATATTAAGCATTGAAATTGTGATCTGCCAATACACCCCACTCCAGTCGAACAACAAATACAACATAAACAAAGCTGCAGATGAAAGCCCTGCCGGCAACTCGGCAGATTTTAATTTCGCAAAGCCATCAAGTTTTCAATATGCGCAGGCCTGCGCGTTGGCGGTATGCCTGGGCGTTGCCTATGGCATTCACGGGTTTGACGATAATCCGCATTGGTTCTGGATTCCGCTCACCGTCGGGCTCATCATGAAGCCTGACTTGGGCCCAATTCATAAACGGGCCCTTCAACGGATAACCGGAACATTACTGGGGGTTATCGTTGGCGTACTCATCTTGATCCTCATTCCCAAAAACGATGTCTTTGTTCTGGTTATGGCCGTACTGGCCGGCATATTACCTTGGGCAATGAAATACTCGTATGCCATGCAGGCTGTTTTTCTAACGCCATTAATCCTGATGTTGATTAACATTATCCTGCCTGGCAGCGCCGATATAAATTACGCCATTCAACGGTTATTGGACACCATCATCGGAAGTGTGATTGTTGTTGCGTTTGGTTACCTGCCATTGAAATGGTATCAGTCGAAATACCTTAAACATTAAGCGCTGCCACCAGATGAAAAAAAGGCCACCCATTCGGATGGCCTTGTCGTGGTTGGCCGACTAGGCCACCTTGCGAAGATGCCCCAACTGGTTGTGCGGGTCAATCACGAACTTCTTGGGCACACCCGCATCAAATTCACTGTAACCGCGCGGCGCGTCGTCCAGGCTGATGACCTGCACGCCCACTACTTCGGCGATGTTGATGCGGTCCCATAATATGGCCTGCATAAGCGCCCGGTTGTACTTCATGACCGGTGTCTGGCCGGTAAAGAAACTATGCGACTTGGCCCAACCCAGGCCGAACCGCACGCTTAACGAGCCATGCTGGGCAGCGTTGTCGACACCGCCCGGGTCTTCGGTCACATACAGGCCGGGAATGCCGATCTTGCCGGCGGCGCGGGTGATGTCCATGAGCGAGTTCAACACAGTGGCAGGCGCCTCGGTTTGTGAGCCCGAATGACCATGGCCACGCGCCTCGAACCCCACCGCATCGATGGCGCAGTCGACTTCGGGTGTACCCAGAATTTGCGCGATCTGGTCCCCCAATGAAGCATCCAGGGACACGTCGACGGTTTCAAAGCCCACCTTGCGCGCATGTGCCAGACGCTCGGCGTTCAGATCGCCCACAATGACCACCGCTGCACCCAGCAGGCGCGCCGAGGCGGCCGCAGCCATACCCACCGGCCCGGCACCGGCTACGTAAACTGTACTGCCCGGCCCGACGCCGGCGCTAACCGCTCCGTGAAAGCCGGTAGGCAAAATATCAGACAAGCAGGTGAGATCCCCGATTTTTTCGAGTGCCTGGTCCTTGTCGGGAAAGCGCAGCAAATTGAAGTCAGCGTAAGGCACCATGACGTATTCAGCCTGGCCACCGATCCAGCCGCCCATGTCTACATAGCCATAGGCGCCGCCGGCGCGCGATGGATTCACGTTTAAACATACGCCTGTATCCTGCTCTTTGCAGGTGCGGCAACGACCGCAGGCCACATTGAAAGGTACCGATACGATGTCGCCTTTTTTCAGGAACTCGACATCGCCGCCTGCCTCGATCACTTCGCCGGTAATTTCATGGCCCAGGATCAGGCCCGAAGGCGCGGTAGTGCGACCGCGCACCATGTGCTGGTCCGAGCCGCAGATATTGGTGGACAGTACCTTGAGGATGACGCCGTGGTTGGCCTTCTTACCCGCCGGAGTGACCAGCTCGGGAAAAGGGATGGATTGCACTTCGACTTTACCTGGCCCGACGTAGGCTACGCCTCTATTAGTAGACATTATTTCTCCTGTTGGGGATTGTGAAAGTTCGTCGCCCCTGCCCAAAGACAAACATTGGCATTTGTCCAGCAACAGCCACGGATGCCGTCGCAAAGGCCTCCGGGTATAGATGTTAGCCAGTCAAGATGTCTCCTCCTTTCTGGCCACCGACGCCTGCTGCTGAACGACGCAACAAATTGATTCTAGTCCACTTGCCTCGTGCCGCAAAGGTACTAATTGTCTAGCTAGAACCGATTGTGCGTACGTGGCGCTTTTCCAAATCGAATGGCATCACTGAAGGCTTCCACACAAAGATGGAGATGCTTTCGCGCAGAGCGTATGGGTTC
>TARA_R100000306_G_scaffold42645_1_pt1 | contig 30093 bp, 27 predicted proteins | sample TARA_R100000306 | Tara Oceans TARA_R100000306 (sample SAMEA2620824) | marine metagenome | biome: marine biome (ENVO:00000447); feature: mesopelagic zone (ENVO:00000213); material: "saline water (ENVO:00002010), including plankton (ENVO:xxxxxxxx)" | depth 1000 m | reverse complement strand
GTTGTCCATGCCGCGGATGGTGTTCTGTACCACTTCCGCGCCTTTTTTCGCGATCGCAACCGACCGCTCCGCAACCGCGGAGGATTCAGCCGCGTTCGAAGATACCTGGTCGATGGACACCGCCATCTCGTTCACCGCGGCGGAGGCGCCGGCAATTTCCTGGGCCTGGTGCTCGGAGGCATCCGCCAGGTGCATGGCCGTGGCCTGGGTTTCCTGGGCGGCTGACGCTACCCGTACCGCAGTGCCACGAATCGCCTGTACCAGTCCGCGCATCTGGTCGATCGCGTAGTTGATGGAGTCAGCGATGGCGCCGGTGAAGTCCTCGGTAACCGTGGCCTCCGTGGTCAAGTCACCATCCGCCAGGTCAGCCAGTTCGTCCAGCAGTCGCAGGATTGCGTTCTGGTTCTGCTCGTTCTGTTCCTGGGTTGTTGCCAGGCGCTCCTGGGCTTCGCGGTAGAGCACCACACCGATCATCACAACGATACCGACCATCGCGGCCAGGATGATGAACGCCAGCGTGGGGCTGACGAAACGGGATCCGGCCTGGCCGGTGAATTTCTCGGACAGAACCGACAGTTCGTCCAGCAGAACCTGTGAGTTCTGGAAGATGTCGCTGGCTGCAGTACGCACCTTGAAGAGGTCGGGAGAGGCTTCAAGGATGGCGTCTACGTTCTGGGAAACGAATTCGAACAGTTCGCCAACGGCTTCCAGGCCATAGATGGCGTCTTCATCGTTTACCTGGGAGATGCCCATGGCCGGGTTGCCATTGACCTGGCCGTCAAGAACCCGGCCAAACAGGCTGGCATCGCGGCCGAACCGGTCGGCGGCGATAACCGCGTCTTCGTCACCGGAGAGAACGTTGTTGACCGAGCGAACGATCCGCTCCGCCAGCAGTGACTGGCGCTGAGCCAGTGCGATCTGTTCGGCGGGCGCATCGTTGTCCAGCAGGATTTGAACGATGTCGTCGTATTCCACCTGCAGCTGCGGGATGGTTTCGTTCAGCGTCCGCGCCACTTCGTGAAGGCCGAGTACTGCGTCCTGGGTGGACAGGATACTGTCGGCGTTGTCACGAACGGACTCCCAGGTTGCCTGCACGTTGCTGTTCTGTGCAACCTCGCTCGGGGGCAGGCCGGTTTCCGGATTGCCGTCAACTACATAGCTCCACAGCTGTTCGAACTCGTCACGGGAACGTCGCAGTGCGTCGAACGCTGAAGCGGTGCCACCGGCGGCTTCCGTCGCGTTTTTCGCGATTTCCTGGGACAGCACCCTCAGTTCGGCTGAGTGAGCGATGTATTCCTGATCGTTCTGGCTGTCCCGATTGATAATGAACAGCACCGCAACGAGCAGGACGGTCAATGCGATCAGCGCGGCAATCAGGCCGGCAACCAGTTTGTTGCCTCCCTGTCCCATACTGAGTCTTCCGGCTCTATTTTTCATTTTCTGGCTCCCGGCCTCTTCGTAATAGTGGCAAGTTTGTTTCTGCGGGCGTTGGGCAGGCGGGAAGATGTTCCTGCCAATGTCACCACCCTTACCATTGCGCTACATCCAGGAAGCGTTCGTCACCGAGAAGCTCGGCGGCGGAAAACACTTTCCAGACTTCCTCGTTACGCTCGTAGCCGCCATTCACAAACGGCTGAACGCTTGCAGGCACATCCTGTGGCGATGCCACGAAGCTGTCCACTGCGAAATACTGCATGCCTGAGACGCTGTCGACCACCAGGCCACTGAATACGTCGCCCTGCTCGACAACCAGTACCCGGCGTTCGCGAGTGCTGCGTGAAGAACGGGGAACTTCAAAAAAGCCGGCAAGGTCGACCAGTGGCAGGAGGCGGCCACGTACGTTGGCGGCGCCCATCATAAACGGATGAACACCGGGTATATGGGTATAGCGGGGAACATGGAGAATTTCAGTGACTTCACCCATGGGCGCTACGTAACGCTCACCCGCCAGAACAAAGCCGATTCCGTTCCAGAGTTCAACGGCTTCCTGTTGTTCCGGCAGACCGGCAGCCAAGGCGCGGCTGCGTCGGGCGATATCCGTCAGAACGGCAAAGGGGGCGGCCTGGGCGGACATGCTTACTCCACGGTTGGGGATCAGGCAATCAGGCTATTGATTGTTTTGATCAGGTCGTCTTCAACGACGGGTTTTACGAGGTAACCCTTTGCACCCTGACGTGTTCCCCACACGCGGTCTGTTTCCTGATCCTTGGTGGTGACAATCACTACCGGGATAGAAGCGGTTTCCGGGGCGCGGGTCAATTGACGAGTTGCCTGAAAGCCGTTCAGGCCGGGCATAACGACGTCCATCAGGACCAGATCTGGTGTTTCGGCGCGTGCCTTGGCAACGCCGTCGGCTCCGTTGTCGGCCGTCAGCACGTCGTGCTTGTGCTTTTCCAGAATGGTCGAGATTTTCTTAACCTCTGTCGGGGAATCATCAACAATCAGAATGCGGGCCATGGTGTCCTCAATAGTTCTTTGCTTCAGCAGTTTTACTGTTCCGCCTGGGGAACATACTGGCGAATCGTGTTTAGAAGCTCGTCCTTGCTGAACGGTTTGGTCAGGTACTGGTCTGACCCGACAATCCGGCCTTTGGCCTTGTCGAACAGTCCGTCTTTACTGGAGAGCATGATGACCGGCGTCTTTTTGAAAGAGGAATTGTTCTTGATCAGTGCGCAGGTCTGGTAGCCGTCCAGCCGGGGCATCATGATATCGACGAAAATGATATTGGGCTGGGAATCGGCAATTTTCGCCAGAGCGTCAAAGCCATCTGTTGCGGTAATGACTTCGCAACCGACTTTCTTAAGAAGGGTTTCGGCGGTGCGACGAATGGTCTTGCTGTCGTCGATCACCATAATCTTCAGATTCTCGAAGTTGTCATCCATTGTCCAACTGCCTTGCGCTCAGCGACTGTCGTTATTTTCAACCGGGGTTTTTAACACAAACATTAACGATGTTCTATAAATCCCGCTCATTTATAGAGTATTGGGGGCCGGATAAAAAGTATAACTTTGTGACCAAATGTACTTCTGCCTGGAAAGTCACGAAATTGATACAGGATTTCTCCGGATGCATTCGCGGCTCGGGTACAATACCATTTGTGTCCACAGCATAGCACTTATTCCCAGGATCGCTCTGCAGACCGGTTCGTGTTTTCAACCTTTTATCTGGCGAGGCATTATGACAGTCCGACTTGGTATCGTGATGGACCCCATAGAGAAGATCCATTTCAAGAAAGACAGCTCACTGGCCATGTTGCTGGCAGCGCAGAAGCGGGGCTGGGAAATCGAGTATATGGAGCTGCCAGACCTGTATCTGAAAGGTGGGCAGGCGAGGGCCCGAACCCGTGACCTGACTGTACACATGGACCCGGAAGACTGGTTCGGTTTCGGTGGCGCCCAGGACCGCGCTCTGGGGGACCTCGACGTTATCCTGATGCGGCAGGATCCACCGGTGGACCGGGAGTTCCTGATGGCCACGTTTATTCTGGAAATCGCCGAGCAGCAGGGTGCCCTGGTGGTCAATCCAGCGTCTACGCTGCGGGATTGTAACGAAAAGTTGTTTGCCGCCCAGTTCGAAGACTGCACCCCGCCATTGATCGTCACCCGTTCGGCCGAGCGACTGAAGGAATTCTACGCCGAGCATGGTGACGTCATCATGAAACCGGTGGATGGCATGGGCGGGCGCTCCATCTTCCGGGTCAAGGAAAACGACGATAACCTTGGGGTTATTATTGAAACCCTGACCAACGATGGCGCCCACCAGGCGATGGCGCAGAAATACGTACCCGAGATCAAACAGGGCGATAAACGCATCCTGTTGATCGATGGCGAGCCGGTTCCCTACGCGCTGGCGCGCATCCCCTCTCAGGGTGAGAATCGTGGAAACCTGGCCGCCGGAGGGCGGGGGGAAGGTCGTGAACTCACGGTACGTGATCGGGAAATCTGTGACCGTGTGGCGCCGGTGCTCAAGGAAAAAGGACTCATTTTTGTCGGCATCGACGTCATCGGTGACTACCTCACCGAAATCAATGTCACCAGTCCCACCTGCATCCGGGAACTGGATGCCGCCTATGGCATTGATATTTCAAGTCAGTTGCTGGATGCCGTCGAGCGCCGTCTGAAGTAATGGTGTCCAGCCAGGTTTAACCGAGGGTAAATAGCAGTAATGGCAGTACAGGTCAGCGATTTCGATCGGTTTTCGTTCACGCTCTTCATGGCGCTGGCGCTCCACGCCATCGTGGTGCTGGGTATTACCTTTGCGCCCGAGCCCCCGCGTTCCTCGGCCCAGACCATGGAAATCACGCTCTCCCAGTTTGATGACGAGACTGACCCGGAGGAAGCCGATTTTCTGGCCCAGACCAGCCAGAAAGGCAGTGGTACCGAGGAGGAGCCGGTGGAAATGACCACTCCGCAGCCTTCCGAACTCAGCCAGCCGGAGGTCGCTGAGGTTCAGCCGGAGCCGCCGTCCCGCGTTGAGCCCAGGCAAGAGCAGGAACAGCCGGTAGTGCAGACGCAGGCCCAGAATGAACGCCAGGTGTCGGAGCCTTCAGCGGCGGAGCCGGCATCGGATGAGCCGCTACCGGTGAAGGAAAAGAAAAGCCTGATGGAGCGCAGTCTGGAGATTGCCAGTCTGGAGGCGCGGTTTGATCAGCAACGCAGGGCCTACGCCAAGAAACCCCGGGTCATGCGTGTTACCGCGGCTTCGACGTTGAAATCAACCAACGCCTGGTATGTTCAGAACTGGGTCGGCAAGGTAACCCGTGTCGGCAATATCAACTATCCTACCGAGGCCAGGCGAGCCGGAATCTATGGCACTCTGCGGATGCTGGTTTCCATGAAGAAGGATGGCACAATAAAGGAACTGGCTATACTCGAATCATCCGGCAGTAGCGTGCTTGATGATGCAGCCATACGCATCGTGAGAATGGCAGCGCCTTTCGCGCCTTTCCCGGATGAGATGCGCGAGAATGTCGACGAACTGGAAATTATCCGCACCTGGGTATTCGAACGGCGGGGGCTGACATCGGGATGACAGCATCAAAACACTCTCCACACAGCCTGCGGCACCAGTTTCTGGTGGCGTCTCCTTATTTGCAGGACCCACGTTTCCACGGTGCAGTGATCTATCTGTGCGAGCATTCGGATGAAGGCGCCCTGGGGCTGACGGTGAACCACCCCCTGGACATCCACCTGGGGGAAATTCTGGAGCAGCTGGACATGGAGGGCGGCGAGCTCGACGTTCCGGTATACGGAGGTGGCCCGGTTCAGCCCGAGCGCGGGTTTGTGCTGCATTCCCCGGACGCGGGCTGGCAAAACACGGCGCAGGTGGCTGACGACGTCTTGCTGACCACCTCCCGTGACGTACTGTCTGACATTGGCGCAGGCAGCGGGCCAAAGAATTACCTGGTGTGCCTGGGCTATGCGGGCTGGAGTGAGGGACAGCTGGAAGAAGAGCTCTCCAGCAACGCCTGGCTGACCTGTCCCGCCACCGCCGACATCCTGTTCGGGACACCCTGGGAGGAGCGGTATCAGGCCGTGCTGAAGCTCATTGGCATTGACCTCAACCAGCTCAGTGAGTTTGTGGGCCATGCCTGAGGCTGGAAACCGGCGGGTAATGGCGTTTGATTTCGGCACCCGACGAATTGGCGTGGCCAGTGGTCAGGAAATGCTGGGCATTGGCAAGCCTCTGACCATGCTGCCGGCCCGTGATGGGGTTCCCGACTGGGAGCAGATTGGTCGGCTGCTGAAAGAATGGCAGCCGGACCGGGTGCTGGTCGGCCTGCCCCTGAACATGGATGACACTGAAAATGACATGTGTGCACGGGCGCGGAAATTTGGCAAACGCCTGCACGGTCGCTTTCACGTCGAGGTTGAGATGGTGGACGAACGTCTCACCAGTTTTGAGGCCAAGGGCGATGTCATGGCGTCCGGTGGCAGCCGTGATTTCGGCCGCGATGGCGTCGATGACCGCGCCGCCGTGCTGATTCTGGAAACCTGGTTTCACCAGCAGGAGTCTCGTTCGTCCTGACCGGGACCGGGCTGCTGACTATGGGGATTTAAATGACTGCATTGCTTGAAATCGACCGGCTGCTGGATGATCTGGAAGCTGGCCTGCGCAAAAAGCTGGAAGAGCGGGGCGTAACCTCCCCGGCGCTGATTGGCATTCGCACCGGCGGTGTCTGGCTGGCGGATGTCCTGAGTAAGCGCCTGGGCCTGCAGGAACCCTGGGGGGAACTGGATATTTCCTTCTATCGCGACGACTTCAGCCGCATTGGACTGAACCCGAAAGTGAAGCCGTCCAGCCTGCCGTTCAGCACCGAAGACCGCGACATTATCCTGATCGATGACGTGATCATGAGCGGCCGTACCATTCGCGCGGCCATGAACGAGATCTTCGATTATGGCCGGCCGGCGAGTATCATCCTCGCCACGTTGGTGGATCTGGGCGCTCGGGAGTTGCCTGTTCAGCCGGATGTGACTGGGCGGGTGCTTGCCCTGCAGTCGCATCAGCGCGTCAAACTGCGCGGGCCGGACCCACTGCACATAGAACTTCAGGAAACAGGCCACTAATCAGCGAACGCATAACACCAACAGGCGACCCATGACGGCAACCGATCCCTCAAAAACCTCCCTGCAGCTGACCGCGGACGGCCAGTTACGCCATTTCCTGACCCTCGATGGTCTGAACCGCGCTCTGCTGACGGAAATCCTGGACACCGCGGATTCGTTTATCGAAGTGGGGGAGCGCAGCATAAAGAAGGTGCCACTGCTGCGGGGGCGTACCGTGGTCAACCTGTTCTTCGAATCCAGTACCCGCACCCGCAGCACCTTCGAACTGGCCGCCAAACGGCTGTCGGCCGACGTGCTCAACCTGGACATCAACACGTCCGCAACGTCCAAGGGCGAATCCTTGTCGGACACACTGCTGAACCTGGAAGCCATGGCCAGCGACATGTTCGTGGTGCGCCATTCCCAGAGTGGTGCACCCCATTTCATCGCCGAGAGCGTGACTCCGGGAGTTGCCATTATTAACGCCGGCGACGGCCGCCACGCCCACCCAACCCAGGCCATGCTGGACATGCTCACCATTCGCCAGCACAAGGGCGGATTCGAAGGTTTGAAGGTGGCGATTGTCGGTGATGTGCTGCACTCGCGGGTGGCCCGTTCCCAGATTCGCGCCCTGAATGAATTGGGCGCCGCTGAAGTACGCGTCATTGCGCCTGCCACCCTGCTGCCAAGGGACGTTGAGAGCCTGGGGTGCACCGTGGAATACGACATGACCCGGGGTATGAGAGATCTGGATGTGGTGATCATGCTGCGCCTTCAGAAAGAGCGCATGGAGGGCGCACTGCTGCCCAGCGAACGCGAGTTTTACCGGCTCTACGGCCTGAATCAGGAGAAGTTGGCGTTGGCCCATCCCGAGTGTATCGTCATGCACCCTGGGCCGATCAACCGGGGCGTGGAAATCGAGTCTGCGGTGGCCGATGGGCCGCAATCAGTGATCCTGAATCAGGTCACCAATGGCATCGCCATTCGTATGGCGGTGATGTCCATGGCCATGGGAGGCCAGATGGCCGAGCGTAGTCGCAAGCTCGCGGGGAGGGCCCAGGGATGAGCAGCCTTAAGATTATCGGTGGCCGCCTGGCCGATACCAATGCCGAAACCACTGTTCTGGTCCGTAACGGGCGTATCGCCGCCCTGGGCGAAGCGGCCGGGAAGGAACCCGCCGACCACGATTTCGACGCCACAGGCTGCCTCCTGACACCCGGATTTGTGGATCTGTGCTGCAACCTGCGGGAGCCGGGCAACGGCCAGAAAGGCAATATTGCTTCGGAAAGTCTCGCCGCCGCGCATGGAGGCTTCACAACCCTGTGTGCCTCGCCGGACACCTCGCCGGTCAATGACTCAGGCGCGGTAACCAACCTGATCCTGGACGTGGCCGCGAAGCGCTCTTCGGTGCGGGTATTGCCGGTTGGCGCAATAACCCGTGGCCTGGAAGGCGAACTGCTCAGTGACATGGCGGGCCTGGCCGGTGCTGGCTGTATTGCACTGGGCAACGGCGCCCGCCCGGTGAAAAACGCCAGGGTGTTGCGCCGCTGTATGGCCTACGCCCGAACATTTGGCCTGACGGTGATGTTCAGCCCCGAAAACCAGGCGCTGGCGGCGGACGGCTACGCCCACGATGGCCTTGTGGCCTCCAGGCTGGGCCTGCTGGGCATCCCGGAGGTGGCAGAAACCGCCGCGGTCATGGAAATGCTGTTGCTGGCAGAGGAAACCGGGGTTCGACTGCACCTTGGTCAGCTCTCCTGTGCCCGCAGCGTGGAAATGCTGGCCGATGCCCGCAAGCGAGGCATTGCAGTAACCGCCGATGTGGCCATGCACCAGTTGATGTTCACCGAGGACGCCCTGTCGGGATTCGACAGCCGCTATCACGTGCGACCGCCACTGCGCTCTGAAAAGGACCGCCAGGCGTTACTGGGCGGTGTGCGGGATGGCGTGATCGACGCCATTACAAGCCAGCACCAGCCCCACGATTCCGCTGCCAAGCAGGCGCCTCTGGCGGCGACGGAACCGGGGCTGTCCACCATCGAAAGCACGCTGTCGATGGGGTTGTTGCTGGTCGAACGTGGCGATCTGGATATGGGTAGCCTGATCCGCTCGCTGACTGGTGGCCCGGCGGAGGTCATTGGCCATTCTGCCGAACTCCGGCAGGGTGCGGTTGCAGACCTGTGTGTGTTTGATCCCGACGCCACCTGGGTTCCCAGCGACAGCAGCCTCAGCTCCGTTGGGCGTCATGTGCCGCTGCCAGGAAAGGCCCTTCCGGGCCTCGTTCGTCTGACTCTGTGCGACGGGCGGCAGGCCTGGCCTCAATCTGACCTGTAGCTCCCGTCTTCAGATCGCTTCATATCAGCAAAGTGTGGCAGAGGTTGCGTAGCCTCTGTCGAGCCCGTCACAGTTCCTTACTTTTTTGCCCCAGAGCCCTTGAAGACAGGCACCTGTGCCAACGTATTCTTACCATCGCCGGCATAGTCTCGGCGAAGGAATGCGGTGACCTGTGCACATGTGGATGTGCCGTCGCCCTACAATAATAATTCAGGAGTCATCCCCGTGAAATCAGTCAACCTCCCGCGAAAGGCCACTGCGGTGGTAGCCTTGTGTGCCACTCTTGTGTTGTCGCCGTTCGTCCAGGCGGAATCAGACATCATGGAGCGAAGCTTCTGTGTGTTTGATCCGGTCGGTGCCAACGGGCCTCTGTTTGCCATTACCAAAACCTTCCAGCCAGTGGCCCTCAAGGAAGGTATCAGGCTGGACCTGCGTGCCTATACCGACGAGAAAGTCGCCGCCGAGGACTTCAAGGCCGGCCAGTGTGACGCCGTCCTGCTGACCGGTACCCGCGCCCGTGAATTCAACAAGTTTACCGGCACCCTGGAAGCCATGGGCGCTGTGCCCGGTGAAGAGGAAATGCGGCTGCTGTACAACACCCTCAGCCAGGAAAAGGCACGCCCGTTCCTGATTGACGGTGACTACGAAGTGGCTGGCGTGTTCCCCGGCGGCGCGGTGTACCTCCACACCCGGGATCGGGCCATTGATTCGGTGGAAAAACTGCAGGGAAAACGCATTGCCACGCTGGATTTCGACACCGCGTCCGTGCGCATGGTGCGCCACGTGGGGGCGTCTGTGGTGGGATCCAACTCGGCCAATTTTGCCGGCAAATTCAACAACGGCAGTGTTGATCTGGCCTACGCCCCGGCAGTCGCATACTCGCCCCTGGAACTCTACAAGGGCGTGAATCCGAACGGCGGGGTGTTCAAGTACGCGTTGGCCTATATGAACTTCCAGGTGATTATCCACCGCGACCGCTTCCCGGACGATGCTGGCCAGATGGTGCGTGACCAGGCCATCAAACGCATTGACGAGGCCTATGAAATCATCGCCGAAGCCGAGGCTGGTATTCCCGACGACGTTTGGATGCATCCGCCACAGGAAGATGTGGCCGAGTACGACAAGATGCTGCGCAAAGTGCGGTTGTCGTTGCTGGAGGATGGTGTCTACGACACACGTGCGATCAGCCTGATGAAAGCGATTCGTTGCCGGGTGGACGGTTCCCGTTCCGAGTGCGCCTCCTGAGCCGAGAATGGAAGGGGCCCGGGCGGGCCCCGGTTAGCGCCTTAACGGATGGAGTCTTTCAGTGCCTTGCCTGCCTTGAAGCCGACGGTTTTGCTGGCGGGTATCTTGATGGTTGCACCGGTTTGAGGATTACGGCCATCCCGAGCCTCACGGCTGCGGATGTTGAAAGTACCGAAGCCGATCAGAGTGGTATCTTCGCCACGGGCAGCGGCCGAGGAGATCTGATCGGTAAAAGCGGTGATGACTTCGCTGGCTTTGTCCCGGGACAGTCCGGTTTTATCCGCAACGGCGGCGGCAAGTTCAGGTTTGCGCATCGGGTACTCCTTTTTGTCGTTTTTGGTCACTGGCCGGCGGATGCGAAACCGTCGGCTGATCAAATCTATAGCGGTTTGCAGGCCAATGTGCAAACCGGTAATCAGAATGCATTTGAAACTCCGTATCCAATTGCGGGACGTGTCTCATAAAAACAGGGAGTTGTCGGCGATAATACCGTTTTGGTTACAAACCGTAACAGATTGTGAGTGCTGCCTCGGCCTGGCGACACTCCGGTTCTGAACAAATGCTCCGCACAACAAAAACGCAGAAAAGTGGAAGGTATTACGTTATGACGAGTTTTCAGAAACCCGCCAGTCCGGCTCACCGGGGCAATACACGTTTCCGTGGAGCAATGGCCGCTGTACTTGCCAGTGTGGTTTTGAGTGGTTGTGGTGTCGTCAACAACATGATCTACAAAACCACCGGCGACGTGATGCAGGGCTTTTCTCGCAACCACACCGTACCCTATCTGCTGGAAAGTGACGATCTCGCCATGGGTTGCGCCATGAGTGAGGCCACCGCGCCCCTGCTGATGTCTTTCGGTCGGGTTACCAGTGAGCCTGACCAACTGGCGGTAATGCTGTACCTGTCGGCTGGCGGGTGTGCAGAGGAGCAGGCACGGGAACACGAATTGGATGGCCTGGCGGCACTGCGCGCGATGGATGCGGAAGAAGCGGAAGACGCCATGATTCGCCAGAAGCGCGCACTTTCCCTGGCCGCCAAACGCTATCACCGGGGCTGGAAGCACCATAACGCCTTCTATGGCAAACCCGATGCGGGTGAGTGCCCTGGTTTCGATGATGACCTGGGCGAGTTCATCTACATGGCGGGCTTGTTGTCTGGCTTGCAGGCCCTGAACGCTGAAATTCAGTCCACCTCGTCCATCGGCGTCCCCAAGAACATTGGCTCTACGGTTTCGCGCGCGACCCGTTGTCTGGAAAACGACAAATGGTGGGGGGCTCCCATGGCACTGCGTGCGACTGTCTGGGCAATGATTCCTGGCGCACTGCCAGAAGGCGAGGACCCTTTCGAACGGCTGGAAATTGCCGACGCCCAGGGCGAGGAAGCTGGTGTCAGGATCAGCCATGTGTTCCACGCCATCGCGGCCCAGAACGAAGGTGACGAGGAACGCCTTCGCGATGTGATCCGTAGCCACGCTCAGGCCATCGAGGAAACGCCAGCGAACGAGGAGTGGGCCTTTGTCGATGCGATGGCCACGGACATGATTGTGGCGATCTCCGATCGACTGTGGATGGAGAATACCGGGCACCGGACGCCCATGGGGCAACTGGGTACCTTCTGGGATGACGAGAAGGAAGCGGTCGAAACCATGGATCTGGACGATCTGCTGTAAATCAATGTTCCCAGAGTGAGCTGTTATGACCCAGGGTGGTTTTCGACGTAATGGGTTGGAGTGGTTGTCCTCTCTGCCGGCCTGTCTGCTTCTGCTGTCGGTGGTGCTGTTTTCCACCAGCAGCGACATCCACAATCAGATGCTGCGCGGCGGCGAGCAATTGTGGAGCGGCTACTACAAGCTGAGGGTCGACCCGGTACAACCCACCTGTGACCCGAACGTGGACATCGACGCCGCCGTTCAGGAAGAGTTGGCGAAAGAGGGCTCCGACAACCCCATGGCGGCCCTTCTGGGAGAGTCCGAGAAAGACCCGGATGAGGTTCGTCTGGCCATCGAACGTTCGGTGGCGGACTGCCGCCAGAGCTATCAGAGTTACGAGAATCTCAAGGACAAGCTTACTCCAGGCGTCAAAGCCTACCGGGCTGTGGAGCTGTTTGTGGCCGACCTGATCGCCTTCGGCCTGGAGTCCCAGCGCTACATACTGGTGATCCTGGTCATGCTGTGCGCGGTGACCGCCACCCTGACTCGCCACCATATTGCCATGCGGGCCATGGAAACCCGCCTGGACTACATGGTTTCCCACACGCTGCAGACCGTCGCCAATGCCATGCTTCTGGGGTCCAGCGTGATCTTCCGCCAGTCCAGTTTTGGCGCCGACACCACCATGTCGTCTGATGAACTGTTACTCCATAACCTGTGGATTACCGGTTTTGCCGCACTGACGCTTACCAGTCTGTACCGGCTCGTCAGGGTGCCGGATGACCTGAGGGAAGGCGGTGATCTGAACAAGGCCTTCCTGGCGGTGCCTCTCTATACCGCCATGTGTCTTATATCGGGGACCTATTTTGCGTTGATTGGTCACGCCTCCGGCATCGGTATCTATCTGGGCAAAATGATGGAGCTCTCCGACATGTTCCTGAACGTCGGACTGTACGTGTGGGTAGGCATGATGCTGAAGCAGACGCGCCTGGCCACCCTGGTGTTCAACGTCTTCCGGCCCTGGCGCATGCCGCCTGAAATGCTCGCTGTCGTAGCGGTGCTGGTGGCTGCGGTGCCCACTGCCTACACTGGCGCGTCCGGGATCTTTGTCATTGCGGCCGGTGCGGTCATTTACAGCGAACTACGTGCTGCCGGTGCCCGCCGTCACCTGGCCCTGGCGGCAACCGCCATGTCCGGTTCCATGGGTGTGGTCCTGCGGCCCTGCCTGCTGGTGGTGGTCATTGCCTACCTGAACAGGGAAGTCACCACGGACGAGTTGTTTGGCTGGGGTATATGGGTGTTCGTGCTCACCGCGACCATGTTCACGGTGGTGGCCCTCACGGTGAACCGTCAGAGCAGGTTTAACCTGGCTCCGGCTTCCACGGCCTTTCCACCGATGATGTCAGCGTTGAAGCATCTGATCCCCTATGCGCTGGTAATCGCAGCGGTGGTTCTGTTGTACCGTTTTGCGCTGGATGTGCAGATGGATGAATTCTCGGCCCCCCGGTTGTTGCCGGTGATTATGCTGGCCATCCTGCTGTATGAACATGTCAGCCTGAAAAACCGCAAGGGTCGGGCCAGTGGCGAGATTAACCATCAGGGCCTGGAACGCAGCTTGCGTTCGGCCACTAACGACACCACCGCGGAAATCGGTGCGTTGTTACTGTTGTTGGGCCTGTCGGTCAGTATCGGCGGGGTGATCGAACGCTCCCACATCATGGGAACCTTCCCCCAGGCGTTCGACAGTGCCTGGTCTGCCATGCTGCTGATGGTGCTGATCCTGGTGGTGTTGGGCATGATCATGGACGCCTTCGGCGCCGTTATCCTGGTGACCGCCACCGTGGCTACCATCGCCTACAGCAGTGGCATACATCCGATTCACTTCTGGATGGTAACCCTGGTCGCCTTTGAGCTGGGTTATCTAAGCCCGCCGGTGGCGCTGAACCACCTGCTGACGCGGCAGGTCGTCGGGGAAGCGGAAGTGCTGGCGGCACAGCAGGAAGAGGGCACCTTCTACCAGCGCCACGAGCGTATCATCATGCCACTGATTGCCATGGGCATTTCACTGGTACTGGTGGCGTTTGTGCCGCTGCTGTTCTACGCCTGAGTTTCAGGGGTCAAACGGGCTCTGCAGCCCGGTGTTCGCCACGCAGCAAAGTAACGTCGGCCCTGGGCGGTGCACCGAACAGGCGACTGTATTCGCGGCTGAAATGCGAAGGGCTTTCGTAACCCACCCGATAGCTGGCGGTGGCAGCCTCAAGCCCCTCGGTCAGCATCAGGCGCCGGGCCTCATGCAGACGCAGTTTCTTCTGGAACTGCAGTGGCGACATCCGGGTCACCTGCTTGAAACTGTGGTACAGGGTGGACTCGCTCATATTGGCCGCTTCCGCCAGTTCACTGATTCGTAGCGGTTCGGCGTAGTGGTCCTTCAACGTCGAGATGACCGTGGAAATGCGGTGTGCCTGGGAATCGGTGGCGGCAAACTTGCGCATCCGTGACCCCATCTCGCCAATCAGTGCGCGATAGATGATTTCCCGCCGAGCCAGAGGCGCCAGAATAGGAATGTCACCGGGAGAATCCAGCAGGCTGAGCAACCGGTAGAGCGCGCTCTGCATCCGCTCATCCATCGACGACATGCACAGGCCACACTGCACTTCCGGGCAGGCTTCGTTCGGGTGCAGCGGGGGTGCCTTGTCACCCAGTTCGAGCACCAGCTCCGCCACTTCCTGAGGGTCTACCTTGAGCTTTGCTGCCAGATAGGGGTGTTCCTCCGAAGCATCAACAATTCGCCCCAGTACCGGAAGATGTACCGAACTGGCGAGATAGGACAGGGGCTGGTAGGTGATCTCGCGGTCACCCAGTTGGATGATCTTGGTGCCCTGAATCACGAAGCATAAAGAAGGCTCATAGACACTGGACCCACAGCTGGAAGGCTCGTCGCAGCGTATTAATTCCAAGCCATCAATGGCGGAACCCTGAATACCCTGGTGTGTCGTCCATTGACGGGCGACACGAGCGAGCTGTTGCTGCAGGTTGAGCGTGAGATTTCCGGAAATCTCAGGAACGTTGGCAGTCATCGGTGGGTCTCCCTTTAGCGGCAGTATAATCCTTCATAACCTGAACTGTACGGGGTCTCATGCGCTTTCTGCAGGATCAGGCAATGACCGCGCAGAAATCGGCAACCCGGTCTCTCCGGCATAAATCATGCCGGCAGAATCGGGCAAGCTTCCCGCAGTAACCCGATACCGCTTTTATCCTTCCACTGGATATTGTTGTGCTCCCGTTGGGTAAACATTACCCGATCCGATAAACCAGCGCTATGTCACCCATAGCCAGCATTTCGATTCAGGGCCATTGACCTCAAGTTAGCTTGAGGAAATAGGCTTCGTGTCGAATTTGTTATACCCCAAGCGACTTAACAAGTGATCCAACCGATTACTTGGCAACACCGGGAACGCCCACAAGGCGGCCCCGATAGCGGAGCGAGAAACCATGGAAAGTCTGACTGCAAAACCGTTCAGAGGGTCTGGCCGTTTACTGGGCCTGGCTGTAGCGATAACTGTTTTATTGACCGGCTGCGAGGCGCAAAGCGATGAAGCGGCGAGCATGCCGCCTCCGCCGGAAGTGGATGTGGCGGAAGTGGTCGTGGAACCTGTCACTCTCTGGGAATCCTTCACTGGTCGTGTGGCATCGCCGGAAACGGTGGACTTGCGGCCCCGCGTCAGTGGCTACATCGATGAAGTGGCCTTCGAAGAAGGGGAATTGGTGAAAGCCGGGGATCTGCTGTTCCAAATTGATCCACGCCCCTACGAAGCCCAAAAGCAGGCGGCCAGCGCTGAATTGGCGCTGGCCAACAGCCAGCTTGATCTGGCCAGAAGTGAAGCTGGTCGGGCCAGGACGCTGCTGGAAAGCCGGGCAATATCCCGTGAGGAATACGATCAGCGCAATACCGCGTTGATGAGCGCGCGGGCCCGTGTGCAGGCGGCCCAGGCCGCTCTGGATACCGCCGAGCTGAACCTGCAATACACCCGTGTAACCGCACCCGTCAGCGGCCGTACCGGCAGGGCCCTGGTGACTCAGGGCAACCTGGCGAACGCCGACCAGAGCCTGCTCACCACCGTGGTTTCGGTGGATCCGGTGCACGTGTACTTCGAAGCCGACGAACAATCCGCGTTCAGTAGCCAGCAGTTACTTGCCAATGGCCAGCCCAGGGGTGTGCGCATTTCGCTGGGTGGCGAGGGCGGCGGTCAGTACAAGGGCGAGCTGGACTTCGTCGACAACCACCTGAACCCGGGGACCGGCACCCTGCAGTACCGTGCCGTGCTTAACAACCTGGACGGTCTGATTAAACCCGGCCAGTTTGCCCGTGTGGAAATGCCCGTTGCCGAGTTGGACCAGGCACTACTGGTAAGCCGCAAGGCGGTGTTGACTGACCAGGACCGCCGTTTTGTCTACGTGGTGGATGAACAGAATCGGGTTGCACCCCGGCAGGTCACCACTGGCCGTCAGGTGGATGATCTGCAGGTGATCCGTGAAGGCCTCAACCATGGCGACCTTGTGATCATTAATGGTGTGCAGAAGGTGTTTGGCGCCGGTATGCAAGTCAAGCCGCAGCTGGTTGCCATGAAAGAATCCGCCCGGGGAGAAGGCGCCGTTGTCGTAGCTCAGGAGCTGGCGCAATGAATATCTCCCGATTTTTTGTCGACCGGCCGATATTCGCGGCAGTGCTGTCCATCATCATCTTTGCCATCGGGCTGATTTCCATTCCGAACCTGCCGGTCAGCGAGTACCCGGAAGTGGTGCCGCCGTCGGTTGTCGTGCGCACCGTCTACCCCGGCGCCAATCCCAAGGAAATTGCAGAAACCGTGGCCACGCCGCTGGAAGAAGCCATCAGTGGCGTTGAAGACATGATGTACTTCAAGTCCGTGGCGGGCTCGGACGGCGTTCTTCAGATGACTGTCACCTTCCGGCCAGGCACCGACGCCGAGGAAGCCACCGTGCGGGTGCAAAACCGTGTCAGCCAGGCCCAGGCCCGGCTGCCGGAGGAGGTGCGGCGCCAGGGCGTGACGACCCAGAAGCAGTCGCCCACGTTCCTGATGGTGGTGCACCTGACCTCGCCGAGCGGCACCTATGACACGCTATACCTGCGCAATTACGCGCGGTTGCATGTGCGTGACCGGCTGGCCCGTATCCAGGGTGTTGGCGACGCGCAGATCTTTGGTGGCGGTGATTACGCCATGCGCGCCTGGCTGGACCCGGACCGTATTGCCGCCCGTGGTCTGACGGCGAGCGATGTGGTCCGCGCCATGCGTGAGCAGAATGTGCAGGTATCAGCCGGTCAGATTGGCGCGGAGCCGGTCCCGGACAGCGACTTCCTGACACTGATCAACGCCCGTGGCCGGCTGGAGACGGTGGAAGAGTTTGGTGACATTGTGCTCAAGCGTGGCGACAACGGCGAGATTCTGCGCCTGGAAGACGTGGCCCGGTTGGAAATGGGGGCCGGTGACTACACCTTGCGCTCGCAGCTGGATGGTAAGGATGCGGTGGCCCTGGGTGTTTTCCAGGCGCCGGGCGCCAACGCTCTGGAAATCCGCGACGAAGTGATCGCAACCATGGATGAACTGGCTTCCCGTTTCCCTCAAGGGGTTGAATATGAAGCGGTTTACGACACTACGATCTTCGTCAGCGACTCCATCAAGGCGGTCATTGCCACCCTTCTGGAGGCGGTGTTGCTGGTGGTATTGGTGGTCACGCTGTTCCTGCAGACCTGGCGGGCGTCGATTATCCCGTTGCTGGCAGTACCGGTGTCGGTCATTGGCACCTTCGGCGCGCTATACCTGTTGGGCTACTCCATCAATACCCTGACGCTGTTCGGCCTGGTGCTCGCTATTGGCATCGTGGTGGACGACGCGATCGTGGTGGTGGAAAACGTCGAACGTAACATCGAGGAAGGCCTGAAACCGCTGGCGGCGGCTCACCAGGCCATGAAGGAAGTGTCTGGTCCCATCATTGCGATCGGTCTGGTGCTGTGCGCCGTGTTCATTCCAATGGCGTTCCTCTCCGGGGTGACCGGCCAGTTCTACCGGCAGTTCGCGGTGACCATTGCCATTTCCACGGTGATTTCCACCATCAACTCGCTGACACTCTCTCCAGCTCTGGCGGCGATGTTGCTAAAGCCCCACAGCGCGCCCAAAGATCGGTTGCAGAGAGTGATTGATGCGTTGTTTGGCTGGGTGTTCCGGCCTTTCAACCGTTTCTTCAACGCCAGCGCCGGGAAGTACCAGGGCGGAGTGTCCCGTTCCCTGCGCCGGCGTGGCGCTGTGTTTGTGGTCTATGCGCTGTTGCTGACCGGCACCGGGCTGATGTTCAAGGCGGTACCGCCAGGCTTTATCCCGACCCAGGACAAGCTGTACCTGATCGCCGGTGTGAAACTGCCGGAGGGCGCCTCCCTGGAGCGTACCGATCAATTGCTCCAGAAAGTCACCGACATCGCCATGGAGACCGAGGGTGTGGCCAACGCCGTGGCGTTTCCCGGCCTGAACGCACTACAGTTCACCAATACCTCCAACACCGGTGTGGTGTTCTTCCCTCTGAAACCGTTTGACGAGCGCAACCTCAGTGCCGCGGAGATCAATGCTCAGATCAACCAGCGAATCAGCGGGCTGAAAGAAGGCTTTGCCTTCGCCTTCATGCCTCCGCCGATCCTGGGCTTGGGCAACGGCTCCGGCTATCAGTTGTTCATCGAGGACCGTGGGAATCTCGGTTACGGGGCCCTGCAGAACGCGGTGAACCAGTTCCAGGGGGCCATCAGCCAGACACCGGGCATGGGGTATCCCATCACCAGTTACCAGGCCAATGTGCCGCAACTGGATGCGGAAGTGGACCGGCTCAAGGCCAAGGCCCAGGGCGTGCCCCTGACCGAACTGTTCGACACCCTGCAGACCTACCTGGGGTCCACCTACGTCAACGACTTTAACCGGTTTGGTCGTACCTGGCAGGTCATCGCCCAGGCAGACGCCCCCTACCGCGACAGCGTGGAGGACATTGCCCGCCTGCGTACCCGCAACGACCAGGGCGAGATGGTGCCGATCGGCTCCATGGTGAACATCCGCCAGAGCTTCGGACCGGACCCGGTATTGCGGTACAACGGCTACCCCGCTGCGGACATTGCCGGGGAGGCGGACCCCAGGGTGCTGTCGTCGGCTCAGGCCATGGATACGCTGACCGCACTGGCGGACCAGGTGCTGCCTGCCGGAATGGCGTTTGAATGGACCGACCTGAGCTATCAGCAGGCCACCCAGGGCAATGCCGCGCTGGTGGTGTTCCCGCTGGCCATCCTGCTGGTGTTCCTGGTATTGGCAGCGCTTTATGAGAGTTGGACTCTGCCGTTGGCGGTGATCCTCATTGTGCCCATGTGTATGCTCTCAGCCCTGATCGGCGTGTGGTTTGGCGGCGGGGACAACAACATCTTCGTTCAGGTGGGGTTGGTGGTGTTGATTGGCCTGGCCTGCAAGAACGCCATCCTGATCGTGGAATTCGCCCGCGAGCTCGAGCTGCAAGGGCGGAGCATTGTAGAGGCGGCGCTGGAAGCCTGCCGGTTGCGGCTGCGGCCCATCATCATGACCTCCATCACCTTCACGGCAGCGGTTGTTCCCCTGGTGCTGGCTACCGGTGCGGGCGCCGAGGTACGTGAGGCTTTGGGCACGGCCGTGTTTGCCGGCATGATCGGGGTCACCCTGTTTGGCCTGTTCCTGACGCCGGTGTTCTACGTGGCGCTGCGCAAGCTCTCTGGAAGCCACCCGCTGAAAAGCCATCATACATCCACACTGTCTTCCGATGACGGCGAAGACGCATTGCCAGGAGGTAGCCATGCTTAAAGTCATCACCATGACTGGGGCTATGGCCCTGTTAACGGGATGTGCCGTGGGCCCGGATTACCAGGCCCCGACGACACCGGAACCGAATGCGTTTTCGGAAGGGCGAATCATGTTTGCCGGTGGAACCGACCAGCAGCGTTTCTGGCAGGGATTTGATGATCCTTTGCTGGCACGCCTGATTGATGATGCCCTGGCCGCCAACCTCAGCCTGGAAGGCGCCGTCGCTCGCTATGAGCGCGCGGCCGCGCTGCTGTATGGCGCCGAGCGGGATCAGTGGCCCAGCGTCACCGCCAGCGCCTCCGCCGCCGAACAGTATCTTGCGGATATTGAGCAATCTCCCCCCGGTGCCGGGCCAGAACGGGTGCAGCGTTACCAGGCTGGCGTTGCCGCCAGTTGGGAGCTGGATCTGTTCGGGCGCCTTCGCCGTGCGACGGAGGCCCAAAGGGCGGAACTGGAGGCAGCCGGTGCCGATCTCGGTGCCGTTCAGGTAGCCATCGCGGGGCAGTTGGCCAGCAGCTATTTTGAGCTGCGAGGGCTTCAGGAGCAGTATCAGGTCGCCCGCCAGAGTGTGGCTTTGCAGCAGCAGTCACTGGACATTGTGGAAGCCCGGGTAAAGGCCGGGCGTGGTACCGAGTTTGATCAGGTGCGTGCCCGTGCCCAACTGGAACGGACCCGGGCCGAGTTGCCCACCCTGCAGGCCGGGATACGTGGGGCCATGCACCGCATCGCTGTGCTGACTGGCCAGCCGCCGATGGCGCTTGTCGAAACCCTGTCGCCTCGTGGAGCATTGCCGGAAACATTACCGACGATTCCCGTGGATAGCCCAGGGGAGGTTCTGCGCCGCCGCCCGGATATCGCCGCCGCTGAGCGACGTCTGGCGGCCTCCACCGCCCGCATCGGGGTGGCCACCGCTGACTTGTTCCCTCGCTTTACCCTGAGCGGGCTGATCGGTTCCGTTGCCGGCGACACCAGCGATCTGTTCACTGGCTCGGCGGAAACCCGCCGCGTTGCCCTCGGTATCGACTGGACCTTCCTGGACCACGACAGGGTCAAGGCCCGTATCGAGGCGGCAGGGGCCGATAGCCGCGCGGCCTTGGCCAGCTACCAGCAAACCGTGCTGGTAGCCCTGGAAGAGGCAGAAACGCGGCTGGTGCGTTATCAGCGGGCGCAACAGCGGGAAGAGCGGCTAGAGCATGCGATGAATAACGCCGAGCAAGCCGTGGAACTGGCCCGGGCTCGCTATGAGGAGGGATTTATCGGCTATTTCGAGGTGCTGACGGCGGAACAGGAGTTCACCGCTACCCGGGATGCCGCTGTGCGTAGCCGCACAGCGGTGACCCTGGCGATGGTGGATGTATACCGCTCGCTGGTAGGTGCGCCGGGGTAAGTATCCCGGCGATTATCATTACTTCATTTCGAAGCCCTTGCCACGCAGGAAATCCCGCATGTGGGGGCGCAACTTGGATGTAAACAGTGGTTTCAGCTGTTGCGACCAGGTGGTGTCCTTGGTGCCCCCGGTGCGGGCCTGGTAATAGGTGTTCATGGTAGTGTCGAACTCTGCCACCAGCTCCGCATCGCGTTCGCTCTGGTAGTAATCCTCTTTCAGGATGGACGCCAGTGGCAGTCGCGGTTTCACCTCCGGAGCCTGGTCCGGATACCCCAGGCACATGCCGAATACCGGATACACGTGCTCTGGCAGGCGTAGTAACTCGCTGACCTCCGACGGGTTGTTGCGGATGCCACCAATATAACACAGGCCCAGCCCCTCCGATTCCGCCGCTGTGGCAACGTTCTGGGCCACCAGGGCGGTATCGATACTGGCCACCAACAATTGCTCGGTCATCCCGCGGACCACCTCGGCACCCGCGCGTTCCGCCGCATCCGTGGCCCGTTTCATATCCGCGCAGAACACCAGGAAATCTGAACTTTCCGCCACATAGCGTTGGCCGCCACTCAACTCGGCCAGGGCCTCTCGGTTCCTCGGATCGACCACATGGATAATGGAGTAGGCCTGCACGTGGCTGGATGTAGCGGCGCTCTGGCCGGCCCGGATCAGTTCCTCGAAGAGTTCGCGGGGAATCCTGCGGTTCTGGAACTTGCGGATCGAACGGTGTGATTTAAGAAGTTCAATGGTGGGATTCATAGCGCCCTTCAGCATGACAACGGAAAGCGCTTATCCTGCCATTGGCGGACAGTGATAGCAAAATACCCACGGGATAAAGACGTAGGGCCGAAACGGTCAGTCTCCCACTGAGTAAGACAGAATTCGCGACAGGTGGCTGTAGGGCAGGCCGGTTTCCTTATGCCAGTCGTTGAACGCCTGCTGCGCCTGCACCAGGGCCTTTTTGCTGCCGGGGCTGGCATCGAGCCGTTCTTCGCGATGCAGCCCGGCAGCCACATCCGACGACAGGACAAAGCCATCCCAGCCTACCCGGCGCAGGAAATTCTGGGCGGTGTTGCCGCCAAGGCGGGCACCGTGGCGTTTGAACCACATCAGCAGGCCGACCTGATCGTGAGAAGGCCACTGGCTCAGGAAAGCGCCAAAGCCACCGTGCTCACGGGCGCCATCCACAATCATCCGGGCGTTGTCAGGCACCGTGCGAATTTTCTGCATGTTGCGCACAATGCGCTCATCCTGTGCCAGTTCCTCCAGCACTTCCGGCGGAACCTGCTGCCAGTAAAGCGGCACGAATCCCTTGAAGGCATCTTCAAACCCCGGCCACTTGTTCTCGATTACCCGCCACACGAAACCCGCTTTAAAGACACAGCGGGTAACTTCCGACAGGTAGCGGTCGTCACCCATGGCTTCGAGCTCACCGGGCTCTGCAACCCGCGGCAGCATGGCACGTAGCGCGACTTCGCCTCCTTTTCGGGCGGCCGCCTGATTATAAATTCTGGAGAAGGACATGGAGTAACTTCCGAATCCGGTTGTCGGGTTGAAGGCGTGTGGTCCACTATAAGGTAAACGGGTTCATTGAAGGAGCCAAGCCATGCCTCTTATCGGATGGGTTATTGTCCTAGTTGCTTTCGCCCTGATAGTCGGCAGCCTGATGGTGCTGCGTGACAATGCTAACAGCATGAAAATTTCTGATGAAAAGATGAAAAAGATTCAGGAGCGCAAGGCCGAAGTCGAGGCGGAGGAGAGCGCGGAAGACCGGGAGCAGTGGTAAGCCGCCGACTTCGCCATTGTACATTTCACGAGAATTCACATTGTTTTTGAAACGATAGAACAACACAGCCCGTAAGTGTGATGGATTTCTCATTTCACGGCAGTTTGGCCACTGGCGAAACTGATCGTGAACAGCATCCATCCAGAAAACGGGTTTCAGAATGACGGGATATTACGATTACACCCTGGTTGCCGCATCCTTTGTGGTTGCGGTTCTGGCGTCGTACAGCGCGCTCTATTTCGGCGCACAGCTTGTAACTCTCGAACAGGCAAAAGCCAGACTATGGCTGGTGCTCGGGGCTCTGACGATGGGGACCGGGGTCTGGGTTATGCATTTCGTAGGCATGCAGGCTTATGTGATGCCGATGGAAATGAGCTACGACCTCACCATTACCCTGATTTCCTGGGTTGCCGCTGTGGGAGCCTCGGGGCTGGCCCTCCATATCATCGGCAAGGACCGAGCGGGCGCGCTGCAGATCGTCATCGGCAGCCTGTTTATGGGCGGCGGCATTACGTCCATGCATTACGTCGGCATGGCGGCCATGGAGATGGAGCCGGGGATGCGTTACGACCCGGTTTTATTCAGTGCTTCCGTTGTTATTGCGGTCGGAGCCTCGGGCGTGGCCATGTTCATTTGCCGCCGTTTGCAGTCAATACAAGGCCTGAAAGGAACCGCCCTCCAGCTCGGCGCCGCCCTGGCCATGGGCGTAGCTATCTGCGGTATGCACTACACTGGCATGGCCGCCATGATCTATCCTGAAAACGCCATGCCCGCCGCAGATAACCTGCTATCGGGTGATTGGCTGGGAGCTCCTCTGGCTCTGGTCAGTGGTGTGTTAATCCTGATTGCTCTTTATGCCTCCGCCAATGACGTCAAGCAACGCCGGAACGCTGAAATACAGGCGCTGGAGGAATCACAGCGTGTTGAGCGCAAAGCGCTGTACGATTCGACCACAGGACTGCCCAACCGAGCCAGCCTGGCGAATCATCTGGTCAGGGAGCTGGCAAGGAGTGAAACCGACAGACACGTCTTCGCGGTGCTCTACCTGGAGGTTGCCAACCATCGGGACATTCCTGACAACCAGGCTGAGGAGGCAATAGCAGCTCTTGCCAAGGCTGTGACGACAGCCGTTGATGACGGAACTTACCTGTCACGTTATTCAACCAGTGCGTTTGTGTTGATCGTGACGAACCCTGCCCACCACAAGTACGAAGACATGTACCAGCGTCTTCGTGACCTTCCGAGAGAAACGGATGGGGGCGTTACGCTCGAACTTCGGGCCGGGCAGAGCGTGTTCCCCAATTCAGGGCGTAATAGCCGGATGCTGATGAAAAAAGCGATGGAAACCTCAGAGCTCCGAAAGCTGGGACTCGCCAGCCTGAAGGAAGAGGTAAAATCTGCGGATTACTTTGAGGCGCGTTCAGCACTGCCGGAAACATGATGCTGGCGCGTCAACGTCGCCAGTTCAGTTTGCAGCCGGTCCAGCAACTGAGCTCTGACGGTAGGATGCACTCGTGACTCCGGGTAGCAGATGACCAATCGAACGTGGGATATGTGTTCGTCCTTCGGGAAGACAATATTCTCAACGTACTGGCCTGAGCGGCTGGCTTGCACCAGATTGCGCTCAGGCTTTTGATCGGAGCCAAGCCGGTCGCCCTCGGAGAAAAAATTCAGGCATCTGGATACGTTGGCCGGCACTTCGCGGGGATTGAACCCCCATTGGGCCGGTAACGTTCGGCCCAAGCCACCCGCCGCAATGGTCACAACCAGGTCGACTGTGATGTCACGCCGGGCGAGTTCACGTGCCACCTTGATCGCCTCGAAACCGCCCTGACTATAGCCGACGATGGCTATCCTGCGGTTGGCGCCAACTGCTTCGCATAAATCGTCCGCGATGGCTTTCGTGGGATGCAAATGGCTGTATATCGTTGCATCGCGGTAACCGGTCTCCCTCATCATGCGAAGCAGGTGTTTCCGCATAAGGTCATGGCCCATGAGGCCATGAATCGCCGCCACCTTTGGCCCATCGAAACCCGGTTCAACATCTGGGTAGTCCGGTGCCTGGGGAAAAGGAATGCGTATCATCGGCGGCGTTTCTCTCTATTGGGAGGCGCTTTGATCCACCAGCCGAAGCGCAACACCGATATGTTTCGCCCCGGCTTCAGTTTGGAGGCTGGATCCGAGAAAACTTACCCATTGGCCTGCTTCCAGCACCAGCGTCCCCTGGCCTGAGAGGCTGCCATCAAGAGTTGTGTATTCACTGGCATAGGTGATCTGGAACGAACCCGAGGGCTTTTCCACCGGGCTGATCTCATATCCCATGGAGAGCGCCCGCGAAGCAACAAAGTTACTGTGTTCGGTTGTGACTGCTCCCACCCTTAGAGCCCTCGACTCATCCAGAAACTCCGGCAACACATCGCCTGGGGCGCCACCAGGTGTGGTGGCCGGGCACTCACAGTAGCGGATTTCCAGCAGCAAAGGCTTGCTGGCGAGGTAGTCAACCGATGTGGGCTGGCCGGCTAACGTCAAGGCAGGGAGGGTGAGAAGTGCTGACAAGCTGATATTGCGCAATGTCTTCCTTGGCATTTTGGGCTCCTGAAGTCGGTTTACACCACTGGCTCAGACCAAACGGCATACTCATTGCCATTGGGGTCCGAGAAATGAAAACGGCGACCGCCTGGAAACGAAAAAATGCCCTGCACGATGGTGCCACCCGAAGACGTTACTTTGTCGAGGGTGGCATCCAGGTCAGTGCTGTAGAGGACAATCAGGGCACTGCCGTTACTGGTGGTGGCGGCTTTATCGGATTTGAAGAAGCCACCATCCAGCCCGGCATTTTCAATAGCAACGTATTCTGGCCCGTAGTCTATGAACGACCAGCCAAACGCGCTGGCAAAGAACCGCTTCGTGACGTCAAGATCTCGCGAAGGGAGCTCAACATAGTTGATCTTTCCGGTTTCTTTCATGTCCTCTGGTTCCCGTCAGCGTCAGTTAGCCGAAGGCAGGTTGCCTCCCAGCATGTTCTCAACCACCGCGGCATTATAGAAGGCTTCAACCGTCTGGATCTTATCGTTGCGCACGCGGAACCAGACGGCCAGTCGCACATCCCCAATTGGTTCAAAGTTGGTCCGGTAATCCAGAATCGCGAATACGTGCTCCCCGTCGGCACTGAGCTGGCGGAGGACGAGGTCTTTCTGGATGGCGGCCATCCCGAACTGGTAGGACAACATGTCATCCGGACTGAGGAAATGCATGTTCGGCCCCACATATTCAAACCCGTCGGCAACCAGCCACGCTTTTGCCTCATCAAAGCGATGAGCCCGGGTATCGGCGATGAACTGTTCCACGACGTCTTTTGGCTGCATGTACAGACTCCATTCCAAGACAGGACGATTTAAATGCCTGGATATGAGTAGATTGCATTGTTCTACCACCCAGATCAAAGCATAGCGATTATTGTTATCGCCGTGGAGTCTTCAACCTTATTTAATCCCTGGCATCCGGAGGTATCCCGGTAGCGATTTCATACCGTCGATCCAGGCCTGAATGGCCGGTTAAGGTTCGAGAGTTACTCACCCTGCCCATTGTGCCTGACGGCGAGGTGTGGCAGTTTCAGAAATGTTTGAAACCATTGCTATCGGATTCTCGTTTACTCCAACGTATCGCTACAACGTGAGACCGGATTCATACTCATATCATCCATGCATAGTAGATGAGGTTCAACAATGGCAGGCGTCGACCTGGGGCCAAAGGGCCAAGAGCTGAGGCAGCGATATATTGAACGTCTTCCTGCGCGTCTGGAAGAACTCCATGCGTCCTGGCATTGGCTGCAGCACGTCAGTTGGGACTCGAAATCGCTGACTACCATGACGCAGTGTGCCCACAAGTTGTATGGCAGTGGTGCGACCTTTCAGTTCCCAGACATCAGCCACTCAGCCCGGATTCTGGAAGATCAATTGCAGAAAGTGCTGAACAAACCGGATGTAACGGTGGACGAGCGACATGCAATCGAGACGTCTCTCGACAATCTGGTAGGAGCCATTGAGAAAGCAATCCATACGGCCACACCAATCCAAGCGGTAACGGCGGTTAGGGCGGCCACAAAGAGCCACCATCGCATTGCCGTCATTGAAGATGATCGTAATCAGTCGGATTTTCTGCAGAGTTGGCTGGAGCAGTTGGGCTATACAGTGGAGTGCTTCGAGACGCCAGAGACATACAGCCGGAAAGTGGACGACCACAATCATCACCTGATTCTGCTGGACATCAGTTTCCCCGAGGGCGCACTGGAAGGGATCGTTTGGCTTGAGCGACTGAAATACCGATGGGATGCCAGTATACCGGTGATCATGATGTCGGCTCGCAGCGATATGGTCGCGCGAATGCGCGCGCTCCGGGCCGGGGCGGATAGCTATCTCACCAAACCCCTGGATCTGGGAGACCTGGAGAAGCAGATCGAGCAATTGCTGAATACCAACGCGGGCTCAAGACCGCGGGTGCTTTGGGTGGAAGACGACAGCGATTTACTCGCCTACTACGAAAGTCTGCTGGCTGGGCAAGGCTATGAGGTTGAAGGTCTGTCTCAGTCGGTGCGAATCCTTGATCGCATTGAACAATTCGAGCCGGACGCCATTGTACTTGACCACGAGATGCCCGGGGTCCAGGGGTTGGAATTGGCACAGGTGCTACGTCAGGATGCCCGGTACATGACCATTCCCATTCTATTTGTGTCGGCCTCACAAGCGGTCTCGGAGCAGATTGGCAAGTACAGCATGACGGGCAACGAATTTTTTCAGAAACCGCTGGACAACGAGCGGTTTCTGGCCGCGCTTCATTATCACCTCGCGCAGGCTCAGCTGCTTTCAGCGCGCATCAACCTGGTGAGCCAGCGCAACGAACGCCAGGGACTGCAAAACCACGACTATTTCCTGACCGAACTGGCTACTTCGATTGCCTACCTGGAAACGACGCCGGCCAGTCAGGACTGTTTTTTGGTGCAGGTTGGCATTGACCGGGAAGAGTATCTGCGCGCTCAGTACGGAGCGCGCGCTATGGCGAGTCTCACTGCTCGCATGGAGCAGAACTTTGCCAATCAGTTGGGTGTGAGTGATTCCGGCTGTGCTTTGGGGGGTGGTAGCTTTCTGTTCAAGGTCATTATTCCCGCGGGTACAGAAGTCGGCGCGTACCTTGAGCATTTTCACCAGCGTTTGAACAGTCAGGGGTGGGCTCTGGGCGAGCCGCCCATCCCGATTACCCTCAGCATCGGTGTGCTGCCCCTTACCGAAGCGGTGAATGAAGACAAAGCGCTACTGGAAGTCGAGCAGGCCTGTAGCGAGGCAATGCAAGCGGGAGGCGGATGCCTGATGTGGCACCAGCCGCCGGAGCGCTCTGAGCACAGTAGTCTGGATGATCGTATACGTGAACTGCTGGATGCCAAAGCCTTCAAGTTGCACTATCAGCCGATCGTGAATATGGATTCCGGAGACATACTGTTTGAGGCACTCGTACGATTGGTGGACGAGGACAACGCCGTGTATTTCCCCGGCCAGTTTTTACCTCAATTGGCAGACGGCGGTCATGGATCTCTCTATGATCTGGATCGTTGGGTTATGGAGCACGCATTGGAGGGGCTCTCAAAGCTGGAGGGGAAAGCCGCTGCCAGCCACTCTGTGGCCATTAAGCTTGCCTCACCAATGACGGACGTGGCGAAGTTGATTCCATTTCTCACCAGCCAGATGCGCAACGCGCGCATCAAGGGTAAACGCCGAATCTATCTTGCCCTATCCAGTCCAACCGTGTTTACGGATGTGGCGAAGGCCAGACAGGTGCTCAAGGTGCTTCAGGATATGGACTGCGGACTGATTATCGAACACATCGATATCAGTCAGGCGACCATTGATTTGCTGAAAGAACTGCAATCCGTCGATTTCGTGAAACTTGGGCCAAAATATGGCTCGACTGTGGAACAGACACCGGAGCTCGAAAACCTGATCCGCCAGCTTACCGCTATTTTTGGTTCCAGCTTGCCGATTGTGGCCACGGGCGTGGAGGATGCCAGGGCAGTGTCCTGGTTCTGGGAGCGAAACGTTCGCTATTTCCAGGGGCATTTCATCCAGGCGCCAGAAGTGGTTATGAATTTCGAGTTGTGAGGGTGGTCACTGGCGCAACGCCGAGCACGGTTTTCCCACCCCTGAGAGAGGGGTTGAGTTTTCGTAGCTGTCGTACGTGACGGGCCTACTCAGATACAAAAAAAGCGCCGTACTCAAAGAGCAGGGCGCTTTCTTCAGCAGAGGCGGGCTTACACTTTTGGCCCGGCCTCCACAATGGCGTCGGAAACATCAAACTTCTTGAAGTTTTCCACGAACTGGCCAATCAGTTCGGCGGCCTTGGCGTCGTAGTCTTCCTTGCTGGCCCAGGTGTTGCGCGGGTTTAGCAGGTTGTTGTCCACGCCCGGTACGTCAACTGGCACGTCCACGTTCAGGGTGGGCAGGTGCTCGGTTTCGGCATCGTCCAGGTCGCCATTCTGGATGGCGGCGATGATGCCACGTGTGGTGGGGATGCTGAAGCGTTCGCCCACGCCGTAAGGACCGCCGGTCCAGCCAGTGTTCACCAGGAAGACCTTGCTGCCAAATTCGTCCATGCGCTTCATCAGCAGCTCGGCGTAGACGCCGGCCGGGCGCGGGAAGAAAGGTGCGCCAAAGCAGGTGGAGAAGGTGGCTTTCAGCTTGGAAGAGGAGCCCATTTCCGTGGAGCCCACCAACGCGGTGTAGCCACTGAGGAAGTGGTAGGCCGCGGCTTCTTTGCTGAGGATGGACACGGGCGGCAGTACGCCGGTCATGTCGCAGGTCAGGAAAACGATGTGTGACGGCTCGCCGGCGCGGTTCTCAATGACTCGCTTCTCAACATGCTCCAGCGGGTAGGCGCAGCGGGAGTTTTCGGTGAGGGAGACGTCGGTATAGTCCGGTTCGCGGGTTTCCGGGTCGATAGTGACGTTCTCAACGATGGCACCGAAGCGGATGGCGTCCCAGATGATGGGTTCGTTTTTCTGGCTCAGGTCGATGCACTTGGCGTAGCAGCCGCCTTCAATGTTGAAGACGGTGCCTGGGCCCCAGCCGTGCTCGTCGTCGCCGATCAGGAAGCGATCGGGGTCGGCGGAGAGGGTGGTCTTGCCGGTGCCGGAGAGGCCAAAGAACAGGCAGGTTTCGCCGTCTTCGCCGACGTTGGCGGAGCAGTGCATGGGCAGCACGTCTTTTTCCGGCAGCAGGAAGTTC
>TARA_R100000306_G_C4382235_1_pt1 | contig 30136 bp, 29 predicted proteins | sample TARA_R100000306 | Tara Oceans TARA_R100000306 (sample SAMEA2620824) | marine metagenome | biome: marine biome (ENVO:00000447); feature: mesopelagic zone (ENVO:00000213); material: "saline water (ENVO:00002010), including plankton (ENVO:xxxxxxxx)" | depth 1000 m | reverse complement strand
TTCAGAAATAACCATGTATCCGAATCCCGCTGAAGAAATGCTTTTCATTGAGGGGGTAGAATCGGGGACGTTAGAAATATATGATATTTACGGCCGACGGGTGTACGCTACATCCAACATCTCAGTAGTTAATGTTTCTAACTTACAAAGTGGAACTTACTTTGTAAAGATATATGCAGATGGTAAAGTGCTTGCTAAAAAGTTTATAAAAAAATGAAACAATTTTCGTTGAAACATTTTGTATTAATATGTTGCTTTCTTGTATTCGCCTGTAGCTCAGAAGACTCTCAAGTACAACAACAAGATGAAATGGAAGACCCAACAGATGATTCTGGAGGAGGACAACAGGGCGACCCCGAACCCACCGCATTTGTAGTCACAAGTTTTTCCCCTACACAAGCCTATACCGGTGAAACCGTAACGATTGTTGGAGATTCTATCGATTTGAATACCGAATACATTGTAACCTTCAACGATATAGTCTCGCCGCGCGTAACAGTTTCTGAAACCAAATTGGAAGCCGTAATCCCAAATGGCGAAGCAGGAGGCATTATCAAAGTACAGCACGACACCTTTGATGTTGAGGTTGGATCTATTGAGGTTATTGTTGAGAATGCACGGATTTTTGGTCGAGACGCTGCTTCAAATATGAACGTTATTATTACTCCTAATAGCGGTATAACCAACAGCACTGGAATAAAAAGAACATACACAGACCCGGCTGGGGCTACCGTTTGGAGTGAACAAGTTCCCGTTGGGCAAGGTTTCGACGTCTATTATTACTATTATAACTACCGAACTGAAACAAGTGAGCCGTACGATTCTGGCTACATTTTTCATACCTATGGTAGTTCGTCTAATGGACAATTGTTCGGTACTTTTTCGTATGAAGATTATAATGGTGCTCAGATTCGCCGATTGTATAAATCTAACGTGGCCGTACCTTCTAGTTATGATGTTTTATTTGACTATCCTGAAGGTTATAATCTCAGTCCGTACCCAGTATTTATAGAAGCTACCCAAACCTTATATCATCAAGCTACTGTTACAGGTCAATCTGGAATATTTGTTTGGAAGTTCAATACAGATACTTTAAATAGCGAACTTATCCCTTATTCCAATACTTTTTCACAACTAACCCGGTCGCCAGACGATCGCTTGGTGACTATCGATAACGTGAACAACACGATTGTCGTTTTAGATGAAAACACCTTGGAAAGTACAGCGATACTTTATTCTGACATACCACAAGAATACATCGAAAGTCCGGTAATGTTTTCTTTCAGCACAGACAGGATTTTTTTAGCAACGAACACAAGCATTTATATTATTGACCCCATTACGAATGCCAGAAGCGAAGTTTCCATAGAGACGACTATGGCCATCGTGTTTGGTATCGTAAACCTGTAGTGCCCTTATTAATTAACCCATTGAAGAAAATGAAATACAATATATATTTAGTTATACTGATCATCTTACTCTCTGCATGTTCAAGTGATAATTCTGTTGAAGAAGGCGGGATGGAACAAGAAACGAATCTTGAGGTTTTAGACTACAACCCTAAAGAATCATATACTTCAGAGGAAGTTACCATTGTAACCACCGGTATAGACAGCACAGTTGCTCTTGAAGCTTTTATCTCAGGAGTTAATGCCCAAATTGTTAAAATCGCTAATGATGATATTATCGTGAGGGTACCTTCTCAAGCAGTTTCGGGCGAATTAATGTTGAAAGCAGGGCAGACTGAAATAAATGTGGGAGAAGTACAAATAAAGAAAGAAGAAGATGTGCTTTATGGAGAATATATAGGAGAAAATCAATATGGTGAGGACACTTGGATGGCCTATGAAATTGATTTAGATAATGCTACCGCAGCCAATTTAATATATGAAGCCAAAGGATACGATCAAGTAGGAAGTCTTTATTTTTCAAATAAAACGAACACCTTCTTTAATGGCTATTGTGTTCAATGTGGCTCAATAGGAGGGGGTTGTCATTGTTCCTATGTGTTTACTAACTTAGACAATGATTTAAATTCATCTGTGACAATTTGTACAGACTTAGAATGTAATGAGAGTTTTAGGCTCAAATCTTATAATAATGGAAAAGCGATTTACGAGTATTATAGATCAGATTATTATAGTGACTCACACTCGTTAAAATCATTAGATTTTTCTACCATGCAAACTACCACACTACGTGATTATATCCAAAACCCAGTAGTTCCTATACCATCTTCATCACTTTATATTCAAGAAAGAAATGAATTGGTAGCTTTTGACAACGCTTATAAAGTAATAAGCCTCAATGATTTTTCAACTGAGAATTTTGAGTATCCTGGGGTTAATCTAACAAGTCTTTACTTAGATACGACCGGAAGGATGTTTGCTGTTAATAATATGAATACTATTGTTGAAATTGACTCTAACAATGGTGAAATTTTAGAAGAGATTTACACTTGGAATGAGAACTTAGAATTTCTTCAGTATTCTGAATCTACAGGTAGATTTTTCTGGGTAGACCATACAACAGGAGTAACGATCGTAAATATTTTTAACCCTGAAAACCAAATACGTACTGAAATTATAATGGATGAATACATTAGAAAGCTGTTTATTGACAATTAATCCTACCTTTGCCCAAAATTTTTAAGGGCTTGCATCAATTACCTAAAATAAACATCTTAAACACCGCTATCCACAATCTTTCCATGAAAGAAACATTGGAGTTGGTATCTGAGGCTATTTCTGCAAAAAAGCAAATCCATCATGTGGTGGTAAATGCCGGGAAAATCGTTGCCATGCAAAAAGATGCTTCCCTTCGGAAAAGCGTCAACGAAAGTGACGTCATCAATGCAGACGGCCAAGCCGTGGTGTGGGCCTCTAAAGTGCTTGGCAAACCGCTAAAGGAACGGGTGGCGGGAATCGATTTGATGGAAAATCTGGTAGCAATGGCACACCAGCAAAACCACACTGTTTTCCTGTTGGGTGCCAAAGAAGAAGTGGTTCAGAAAGTTTCAGAAATCTACCGAGAAAAATACAACGCAAACATCGTTGCGGGTTATCGTAACGGGTATTTCAACAGAGAAGACGAACCTGAAATCGCCCAACAAATTGCCGATAGTGGCGCACAAATGTTGTTTGTGGCCATCACCTCACCCATCAAAGAAAATTTCCTCTACAACCATCGTGATATTTTAAAAACTGTACCCTTTGTGATGGGTGTGGGCGGTAGCTTCGATGTAGTTTCTGGACTCACCAAACGCGCCCCAATCTGGATGCAAAATGCCGGGCTAGAATGGTTTTATCGTTTCCTACAAGAACCCAAACGCATGTGGAAACGTTACCTCGTTGGTAACAGCAAATTCATTTGGCTGGTATTTAAAGAAAAGTTAAAAGGAAACGGTTAAATAGCTTAACCTTCTTTGGGCGCTGAGTGATTTTGAGAGGTACGAACAAAATCGTATCGAAGTGCCAACTTTTCTCATTGCTTTTCCTAGTTAATTAGAAGTCAAAGCTCCATAAAAATATTATTTTCAATGAGATTAAAAATCTATTTTCATCATGAAACCCATACTTTTTGGCTTACCGAAAGGTTGTCGTTAAATTTGAAGAGAAGACACCGTAAAATTTTATACTGTGTGAGCATGTCCAATTTTTCATAGATAAACTCGCTACGATGCGAGTTTATAAAATTTAGGTGGCAAGCAATAAATTTAGAAAAGCTTTCGTCGGCCTAGCGTTTTTTGTTTCTTTTTTGGGCAATGCAAAAAAGAAAGAGAATACAATCTGTACCAGATAAAGTAACGGAAACCCTATCTGGCTGGTTTTTAAAGAAAATAATAATCAAAGAAGTTACTGAGTGATTTTGCGAGGCACGAGCAAAATTGTATCGAAGTGCCAACATTTCTCACTATCTTTCCATTCTCAATAAAAACCTGCAGCCAACAGTTATGAGAATCTTGCTCTCTTCTATTTATCCCTACGTTTTTTTACTGTTGTACCTCACCATCCCTTTCGACAATTATATGCGGGCGTTACCGAATATCTTATTGGTTGTTTTGGCAGTTTCATTTCCTTTTGTGGTTACCAAAGCCGATTTTCAGAAGCTAAAACGGTTACCCACTTTACTGTTTATAGTCTTTGTGCTATTTCTATTTATTTTGGCGCTTATTACAGGTAGATTGGCCGTAGATAGCCCCGTGATAGAAAAAGTCGCCCTCGCCATGGGCCTCGTCCTTTTATATGTACCCATTCAGGGATTCAAAAAAATAAAGAAAGCAATTATCTTTTCCTCGGTAGCGGCCATTATATTTTCATTGGCGAAAATTATCATTGGCGTCTATCAGGGCACCGAATTCGAATTTTTAAATTCTGGCAATTTAATAGAGGCGATGCTCGTAGACAGAATTTACCTTGGCCTGTTGTGTGTGCTCAGTATCATAGCTTCGTATAGTCTGTTACAGCGCACCTATAGACCCGCCAACAAATATTACGTCGCCGCCATCATACTGAACGTCATTTTTATACTGCTTATCGTATCCCGAATTGCCATTATCGCCCTTATCGTACTGTTTGTGCTCGGTTTGTTTTATAGGCGAAGCAAAGGCGCACAAGTGCTTTTTGTAGTTGCCACCCTCATTATGGGGCTGGCGCTCACATTTATTCTCAACAACGATTTCAGAAAAAAAATACTGTATACTCCCACCAATACTGAAAGTCAAGGGTTAGTCGCCAATACATTGGAAATGGAGCCACGAACGATTATTTGGAACTGTGCCCTAAAAATTTCTGAATTGAACGATACCTTCGTGAAAGGTCTGGGTTTTGCCAATACCAACGAAGAGCTCGTAAACTGCTACCAAGACACAATAGATGATGAAGACAAAAGGGCTTGGTTGGTCGCAACAAAATACAATACCCACAATCAATTTTTAGATATTTTCTTGGCAACCGGCCTCTTGGGAACCATTTTATTTGTTGGGTTTATTGTGTTTGTTTTCCTTCGGAATAAAAGACAGTTCTTTCCCACGGCATTGTTAGGATCGTTTGTGCTGTTTTTATTGGTCGAGAATTTATTCCATCGCCAAATAGGAGCATATTATGTGGGGTTTGTACTCATCTTATTATTAATAAAGGAATCGACCCCCCAAAAGGATGAAGTAGACATAAAATAAAAGCATAACAAATTGTACTTTTGCCGCTCGAAATGCAATGGGTATTACTGAAATAACAAAAAAATGAAGATTACCGTAATAGGAACAGGATATGTAGGACTCGTAACCGGAACCTGCCTGGCAGAAACTGGCAACGAAGTGGTATGTGTAGACATTGATGCAGCAAAGGTCCAGAAAATGAAAGATGGTGTTGTGCCTATCTATGAGCCACACCTCGATGTGCTGTTTGAACGAAATATTAGCGCAAACAGGCTCACATTTACTACTTCCCTAGAAGAAGGTTTGGCGCATGGACAAATTATTTTCTTGGCGCTTCCTACTCCCGAAGATGAAGATGGCTCTGCAGATTTGAGCTATGTGCTGAATGTTTCTGAAGAAATTGGGAAGAAAATACAAGAGTATAAAGTCATTGTAGACAAAAGTACCGTACCCGTAGGTACTGCCGAAAAAGTGCAGGCGGTGATTGCAAAAAATGCAGCATGTGAGTTCGATGTGGTTTCTAACCCAGAATTTTTACGCGAAGGTTTTGCTGTAGACGATTTCCTGAAACCAGAACGCATTGTTGTTGGCTCGAGTAGTGAACGTGCTACAGCACTAATGAAGCGTCTGTATGCTCCTTTTGTTCGTTCGGGCAACCCAATCATTATAATGGATGAAAAGTCGGCAGAACTCACCAAATACGCGGCCAATTCTTTTTTAGCGGCGAAGATTACCTTTATGAATGAAATCGCAAACTACTGCGAAAAAGTGGGGGCCGATGTAGATAAAGTGCGCGTAGGAATGGGTACCGACAGCCGTATCGGAAAGCGTTTTCTGTTTCCAGGAATCGGGTATGGCGGATCGTGCTTTCCAAAAGATGTAAAAGCACTACAAAAAGCAGGAAGAGACGAAGGGTTCGAGTTTAAGATTTTAGATGCGGTGATCAACGTGAACAAAAAACAAAAAACCATCTTATTGCCAAAAATCGAAGACCATTTCAACCAAAATCTTTCAGGAAAGAAAATAGCCATATGGGGGCTTGCATTTAAACCAGAAACAGACGATATCCGTGAAGCACCCTCTATAGATGTAATGAATGCATTATTGGAAAGAGGCGCACAACTTTCAGTGTTCGATCCTGAAGCCATGCCGAACATCAAAAAACAGTTTGGCGACAAGTTGCAGTACGCAAATGCTATGTACGATGCTCTAGAAGGGGCCGATGCGCTTGTAATTTGTACCGAGTGGAGTATTTTTAGAACACCCAATTATCAAAAATTAAAGCAACTGTTGAAGCATCCAGTCATCTTTGATGGTAGAAACCTCTACAATGTTGAAGACATGGAGGCAGAAGGCTTTTCATACTATTCCATAGGAAGAAAAACAACAACTTAAAATGAAAAAAAGGGTTCTCATTACCGGAGCGGCAGGATTTCTAGGATCCCATCTTTGCGATAAATTTATGGCAGAGGGGTATCGTGTAGTGGGTATGGATAACTTGATTACAGGCGATTTAAAAAATATTGAGCACCTTTTTGAAAAGGAGGATTTCGAATTTTATCACCACGACGTGACCAAATTTGTTCACGTGCCAGGCAATGTAGATTACATCCTTCATTTTGCGTCTCCCGCCAGCCCGATAGATTATCTAAAAATACCTATTCAAACCCTAAAAGTGGGCTCGTTGGGTACCCACAACCTTTTGGGACTTGCTAAAGAGAAAAATGCTAGAATCCTTATTGCTTCTACTTCCGAAGTATACGGTGATCCGTTGGTGCATCCTCAAAGTGAATCCTACTACGGAAATGTAAATACCATTGGCCCGCGCGGAGTATACGACGAAGCCAAGCGTTTTCAAGAAAGCATTACCATGGCATACCACCGATTTCATGGCTTGGAAACTCGAATTGCCAGAATTTTTAATACCTACGGTCCAAGAATGCGACTAAACGATGGTCGTGTGATTCCCGCATTTATAGGGCAAGCCCTTCGAGGTGAAGATTTAACCGTTTTTGGCGACGGCCAACAAACACGGTCATTTTGTTATGTAGACGACCAGATTGACGGTTTGTACAAGCTGCTTTTAAGCGATTATTCGCTACCTGTGAATATCGGAAACCCTGATGAAATTACCATCCTCGAGTTTGCCGAAGAAATTATTAATCTTACCGGTACACAACAAAAAGTAGTGTTTCAAGAGTTGCCCAAGGACGATCCGTTACAGCGCCAACCCAACATAGACAAAGCAAAAGAAATACTTGGCTGGCAACCACGTGTGTCGCGTAGTGAAGGTATGAAGACTACGTTCGAGTATTTCAAAAGCCTTTCAGAAGAAGAGCTTTTTAAGAGCGAACATAAAGATTTTTCTAAACACAACAGGGCCTAATGATATTTCAACGCGGAAGATATTCGGGGTTTTTAAGACCTATTTCCTACCTGCTGGACCTCACCATTATCTTCTTGCTGGCCTATTACTTTTTTGGCGAAAAACTATTGTATTTTCAATATATCGTCTTTATTATGGTGGGGTGGATCATCCTGTCGTTAAAGTCTGATTTTTATGATATCTACCGTTTTACGCATGTTTCCAAGATCATGTCGCTTATTGGGAAACAGGGTATCATCTTTTTTCTGATTGTCTTCTCCTTTTTCGGATTTTATAACGAATTAGACATCAACGCGTGGCAAATAGTACTATACGTTTTATGGGTGCTCATTGCTATTACCGTTTTAAAATTTACTATTTTCTTTATTCTAAAACGCTACCGCTCCCGTTTCGGTGGAAATTCTAGAAAGGTGGTGATTATTGGCCTGAACAAGAAAACCGATCAATTGCGAAAATTTTTCGACAAGAATCCTGAATACGGCTATCGTTTGCAAGAAACGTTCGATATTAAGAATTCAGATCAGGATTTAGAGGCCTGTTTGGAATACATCAGCAAAAACCATGTAGATGAAATTTATAGTTCTATCGGGCAACTTAGCAATAAACAGCTTACCAAGCTCATCGATTTTGCAGACAACAACCTAAAAGTGCTTAAATTTCTACCAGACAATAAGGAGATATACAGCAAAAAACTCGATTTCGATTATTATGGGGTACTTCCTATTCTTTCTATGCGAAAGATCCCCATAGATGAACCATTCAACCAATTCATAAAGCGTAGCTTTGATATTGTATTGTCTGTTTTTGTAATCGTGGGCATCCTATCATGGCTTACTCCCATTCTCGCAGTACTCATAAAATTAGAGTCGAAAGGCCCTGTGTTCTTTAAACAAAAGCGAAATGGACTGGATTATAAAGAGTTCAACTGTTACAAATATCGTTCGATGCGTCCCAACCCGATGGCAGATTTACACCAAATCAGTAAAAATGATCCCCGGGTGACCAAAGTGGGTAGAATCATCAGAAAAACAAGTATCGATGAATTGCCGCAGTTTATCAATGTACTAAAAGGAGAAATGTCGGTAGTTGGTCCGCGCCCGCACATGGTGAGCCATACCCACATGTATGCAGAGCGCATCGACAAATTCATGGTACGACACTTTATTAAACCAGGAATTACAGGCCTAGCCCAAGTGAGTGGGTATAGAGGTGAAGTGGAAGACGACAACCACATTATCAACCGAGTGAAATACGATATTTTCTATTTGGAAAACTGGTCGTTGTTCTTAGATTTAAAAATTGTATTCCAAACCATCTATAACGCACTGAGAGGGGAAGAAAGAGCCTACTAAAGGGTTTCCAGTTCTTTTAAAAACAAGCTGAATTGGCGTTCAAAATCGAATGCTGCAATTGCTCGTTGTTGTATTTCTTGCTTCGGAAATGCTTCAACTTGCTCAAGGGTAAGTTGTTTTAAAAACTGTTGGAGTGCGTCAAAATCTTGTACAGGTACCACCCAGCCTAACTTATTTTCAGAAACTAATGCACCACCTTCGCCACCGGCCATATACAGCACAGGTAAGCCAAGGCGCGTAAATTCGAAGATTTTAGAAGGAACCGATCCGTAAATTCTATTTATCAGCGGGATAAATGCAAGGTCGTATTTTGTTATTTCTTGGTGTAGTGTTTCCCTAGAAACCGCACCGTTGTAAATCACCTGCATATTTTTGGGTTGTGCCAAGGTTTCAGCATCGGGCCCATCTCCATAAATATGTATTTCAACATGGGGTGGAAGTTCGATGGCAGCCAGTATTTTTGAAAGTCCCTGCGCCATACCAAGCAATCCGGCATACATGATTTTTATAGGGAGTTTTTTAGGGGTTTCATTTACTGAAGGTGGCGCGAAGGCCGGAAGGTTGCGATATAAAAATCGGCGTGATTGAAAGCCCTGTTTCACGATGTGGGAAAGGATTTCTTCCGATTGTCCCAAAATAAGATGTGACTTTCTATAGCAAAACCGTTCCATTTTTTCTAACAAAGTGTAGTACCATCCTTTTTGCAAAATGCCCATTTCTAACCCAGCCAAAGGCCATAAATCGGATACATTAAGAATGGTTTTCTTCCGTAGCAACCAACACCACCAAACTGCGGTAAATCCAACAAAAACAGGAGAATATTGAACGATAACCTGTGACGGGATCCGTTTTAGCAGAAAAAACCATTTTAAGCTAAACGAAAAAGAGAGCATGCTCAGCAAACGTACTAGCTTGTTAGTAGACTTGCTGGGCCATAACCACAAGCGGTGTACCTCGATATCATTCTCCATCGTTTTGGAATACACTTTCCTTTTAAACGCAGCGTAAACCGTACCCGTTGGATAACTGGGCAATGGGCACACTACTTGAACACGGTACCCAGCTTTTTGGAGTGCTTGTGCCATGATGTGAATTCTATTGGGAGCCGCCCCGCGCTCTGGCGGATAATAATTGCTAACCAATAAAATAGATTTCTGCCTCATTTATAGTTCTGAAATAAATTGTTTTAGCTTCCCTCGATTGCTTCTATCTAAGAATTCGGCACGCTCATAAGTGATGGCTATTGGCGTGTTTAAATATCTCAAAAACGCCTCTTCTAAGGCTCTTTTTTCATCTGTATTCAGTTCTCGTAAGGCTACATATGTAAGGGTAAAGTCGCTTTTAGTATGCTGTGTAATTACAAATTCTTGCACCACGGTATCTGTTCCCATTCCGCTTTTTGCAACATAATAAAAAGTATGTCCCGGTACTGTTGTTCCGTTCGCCAACACGGCATTATCATTTGCGCGGCCCAACAACTCTTTTAGAATCGGTTTTTTAGGCGTTGAGGTTTCATCTAACACACCAATGTCGCCAACTTCATAGCGAATAAAAGGATGGGCCTTGTTATAGAGCATGGTCACCAAAATAGTACCCGGTGTTCCGTTGGGGACTTGTACTCCTTGGTCGTCTACAACTTCTAAAAACAGATTTTCACTGTTTATCTGAAATTTCCCGTCGGGATTGGTAAACGCTAACAAGTCGAGTTCGCTCGCACCGTATTCATTTATAACTGGAACACCCAATTGCAACTCCAGTAATTGTTTATCGTCTGGAAATAACATTTCGCTGGTTACGATACAATGCGTTAACGTTGGGCAAACGGAGGTTAGTTTGATATTTTTCTTTTGTAAAAATTTTGCGAATAGCACGATGGAACTCGTATGACCGTTGATGTAGTCGAATTTCTTTCTTCTGAAAACGTCTAAAAATTGTGATAGTTTTTTTTCGGAAAGGTTGAAAATTGGAAAGCGATATCTACTGCTTAAACGGTCTTTTAACCGTTCTTTTCGGTAGGGTACAAACTCCAAGGGGATTCCGTAGAAACGAGCTTGGTACGAGTTGTTGAAATCGAGCCCATACCATCCAAATCGATCGATGATACCTGCCCAAGTTAGCGCATGGCAAAACAAATCTTTGGCATAGTGCAATGGTGTGCCGCTGCTGCCTGAAGTCTTTCCCGTATGTACTTTTTTTATGGTAAACGAGTCGCTAAGCCTTTCTTCTAAAGGCATTTGCAGGTCTTTCTTTGTCATCACAGGCAGCTGCTGCCAATCGTTTGTATTCGATGCTCCAACAAAGTTTTTATAGAATGGATTGTGTTGCAGGTGGTACGAAATAATCTTCTCCCGGGCCTTTTCTATATATGCAGCGTAATCGGATTCGGAGATTTGTTGAATTTCGGCCAAGCGCGATCTTGCCTCCTGTAGGGGGAAGCCTTTTAGGCGCATACTAAGATTGAACAAATCCAACTTGAAAATGACGTTTTTGTCCTACAAATGTAGCGAAACTGTATATTGAAATCGTTATTTTTGCATCTTTATGCGTCTGGAAATCTGTTGCTAGACGCTGCAAACCGTACCAATAAACAACACCATGAATATACTCATTTTGGGCTCTGGAGGCCGTGAACATACTTTTGCATACCAAATTGCCAAGAGCAAATTGTGTGACCAACTTTTTGTGGCCCCAGGAAATGCCGGTACCGCCGCTATTGCCACCAATTTAAAGGTTGATCTAACCGATTTTGAAGCGATACAAGCCAGTGTAATCGTGAACCAGATAGACATGGTTGTGGTTGGTCCAGAAGACCCTTTGGTAAATGGTATAGCCAATTATTTTGATGAAGAGGAGGCGCTACAAAACGTGATGCTTATCGGTCCGTCAAAACGGGGAGCGTTGCTTGAAGGCAGTAAAGAACGCGCCAAAGAATTTATGTTACAGCACAACATTCCAACGGCAGCTTATGCAAGTTTTACTTCGGAAAGTTTAGCTGCAGGAAAAGAGTTTCTCGAAACAATGAAAGCTCCTTACGTGTTGAAAGCCGACGGACTCGCTGCCGGAAAGGGAGTACTCATCTTAAACGACATTGAAGAAGCCAAAAATGAATTGGAAGCCATGTTGGGCGGAAAATTTGGCGATGCAAGTACGACAGTAGTCATTGAAGAATTCTTAGATGGTATCGAATTAAGCGTGTTTGTACTCACCGATGGCAAAAACTATAAAGTGTTACCCACGGCAAAAGATTACAAGCGCATTGGCGAAGGAGACAAAGGATTAAATACCGGTGGAATGGGCGCCATATCACCTGTGCCGTTTGCAGATGCTTCTTTTATGGAGAAAATTGAAAAACGCATTGTAAAACCTACCGTTCAGGGGCTACAAGATGAGCAAATTGATTATAAAGGCTTTGTTTTTATCGGACTCATAAAAGTAGGCGACGAACCCTACGTAATTGAATACAACGTGCGTATGGGAGACCCAGAGACAGAGGTGGTATTGCCGCGTATCAAAACAGATTTGGTAGCCTTGCTTGAAGCCACATACCATCAAAAGTTAGACACCACTACATTAGAGATTGATAATCGTGCTGCGACTACGGTAATGGTGGTTTCAGGTGGATATCCTGAAGCGTACGAAAAAGGAAAAGAAATTACCGGGGCAGATCAAATAGAAGACTCGATTGTTTTTCACGCGGGAACTGCAGAGAAGGAAGGAAAAATGGTCACGAACGGAGGGCGTGTAATCGCGATAACTTCAATGGATGAAGATTTCAGAAAAGCACTAAAAAAATCCTATAAAAATATAGAAAAACTACATTTTGATAGGATGTATTATAGAACCGATATTGGTTTCGACCTGTAAAATTAATTCTCAGGTACGTCTCCCAAATAGCCATGCGATGTTTGGCTGCGGTCTTCTTCGTTGTTTTCGTTAAATTTTTTCAACTGACCCATCCAATAGATAAAGGCAACAAAGCCAATAATCATTAGTATCCAATTTAAAACATTACTAATAGCCCAGCTGTCTGTTCCTAGGCGTAGCGCGTCGTAAGGAGCAAATAGAATATTTTCTGTAAATGCCTGTATTCCTTCAAAAACTTCTTTCCAAGTCATAATTCTATATTTATCTTGCAAAAGTAGAAAACAGCACCCATGCTCACAAACTTTTTTGGTAAATCTAACCCTATCAATGTTATTATTTGTGGCATTTACCTTCTTTTTGGCATGGTAGCGTCTTATTATTACACAACGGTAGAGAATGTATCTGGGCTTTTAGTGTTGAATAAAGCTGGAATGTGGTTGCTGTTACTCTTTACACTTTTATTGCTAGATTTTGTAATCAGGAAGAATTCGCTGACCCAAATTAATACCTATGCCATTTTTCTGTTTGCCACTTCTGTAGCCTTATTTCCTATTATTTTCGAACAACGGGATGTCATTGCATCTAATGTTTTTGTCGTATTAGGGTTGCGTCGGCTTGCTAGTTTGCCGTCAGAACGAAATATTGAAAAAAAACTGTTTGACGCCTCCCTTTATTTTGCCTTGGCTTCTTTGTTCCATTTTTGGAGTTTATTGTTTTTTATTCCACTGTTTTGGGCTATTCTTAAAATACCATCCAATCACTTTAGAATGTTATTTATCCCATTCATGGGAGTTTTAGCGGTCGCATTACTGGCGATCGCGTATCATTTGGTACGTCACGATTCGTTGTCCTGGTTTGCAACATGGCGCCCCCAGTTAGCATATGATTTTTCTGCCTATAACCGTTCGGTTCTTCTCATTCCCGCAACAATCCTCGGGACATTAATTGTATGGATTGTGACCGTTAGATTAATCAGAGTGTCAGCTTTAGCCAGAAAACTACAGCGCAATTACCGTTTACTAACCTTGATGCTCGTGGTTGGTTTTGGTGTCGCAATATTCAGTGAGGTAAAAACAGGTGCTGAAACCCTATTTCTAATGGCACCATTGGCCGTGGTTACTACCAATTATATTGAAAAAACAAAGGATTTTTGGTTTCAAGAAGTATTACTATGGGTGTTTATGGTGCTTCCCATTGTGCTTTTCTTTTTATTCGGCCTGTAATCGACACTGGCAACTTCAAAAGTTAAAGTGGTTTAAACAGAAGCTGCGGAAATTTTCAAATTCTCTACCTTTGCAGAAATACAAAACAATAGAACCTTTTCTATTTATAGGAAACAGAAAAAATTTACGGTATGATGTTCAGCGAAAAAGCAAATAAGATATTTTTAGAGGCCATTGTAAAATATCACAAGGCAGACGATGTAAACCAGCCTTTTAAGAATCCTTACGACGAAAATGACGATTTGCTAGAACACTTATTATACCGCAAGTGCTGGATTGATACCGTGCAATGGCATTATGAAGACATTATTCGCGATCCCGCCATAGATCCTGTTTCGGCATTGGCGCTTAAGCGAAAAATTGATGCATCTAACCAAGATCGCACCGATATGGTGGAATACCTAGACAGTTACTTTCTTAAAAAATATGAAGACGTTACTCCAAACCCAAGCGCCACGATCAATACTGAAAGTCCGGCGTGGGGAATAGACAGACTCTCCATTTTGGCACTAAAGATTTATCATATGAATGAAGAGGCCACCCGAGAATCGGCTTCTCCAGAACACCGCGCGGTGTGTCAGAAAAAGTTGGACGTATTGTTAGAGCAACGCACAGACTTGAGTACTGCCATAGACCAATTGCTCGATGATATTTCAGAAGGGCGTAAGTACATGAAAGTTTACAAACAAATGAAAATGTACAACGACGACGAGCTAAACCCAGTTTTAAGAGGGGGAATTAAATAAAAAGACCAACCAATTATTTTTGAAAAGGCCCAAACACATCCTCGTGATTAGACTCTCTGCTATGGGTGATGTGGCCATGACAATTCCTGTGCTGCGGGTGTTTCGGCATACATATCCTGAAGTAGAACTAACGGTAGTTTCAAAACCAGGGCTGCAACCATTATTCCAAGATTTAGAGAACACCACGTTTTTACCAGCAGAAGTGTATGGAAAACACAAAGGGTTGGGATTGCTTCAATTGGCAAAGGAGGCAAAGAAGCTGGGCGTAGATGCCGTGGCCGATCTGCACGGGGTAATCCGTTCAAAAATAATCACCAGCTATTTTTCGCTACAAGGGGTGTCTACTGCGGCTATCGACAAAGGCCGATCTGAAAAAAAAGCGCTGACCAACCATCCAGAAACGCTCCAAAGATTACCATCTACCCACCAACGCTATGCCGATGTGTTTGCCAAACTTGGTTTGCCACTTCAGTTAAAAGAACACCAATACCCTAACAAAGAAAAACTCGATACAACCCTTTATGGTCTTATTGGGAAACATACCCTAAAAATGATTGGGATTGCTCCATTTGCAGCGTATGAAAGCAAAATGTATCCTCTAGATTTGATGAAAGAAGTTGTTTTTAACCTAAGTGAAGAAGGACGTTATAAAATCTATCTTTTTGGCGCAGGCAAAAAAGAAGTAACTATATTAAAAGAGTGGGAGCATCAGTTTGAAAATGTAATCAATATTGCGGGCAATGTACCATTAGCGCAAGAATTGGCAATTATGTCGCACCTAGATCTTATGGTTGCGATGGACAGCAGCAATGGGCATTTGGCGGCGCTTTACAACATCCCCGTACTAACATTGTGGGGCGTTACGCATCCCTATGCTGGGTTTACGCCTTTTAATCAGCCCAACGAGCACCAATTGGTTTCAAATCGAGAAGAATACCCGCTGATCCCAACCTCGGTGTATGGCAACAAATTTCCAAAAGGATATGAAAACGCGATGCGTTCGATTTCGGTGGAAATAGTTTTGAATAAAATTAATGAGCTTATCTAAAATTCTGTCGGCAGTCGAAACAATAATAACTACGTTTCGAAAAAAGAATAGGAAATCCTAATAACAATACTGAAATAGCAAATGCCTTGCCTGAAACCTTGTTTTTATAGGTATTGTCGCTGTTGCAAAGGGTACATGTTTTCCGAAGGCTCATTTCACAAAAAGCACCAATAAAACTACACCAATCACCACGAGAATGGCAGCGCCTACAATGATTTGAATTGCCAGTTTTAGATATTTAAAGCGTGCCGATTCGCTGAATTCAATTTCTGACGCCAGCGTGTTTTCAGATTGAAGTGAAAGATGTGTTTCAAAATTGTGTTCCCTCAAAATAGATTCAGCTTGTGCAAGGTCTTCGGGTTTTACAGACAAGGTAATACCACCAATTGCATTCGAATAGAAATTATGAACCTGTACGGTTAGTTCGTCTTTCACCAAGCACTCTATTTGGTACGATTCTAATAACGATTGTACTACCGCAAGTTCATGCGGAAGGGTAAATGTGGCAAGCGCTGTAAATTGTGTCATAGTTTGTGAGCCATTAACAGCCACAATATAATCTCATTAAACGTCGTCATAATCAATTGTGAGCGTCGCACTGGTTGGGTGTGCTTGGCAGGTAAGTATCAAACCTTCTGCTATTTCGGCATCAGTTAAAATTTGGTTCTTCCGCATTTCTGCTTTTCCTTCGGTGATTCGTGCAATACAGGTGCTGCAGATTCCGCCCTGACAACTATACGGGGCATCCATACCTTTGTCTAATGCCGCTTCTAATACCGAACTACTTTTTGGCATGCTGAAAGTTTCTGTTTCATCATCTACCGTTATGGTTATGGTAGTATCGCCTTCGTGTGGCTCTTTTAGCAATCCTTCTTCTGAAGTTTTAAACAGCTCAAAATGAATTATTTTTTCATTCACCCCTTGCTCTTTTAGGGTAGATGAAACTTCGTCGATCATGGGTTCGGGTCCGCAGAGAAAGAATGCGTCAAAGGTGGTAAACTCAAACTTGTTTTTGAGGTAGTAATTTACCGTACTGCGTTCTATACGTCCAAAACGAGCGTCTTCTTCCCGGCTTCGGCTGTACATTAATTCTAAAGACAATCGGTTAGGGTATTCTTTTGCGAGCGCCCGCAACTGGCTGAGAAACATGGCTTCTAAAGGGTTTTGGTTTCCGTAAACAAGCAAAAATTTACTGTCGGGTTCTTCGTTAAGTACTGTTTCGACAATAGAAATAACAGGTGTAATACCACTACCTGCTGCAAATGCGGCATAGTAATTAGCATGGGACGCGTCGGGTGTAATGCAAAATTTTCCATCTGGCGGCATAACCTCTAATGAATCGCCCGCCTTTAGTTTGGTGTTGGCGTAAACTGAGAAGGTGCCGTCTTCCACCTTTTTCACACCAATCTTTAACAACTCACTCTCTGGAGTACTGTGTATAGAATACGCACGGCGCAATTCTTGGTCGCCAACAGTGTGTTTTATGGTTACATATTGTCCCGCCTTGTGGGCAAAGGTAAGTTTAAGGGAGTCGGGTATCTCGAAGGCAATGGAAACCGAATTTGGGGTTTCTTTTTCGATCGCTGCAATCTGAAGCGTATGGAATTCGCTCATAAACGTGTCAATTTTTCAACAAAAATACGGAAACGAAATGGTTTAAACTTTCCGTAGCACTACCTAAAAACACCCAATTTTGCCCGTAAAAGCATTCCATTCTCAAAAAGAAGCGTATTTTTACGTTTCCATTCGTTCATACATACTAAAAGCGAAGTATTTAAGTTACAATACGTATACAAACAAAATACAGATGAAATGCCCGCCGCGTATCATAAACAATAAGCTGAACGAATAGGGCATGACATCATAGCGATAAGAACAATTATTAAATTTTGATGAAAGGCATATATAAAATTACCATCTTACTGTTAGCCATCCTAATGCTGGCAGCCTGTTCTAGAAAGAAAAACACATTTATGAGCCGCAATTTTCATGCGGTGACTGCAGAATATAACACCTTGTATAACGGCGACTTGGCTTTTGATGCCGGTAAGGAAGAATTAGCGTTGACTTACCGTGATAATTTCTGGGAAATTTTACCTGTAGAGCGTGTAGATCTGAAAGAGGACATTGACATGCCAGGCGAAACAGGAGACCCTAACTTTAATAGGGCTGAAGAAAAAGCGGCGAAGGCAATACAGAAACATTCTATCTATATAGACGGTCAAGAATACAACCCACAAATAGACGAAGCTTATATGCTTTTGGGTAAAGCGAGGTATTTTGACGAGCGCTTTATTCCAGCACAAGATGCTTTTAATTTTATTCTGAATAGATATCCTACCAGTAACAATATTAATAGAGCGAAAGTGTGGAAAGCCAAAACCAACATTCGCTTAAACAACGAAGATGTGGCTCTTGAAAATCTTCAAGAGATGATGGAGACTGCAGATTTGGAAGAAGAAGAATTGGCAGAGGCTTCGGCAATCATGGCGCAAGCATATATCAACCTAGATTCGTTGCCAGAAGCGCTTCCTTACATAAAGTTAGCTTCAGATTATGAAAATAACAAAGAGTTAAAGGGGCGTTATGCTTTTATAAAGGGCCAAATTTACGACCGTTTAGAGCTAAAAGACAGTGCTAATATGGCATATGATGAGGTGATTGAAATGAATCGCAAATCACCACGGGTGTACATGATTAACGCTTATATCGCAAAGGCTAAAAATTTCGATTACGACAAAGAAGACAGAGTGGCTTTCTTGGAACTCTTGACCGAATTGGAAGAAAATCGTGAGAACCGACCTTTCCTAGATAAAATATATAATCAGATTGGAGATTATTACCGAAATAGCGACAGCCTAGACCGTGCGGTTGAGTACTACAACAAGTCTATTAAGAACTATAAAAATGACGATTATCTGCAGTCTATGAACTACCGTACGTTGGCTGAATTTAGTTTTGATGATGCCGAGTATAAAACGGCGGGCGCTTATTACGACAGTACCATTACGAATCTTGCAGCAAACTCGAGAGAGTGGAGACGTTTTAAGAAAAAGCGCGAGAATCTAGACGACGTGATCAAATACGAAGACATCGCTACCAACAACGACAGTATTTTAAGGTTGGTGAACATGAGCGAGCCAGAACGTTTGGCTGTATTTACTGCACATGTGGAACGTTTAAAAGAACAGGCGAGATTAGATAGTCTTGCTCAGGTAAAAGAAGAAGAAGCCATTGCAAACAATGAATTTTTCAACAAGAACAAGAATAAAGGTCCCGATAAAGGAGGACCAAATAGCACCTTCTATTTTTATAATTCTACTACCGTTGCCTACGGAAGGCAGGAATTTCAAAAAGTATGGGGTAACCGAAAGTTAGAAGACAATTGGAGACTTTCTAGCAAGAATTCTTCTGGAATTGCAGATGAAGAAACGGTTGAAACCACAGTTAATGTGGCCGAAAGCGGTCGTTTTAATCCGGAGACCTACATGGCAGCCCTCCCAACAGACCAAGTTGTGATAGATAGTTTGGCAAAAGATCGAAATTTTGCTTATTACCAATTGGGGCTTATCTATAAGGAGAAATTCAGGGAATACGATTTGGCGAGCAATCGTTTGGAAAAATTATTGACATTAGACCCAGAAGAGCGCCTCATTTTACCAGCGAAATACAATCTGTATAAAATCTACGATTTACAAGAAAATGTAGCGTTGGCAGATAAATACAAGAATGACATAATTAACAACCACGCCGACTCGCGCTATGCTGAAATATTATTGAACCCGAACACGCAATTGGCTACCGATGAATCGAGTCCGGAGTTTAAATACAACGCTTTGTTTCGCGAGTTCGAAAAGGCGCAATATAGTTATGTGATTGATACGGCAGACGAATATATCACCATTTACAACGGAACCGAGATGGTGCCGAAATTGGAAATGTTGAAAGCCACGGCATTGGCAAGACGGGATGGTTTTGAAGCCTATAAAAAAGCTCTCAATTACATCGCGTTGAACTATCCGAATGCAGACGAAGGTAAAGAAGCTGAAAATACGTTCAAGTTTGTACTTCCGAAGTTAGAGAACAAAGATTTTGTAGCCGATGAAGAAAGTGATAAGTGGAAGGTAGTGTACCAGTTTGACGCAACTGAGCGCGAAGCGGCAGAAGCTTTACAGACAAAATTAAACGAGGCAATTGAGTGGTACAATTACACCAATATGAGCACTTCGGTAGATTATTACGACCCAAATACCCTTTTTGTGATTATCCATGGCTTAAATACGCGTATGGGAGGAAGAGGTTTTGCTGAAGTATTGAAAGAAAACAAAAAATATAAAGTGAAGAAGCCCTTTTTCGAAATTGCTTCGCCTAATTATAAAATTATCCAGATACACAAAAACCTAGACAGCTACAAAACACAAGGAACCGCGAAATAGAAAACACATCCCCATAAAACTAACAATTATGTTTTCAGATAAAAAAGACAAACAGAGCATGGAACCATCAGCAAGTCAGAACAGAATCAATGAAGGAACCGAGTTAAAAGGAGACATCGTTTCCAGCGGGTTTTTCAGAATCGACGGAAAAGTAGAAGGCAGCATCAGCAAGCCTTCTAAAGTTGTAATTGGCAAAACAGGCACGGTTAACGGCAAGCTTATCTGCGAGAACGCAGATATTGAAGGCACCTTTAATGGAGACCTCGATGTAACTGGAACACTTACCTTAAAAGCTACCGCCCACATTGAAGGGGAAGTAGTGGTAGGAAAATTGGCCGTTGAGCCTGGAGCTACCTTTAATGCTTCATGTAGCATGCAAGGCGCAAAGAAATCCACCCCATCATCAGACAACCAGGCTGCTGAAGACAAAACGCATCCATACGATCGTAAGCAGCGGTTAAAAAAGGCTTCTGAGCCACTAAAATAGTGGCAGACAACTCTCCTTCGGGAATCAAGCGTTGGCTAATTCTTACCGCAATTGGTCTAGAAATGGGTGCCATCATCTATCTTTTTGTACAACTAGGAAAATGGTTAGATGCTTCATACGGCGATGAGGGGAGTAAGTTATACCTTATAATAGGAACACTATTAGGAGTCGCTATCTCACTTTTTTTGGTTGTAAAACAAACCAATAGATTGAACAAATAGTACGCTTACATGGGAAAGACCCTACAATTTCTTGCTGTCTTAATCTTAGCACTTATCGCTACCTTCGGAATTCATATTTTGGTGCTTTTTTTGGTAGATGAGCCCTTATTTTCGAATCAGATTGGGCTGTGTTATGCCGTCAATTTTTTATTGGCAGCCTTCATTTATGTCGTTATTCAACAAACTTTTAAAAACAACAGTACCATTGCAGGCTTTGTTTTTATGGCTGGCAGTTTTGTAAAATTCATAATTTTCTTCTTAGTTTTTTACCCTATTTTTCAGCAGGATGAAATGATGCAAACTAGCGAATTTGCTGCGTTTTTTGTCCCCTATGCTGTCTGTTTGGCTATTGAGGTTGTGGTGCTTTCCAAACAGCTTAATAATCAGACCTATTCTGCTGAAAATTCCGAAGAACCACCCACCGAGAATTCATAGGAAAAAAAGAAACAAAATAGTTTTTTGTTTCTGTAAAAGAACAGTATTTTTGCACCGATTTTAAGGACATAGTTTAATCGGTTCAAAATGCAGAAAAACACATTGGTTAGGGTATTGGGAATTTTCATCTTGGCAGTTAGCTTTTCAGCAACCGCGGCTCCTTTGAAAGAACAAGGAGATAGCCCAAAAGACACCAAAACAGAGATTAAGGAATATATTGCGCATCACTTACAAGATTCGCACGATTTCAATATTTTTTCTTCAACAGACGAAGCTACCGGCGAAGTACACCATTATGGTTTTCCGCTTCCAGTCATTTTTTGGGACGATGGGAATCTCCACACATTTATGTCTTCTGAATTTCACCACGGCGAAACTGCTGTTGAATCTCAAGGAAATCATTACAAATTATACCACAGTAAAATATATAGAGTAGGTGCAGATGGAGCGTTGAACTACGACGCCGAACACGGCGACCATCCTACGGGCAAAGTTATGCTAGACCTTTCGATCACTAAAAGTGTAGTGATGATGTTGGTTACGGGCTTGTTGCTCATTTGGTTGTTCAGAAGCTTGGCAAAAAGCTATGGTAAAAACGGAAGTATCCCAAAAGGAATCGGTCGTTTTTTCGAGCCTATTGTACTTTATATTCGTGACGATATCGCAAGAGCAAACATTGGCGAGCACAAGTACAAGCGTTATATGCCGTTCCTGTTAACTGTATTTTTCTTTATTTGGTTCTTAAACATGTTCGGTCTTACACCGCTAGGGGTGAATGTAACTGGAAACATTGCTGTTACAGCTGCATTGGCAATCATCGTATTCATTTTGACCAACTTTACAGGTACAAAGGATTACTGGAAACACATATTCGACCCGCTAGGCGACGGAATGCCTTGGTTCGGAAAAGCAATTATTTACATCATCTTAATCCCTATTGAGATTTTAGGATTGTTCATCAAGCCGTTTGCGCTTATGATTCGTTTGTATGCGAACATGACTGCGGGCCACGTAGTATTGATGAGTTTGATTGGGTTGATATTTATTTTCAAGAGTTGGGTTGGAGGTCCGTTAAGTTTCGGTCTTTCTTTCGCCATCTCATTAATTGAATTATTTGTAGCACTCTTGCAGGCATACATCTTTACGATGTTGGCTGCCTTGTATTTCGGATTTGCGTCTGAAACACACGAACATGCTGAAGAGCATGAAGGAGAGGTTGCACATTTATAAACAAGAGTGTTTAATTTTTAAATATATATATTATGGAAATCCCAAGTGTAGTAGGTGCAGGTTTAGCGGTAATCGGTGCAGGTATCGGTATCGGTATGATCGGTGGTAAAGCAATGGAAGCAATTGCTCGTCAGCCAGAAGCTTACGGAAAGATTCAAACAGCGATGTTGATTGCAGCGGCGCTTATTGAAGGTATTGGTTTCGCCGCGATTTTCGCAGGGTAATCAAACAAGATAACACATTGCCGCAACGGTTGGTTGCGGGAATGTGTTTCTATTTCAAATTTAACAAAACATTCAATCTTAATAGAGCTCAGGGCTCAGTAGTGATATGGAAAAATTAATAAACGACTTTTCATTCGGACTTTTTATCTGGCAGATCATTTTGTTCCTTTTGTTGTTGTTCCTTTTGCGCAAGTTCGCATGGAAACCCATCTTAAAGGCAGTTGAAGATCGCGAAACTGGTATTAAAGACGCATTAGACTCAGCAGAAAAAGCAAAGTTGGAAATGGCCAATTTGCAAGCTGATAACGAAAAGTTATTACAAGAAGCCCGTGCAGAACGTGATACAATGCTAAAAGAGGCTCGCGAAATGAAAGCGAAGATGATTGCTGATGCGAAGGAAGAAGCACAAGCTGAAGCTAACAAGACCATCGCAAATGCACAAGTAGCTATTGAAGGTGAAAAGAAAGCAGCAATTGCCGAATTAAAGCAAACCGTAGCTACACTTTCTGTAGAAATTGCAGAAAAAGTAGTTAAGCAAGAACTGTCTGACAAGTCTAAGCAATTAGAATTGGTAGATACGATGTTGAAAGACGCCAACTTAAACTAAGAATACCATGAGCAGTAGAGCAGCCATTCGATATGCAAAAGCAGTCTTGGAACAGGCCAACGAAGCCAAATTGGGCAACGTTGTCTTTGGCGATATGAAGTCGGTAGCCGCCACTATTGAAAACAGTAAAGAGTTACGTGCGGTGTTAAATAGTCCTGTAATTAAGGGGGAAGACAAAAAGAAAGCACTGATGGCAATTTTCGAAGGAAATTCGGAGGTAACCAAAGGTGTTATCGATATTTTGGATTCTAACAAACGTATCAATTTATTGGGTGCAGTTGCCGAAAGTTATGTTTCATTGTACAATGAAGCGCAAGGTGTAAAGGTTGCACATGTAACTACCGCAGTGCCATTGTCTTCAGAATTGGAAACAAAAGTATTGGCGAAAGTGAAAGAAATGACCGGAAGTGACTCGGTAACTATAGAAAACACAATCGATGAGTCTATCATCGGCGGATTTATCCTCCGTGTGGGCGACTTGCAATACAACGCAAGTATCGCAAACCAATTGGATAGCATTAAAAGAGAATTTACTAAATCATTATAATTATAACGACTTCGGAAATTTTCCGACGTCACCCTGAGCGCAGTCGAAGGGTAAAATCTTATAAAAATGGCAGAAGTTAAACCAGCTGAAGTTTCAGCAATCTTAAAACAACAACTTACAGGCTTTGAAGCAACTGCTTCATTAGACGAGGTAGGAACTGTATTAACCGTAGGTGATGGTATTGCTCGTATATACGGACTTGCAAATGCACAATACGGAGAATTGGTAGCGTTTGAAAACGGTATGGAAGGTATCGTTTTGAACCTTGAAGAAGATAACGTAGGGGTTGTATTGTTAGGCCCATCTAGAGGTATTTCTGAAGGAGCTACTGTGAAGCGTACCCAACGTATCGCATCTATTAACGTAGGTGAAGGTATTGTAGGACGTGTGGTAAACACTTTAGGACAGCCTATTGATGGTAAAGGAGCAATTGAAGGTGAGACGTACGAGATGCCATTGGAGCGTAAAGCACCTGGTGTAATCTACCGTCAGCCGGTAAATGAGCCATTACAAACAGGAATTAAATCGATTGACGCCATGATCCCGGTAGGACGTGGACAGCGTGAATTGGTGATTGGTGACCGTCAGACAGGGAAATCTACGGTGTGTATCGATACCATCCTGAACCAAAAAGAATTTTACGATGCAGGTGAGCCTGTGTATTGTATTTATGTTGCCATTGGGCAAAAAGCTTCAACCGTAGCGAACATTGCTAAGGTATTAGAAGATGCTGGCGCCTTGGCCTATACAACTATTGTAGCCGCTAACGCATCAGATCCTGCTCCTATGCAGGTGTATGCTCCTTTCGCAGGTGCAGCTATTGGAGAGTATTTCCGTGACACGGGAAGACCAGCCTTGATCGTGTATGATGATTTATCGAAACAAGCTGTAGCGTATCGTGAGGTATCCTTGTTATTACGTCGCCCACCGGGACGTGAGGCATATCCTGGAGACGTTTTCTTCTTACACTCAAGATTGTTAGAGCGTGCTGCAAAAGTGATTGCAGATGATGATATTGCAAAAGAAATGAACGACCTTCCAGAATCATTGAAAGGAATCGTAAAAGGAGGTGGGTCATTAACGGCACTTCCAATTATTGAAACACAAGCGGGTGATGTATCTGCTTATATCCCGACCAACGTAATTTCGATTACGGATGGTCAGATTTTCCTAGATGGTGATTTATTCAACTCTGGGGTGCGTCCTGCGATTAACGTAGGTATTTCTGTATCACGTGTGGGTGGTAACGCTCAAATCAAGTCGATGAAGAAAGTATCAGGTACGTTGAAACTGGATCAAGCAGCTTTCCGTGAATTGGAAGCGTTTGCGAAATTCGGTTCAGATCTTGATTCTGCTACTTTGAATGTAATTGAAAAAGGAAAGCGTAACGTAGAGATTCTAAAGCAGGCGGAAAATACACCGTATACGGTAGAGGATCAAATTTCGATTATCTATGCAGGTTCAAAGAACTTGTTGCGTAATGTGCCAGTTGATAAAGTAAAGGAATTTGAAACTGATTATCTTGAACTATTGAACGCAAAGCACAGAGATGTTCTAGATACGTTGAAAGCAGGAAAGCTAACGGATGAGGTAACAGATACCTTAACGGCTGTTGCAGCAGACCTTTCAGCTAGGTATAAAAAATAATATAACCGAACCTATTCCCCCCTTGAGGGGGGTTAAGGGGGGTGTTTAGCCTAATTGTTATTAAATATAACTAAACAGCATGGCAAACTTAAAGGAAATTAGAAACAGAATATCGTCGGTAAGTTCAACGATGCAGATTACCAGTGCCATGAAAATGGTATCTGCTGCCAAGTTGAAGAAAGCCCAAGATGCTATTACAGCAATGCGACCGTATTCTGAAAAGTTAACGGAGTTGTTACAAAACCTTAGTGCGACCTTAGATGCAGACAGCGGAAGCACCTATTCTGAACAAAGAGAGGTGAACAAAGTGTTGGTGGTAGCCATTACATCTAACCGTGGTTTGGCAGGTGCCTTTAATACAAATGTAATTAAGGCAACACAAGCATTGGCAAATGAAACCTATGCCGGAAAGCAAGTAGATTTTCTTACCATCGGGAAAAAAGGAAACGATATCTTAAAGAAAAGCGGGAACGTAATAAAATTTAATTCTGGAATCTTCGATGACCTTACCTACGATAACGTAGCTGAAATCGCAGACGAATTAATGGATAGCTTTGCTGAAGGGAACTACGATAAAATTATTTTGACGTATAACCACTTTAAGAATGCGGCCACGCAAGAAGTGATGCGAGAGCAATTCTTGCCTATTTTACCGCGTAAGCAAGAAGAAGGAGTAGAGAACACATCGATTCCTAACTATATTTTCGAACCTGGAAAGGAAGAAATTGTAGAAGGATTAATTCCGAAGAGTTTAAAGACACAACTGTTCAAGGCAATTCGTGACAGTGTTGCAAGTGAGCACGGCGCACGTATGACGGCTATGCACAAGGCAACAGACAATGCAACCGAGCTACGTGATGCGTTGAAACTTCAGTACAACAAAGCACGTCAGGCAGCTATTACCAACGAAATCTTAGAGATTGTTGGTGGAGCAGAAGCACTCGCTGGGTAATCTGACGAGATCTGAATCCCTGACTGTAAAAAGTTTAATTTTTTAGTGAATTGAAAACCTCCCAATATAATTATTGGGAGGTTTTTTTATGCGTACCTTTAAGGTTCAGAGTTTAAAAAGTAAACACAGCGTCTATCATGAACGTCTTAAAAACCTATAGTATCCTTTTCGGAATGTCTCTTTTGTTGTTCAGTTTTTCTAACTGCGGAAGTAGTCAGTCAACGTCAAATGGAATACAAGAAAATCAACCCCCTTTTGTAGTAGCCAATAGCTATTACCAAGAGTGGGTAGCGGGTGTACAAGAAGGAGGTAAAGGAATCAAGGTCTATTTTGAGCTTGAATCTGTAGAACCAGGGGTCACGTTCAATACCATATATTTCCGTGGGAATGCTGCTGACATCACATATCTACCCCAATCTAAATTCAAGTTTATGGCAGATATTAGAACCGATACTAAGCGTCCAGATGTAATCATGGATTCAGATGCTGCCAATGAAGCTGCCAATAAACCGCCTGTTAAGATGCCTCTGGAAATTCCAGATACCCATGCTGCACTTTCGTATACGTATAAAGGGAATACCAAGGTGTATGTATTAAAAAACATTGAAGAAAAGGAAGCGATTGCATATCCCTCGAACAATCCGAAAGGAGACAATTAATTTCAATACTTTTACCATAAATAAATTGGGTATTGGGCGTCTTTAAAAAACTCTTTCAACAAACATTTATCTACGGCTTGGCCACGGTGCTCCCGCGTGCTTTGGCAATTGTTTTGGTGCCACTGTACACCGCAGTCATGGCTCCCTCAGAATTTGGGGTGTACGCCACATTGATGTCGTATATTATTTTGGGCAATGTGTTGCTTTCTTATGGGATGGAAACGGCTTTTTTCCGATTTATCAACAAACATTCAGAACAAAAAAAGACCGTCGAGGCAACCGTACTATCTTCACTTTCGATAACCGCCATTTTATTTCTTACCATTACCTTGTTACTGCGGCAACAGATTGCAAGCGTCATCGAATTTAGAGTAGAATATGTTACCTACGCTTTGCTCATATTAACTTTAGATGCCTTGGTGATTTTACCTTTTGCGTGGTTTCGTGCCAACGAACGTCCCATGCGATATGCGGTGGTCAAAATTTTAAACGTCTGTTTCAACTTGGGCTTTAACCTGTTCTTTTTTCTTTTGTTGCCAAAACTTGCTACGGAAACCAATTCGTTTTGGGAAACCATTTACACCGAAGAAAACAAAGTGGTTTACGTGTTCATTTCAAATGTAATTGCGAGCGCATTAACGTTGTTGATGCTGTTGCCGCTTTACCTTAAAATTGGGTTCCGAATAGATGCAAAGTTGTGGAAACAGATGTTGAAGTATGCTTTCCCAGTGCTCATTGCAGGTATCGCTTTCAGCATAAATGAAGCATTCGACAAGATTCTTTTAAAGTACCTTTTAGACCCTGATGTGGCCGAAGCCGAAGTGGGCGTATATGCGGCCTGTTATAAATTAGGTGTGTTTATGACGTTATTTGCAACTGCTTTCAGACTGGGGATTGAGCCTTTTTTCTTTAATCATGCAAAGGCAGAAAATGCCAAAACAACCTACGCTACCATCACCAAATATTTTTCCATTTTCGGCGGGGCGATTCTCTTAGGTGTTATTGTGTATATTGATGTGTTTAAGCGTATCCTGATTAAAGATCCAGACTATTGGGTGGCCTTGTCTATCGTCCCCATTATATTGTTGGCGAACCTTTTCTTGGGGATTTACCACAACCTCTCGGTATGGTATAAAGTGACAGATCGTACTCGGTTTGGGGCGTATATTTCCATAGTTGGGGCAGTAATCACCCTGTTGCTCAACTTTATGTTGATTCCTGTAATGAGCTATATGGGCTCTGCCATTGCGACCTTGGCGGCTTATGGCACCATGATGGTCTTGTCGTATTTCTTCGGAAGGAAATATTACACAGTACCGTACAATCTCAGAAAAATAGGAGGGTATCTGATGCTTTCAATTGTTTTTTCGGCGATTTCGTTTTACGGTTTTGAAGGCAATCTCGTAATTGGAACTGCTTTATTATTGGTATTTTTGTTGCTCGTATTCCTTTCAGAAAAAAAGGAACTTATAAGGATATTTAATAAGTAAGATTGCAGTCATTTGAGCTGAATTCTTTTAGAATGTTCACATATCCATAGAACTATCATGATATTAAATGAATTGAACGTATGACCAAAATTAAGATCATCAATACATCCGAACATGCGTTGCCAAGCTATGAAACCATTGCCAGTGCGGGAATGGATTTACGTGCGGTTGTTGCAGAACCTTCAACATTAAAACCGTTGCAACGGGCCATTGTAAAAACAGGTCTCTTTATAGAACTCCCCATAGGTTTTGAAGCACAAGTACGCCCACGAAGTGGCTTGGCTGCCAAAAAAGGAATTACCGTATTAAATGCCCCCGGGACCATAGATGCAGACTACCGTGGCGAGATTGGGGTAATTTTGGTAAATCTATCGAATGAAGAATTTACGATCGAAAATGGAGAACGAATCGCCCAACTGGTCATCGCTAAACATGAGCGTGCCGTCTGGGAAACTGTGCAAGAATTAAGCGAAACATCCAGAGGTGCTGGCGGATTTGGTTCAACTGGAGTAAAATAAAAAATTAGAATTATGAAAATTATTGTCCCAATGGCAGGCCGCGGAAGTAGGCTACGCCCACATACCTTAACCGTTCCAAAACCGCTTATCCCCGTTGCCGGAAAACCGATTGTTCATCGCCTGGTGGCCGATATTGCGGCGGTACTAAATGAAGAAATTGATGAGATTGCCTTTATTCTTGGAGACCCCGCCTTTTTTGGAGACGACGTTGTGGAAAGTCTAAAGGAACTGGCAAACGAATTGGGGGCTACACCTAGTATTTATCGGCAACTAGACCCAAAGGGTACCGGCCATGCCATCATGTGTGCAGAACCATCGCTTAGCGGTCCTGCGGTAATTGCGTATGCCGATACCTTGATACGCGCCGATTTCGACTTAGATAAAGAGGCAGATGCGGTAATTTGGACTAAAAAGGTGGAAAACCCAGAAGCGTATGGTGTAGTAAACCTGAACGAAAACGATGAAATCATCGAGTTGGTAGAAAAACCTGAAACCTTTGTAAGCGATCAGGCGGTTATCGGAATTTATTATTTCAAGGATGTGGCAGTTTTGAAAAAGGAACTGCAGTACGTGTTAGACAACAATATCATCAATGGGGGCGAATACCAAATAAATGACGGTATTAAACGAATGATGGCCAGCGGAAAAATCTTTAAGACAGGTACTGTTTCTGAGTGGATGGACTGCGGAAATAAAGAAGTAACCGTCGAAACGAATCGGCGAATGCTCGGCTTTTTGTCCGAAGCCAACGTGCCTTTAATTTCAGAGGAAATTTCCGAAGAAAATTCAAAAATCATCGAGCCTTGCTTTATCGGCGAGGGGGTTCAATTAAAAAATAGCACGGTTGGCCCACATGTTTCTATAGGCAAAGGCACAATAATTGAGGATAGTACCGTTAAAAATAGTATA
>TARA_R100000306_G_scaffold62582_1_pt1 | contig 30153 bp, 29 predicted proteins | sample TARA_R100000306 | Tara Oceans TARA_R100000306 (sample SAMEA2620824) | marine metagenome | biome: marine biome (ENVO:00000447); feature: mesopelagic zone (ENVO:00000213); material: "saline water (ENVO:00002010), including plankton (ENVO:xxxxxxxx)" | depth 1000 m | reverse complement strand
AAGCCATAGTAGGGCTCGAGCGGCAGCATTTGCGTGCCCACCGCACCACCCAGCGCAGCCAGGCCGCAGCCAATGGCGAAAGTAATGGAGAATACAAGCGGCACATTGATGCCCACACAGCGAGCCATGCGCGGGTTGTCGACGGCGGCACGCAAACGCGCGCCGAAAGTGGTGTATTCCAGGCAGAGCCACAATGCAGCGGCAACTGAAAGGCTTAAGCCGAGCACGAACAGTCGGTAAACAGAGATGCTCATGTCACCAATGGATAGCTGACCCGTCAGTGCCGCGGGCAGCGTAATGGTTTGAATCTGGGGGCCGGCCAGATTCTTGACCAGGGCGGTAATGACAAAAGTCATGCCGATAGTCATGAGCAGTTGGCCCAGCGGGTTCGATTTATACACCCATTGGTACAGGGTCCGTTCCATGATCAGGCTGATGACCATGGTAGCGGTGATGCTTAAGGGCAGTGCCAGAAAGAAATGCATGCCGGTCGTTTTCATCAGCCATAACGCGATGAACCCGCCAATCATGGCAAATGCGGAATGGGTTAGATTAACAACGCGCATAACGCCCAGTGTGATCGTGAGACCTACCGAGATGAGAAAGAGCATCATCCCGTATGAAACCCCATCTATCGTGAGGGTAAGGAACGTGGAAAGCGCATTTGGCATGGAGCGACTCGTTTAACCAATGGGGCGGTGGTAATGGCTGTAACAGGGCGCGACCCTGGAGCGTCAGGGTCGCGGTTAAAACGCAAGGCTTATTTCTGCTTCATGGCATGCCAGGGTTCTACAACGTTTTCGTAGGTGAAAATGGGTACGTTACCCAATAAACCGCCTTCAACCGGCTTGACTTCGCGAATGTAGATGTTCTGGATGATTTCGCGGGTGTCCGGATCAATGGACACAGGGCCGCGCGGGCTTTCCCATTCATAACCTTTGACGGCGGCCATGGCGGCTTCGCCGTCTTTTTTGCCGTCGGTTGCCCTGATCATTTCAGCCACGACTTTCATGGCGTCGTAGGCACCCATTGATGCCAGGCTGGGGATCGCGTCGGGCCCGAACTGGGCTTTATAGCGCTTGACGAAGTCCTTGTTTTCGTCGGTATCCAGATAGGGCGAGTAGTTCAGCGCGGTAATAATCCCTTCGGCAGATTTGCCGATTGCAGGCAGGTCGGACTCTTGTGTTTCAGCACCGGCATAAAGCGTCATGCCTTCCTGGCCCAGGCCACGTTCCTGGAATGCCTTGATAAAGCCGGCAGACATGGGGCCGACCGGCATGAACATGAACACGTGTTTGACGCCGGCGTCGGCAATCCGCTGCAGATAGGTTGAAAAGTCGGTGGTGCCCAGTGGCACCTTGATGTTTTCAACGATTTTGCCGCCTTGCTCGGTAAAAGCCGTGTCGAATGCATTGGCGATATCGGTACCAGGGGCGTAGTCGGCTGTAACGGATACGGCTTCACGTGCGCCTTGTTCATAAGCCCATTTCATCAGCGGTACACAGTAGGCCCAGGAGGTATAACCAACGCGGACAAAATAGGGTGTTTTGTCGGTAATGCTGGAAGTGGCGCCGTTAATGAATACGTAAGGCGTTTTGGTTTGGTCGACCACATCGGCCGTGCCCATGACGGTAGGGGTAAACACGCCGCCAATAAGGTATTGCACTTTGTCGCGAATAACCAGTTCCTGGGCCAATTGGCGCGCCCGTTGCGGGTTCACGCCGCCTTCGTCACGCTTGACGATGGTGATGGTGTGGTCGCCTACCTTGCCGCCGGTTTCCGACATAAACATGTCTACACCGCGATCGTATTCCTGACCCCACCACGAGTAGGTGCCTGAATACTGGCTGAGCAGGCCGACTTTAATGTCATCGGCCTGGGCGGCAGACGCAAACAATGAACCGGCCACGGCCAGTGCCGCGGTACCGATTGTCAATCGCTTACCAAAAAAAGAGTACATGAGGTGTCTCCGAGTGTCGTTATTGATATTCATGACTTCCAAATTGCTTTGGAACGTCTTATATCCTTGCATCAGATGGCTTGGATAACCAGTGCTAATCGTTACCTTACCTAGGCGTTATGGTTATAAACAGAAAATTTAATCAGGCTTCCTTATTTTGTGTCCGATGTGTTTTCCGTCCCGCTCCAGGTCACATTGGCTGATGGCGCCGTCAAATTCGTTTCGCCTGGCTGTAGAATGCAGGCTTTGATTCGAAGTGGTCGTTTTATCCTGGGGCCTTGATAAAAATGAATGTCGACAAGCTTGAGTATGATCAGAACGGGTATGGACTTGATATCTTGCGTGCGCAAGATAATTACCGTCCGGCCTGGGGTGAGCGCAGCGCTGCATTCCGGGAAAAAGCGCATTGCCTGCTGGATGTTTCATACGGTCACGGCAAACGCGGCGTGCTTGATTGTTTTCCCGCTGAAAACGGTCTGCACGCGCCGACCTTGATCTTTATCCACGGGGGCTACTGGCACAAGGGCGACAAGTCGTTCTACAGCTATGTGGCTGAGCCCTTCGTGGCTCGTGGCGTATCGTGCATTACCATCAATTACGATTTCTGCCCCGAGGTGCGCATGGCTGACATCGTGCAACAGGTGCGGGTGGCGGTTGCCTGGATCTGGCGCAATGCAGATTCGTTGGGCGTGTCGCGCAATCTGTTTGTTTCCGGGCATTCGGCGGGCGGGCATTTGAGTGCGATGATGATGGGTACCGATTGGGCGTCGTACGACCCCAACCTTCCCACCGGAATGCTTCGTGGCGCCATTCCCGTTTCCGGCCTGTATGACTTGCAGCCACTGGTCGAGATCCCGCTGATCGATGTGTTGGGCATGGACGCCGATGAAGCCGCGGCGATCAGTCCGGTGAAACAGCGTTTGGTGAGCAACGTTGGGCAATTGGTTGTGTGCGGTGAAGCCGAGTCAGACGCCTTCAATGCACAGTCGGATTTATACGTGTCAACGTTTGAAACGCCTGAGCGCCCGCTGGAGCGATACTCGGTTCCGGGGGCGAATCATTTCGACGTGATGAATGCATTTGCCGACCCGGAGCAGGTTTTATTTCAGAAAATACTGGCGTTGGTTACGGCTCGGGGCTAATGCGAATAACCGGCTTGATCGTGATGCCGGCGTGCATGTCGTCCATGGCCTGGTTAATGTCGGCAAAGTCATAGAAGCGAATGAGCTTGTCGAATGGAAAGCGGCCCTGTTTGTACAGTTCGATCAGCTTTGGAATAAAGATCTCCGGCACGCTGTCTCCCTGATGAATGCCTCTTATCGAGCGGCCGCCCCGCACGAGGTCCAGGATGTTGGCATGTATATCGGCGCCGGATACTGTGTTCACCAGTCCGCATACGCCAAAAGCGGCCAGCGCCGCAACGGCTTGCTTGATTAAAACAACATGGCCGGTTGTATCCAGGATGGCATCAAAGCCGTTTGGCGCAATGGTCTGCAACTGACTTTTAATGCGTTGATGATGGCGCCCGCGCCTGTTTGAATGCCGCAGCCCAGCGGCCCCAGCAGGGATAAGGGCAGTGTACGATCGACCGGCACAACGTTGCGCTCTGTGCAAATGCTGTAGCCCGCAAACGACGATTGGCCGAAAAAATGGCTGTGAATGATTTCACCGTTGCGGCTTAAGGCCGTGGAACCATCGGCTCGTGCGCCGGAAAAGGCGTGCCGACGCAGGAACTGGCAATAGGCGGCATGCCCTTGGGTGCAATTGGGGCAGGTTCCGCAAGAGTCGAAGGTAATAACCACGTGATCGCCCGGCTGTACTTTCCTTACCGACTTTCCTACGCGCTCCACCACGCCCGCGCCTTCATGCCCCAGCACAATGGGCTTGGGTACCCTGTCGGGTGCGTTGCGCATGTGCAAGTCGCTATGGCAAATACCGGTTGCCACAATGCGCACCAGCACGTCGTTGTCGCGAGGGTCTTCAAGCTCAAGCGTTTCCAGTGAAAAGGGTTGCCCGCTCAGGCGGCTCACGGCGGCCGTAATGGTTGTGCTCATAATCTTGTTTCTGTTCTGCGGAAAAGGTTACATGCTAGTGCAATGTTATTAAGAAGCTCGTGCGGCGGCAGTGTATGTGGCTCCGGACTTTTCAGTCGGAGAGGGTTAATTGAAAAGTATGTCACTTAATTGGGGGTGATCGAGCGGGGCAATGCTTTGTGACGAGCGCCAGTTTGAGTATTGATGATTAGGCGCTTAATCGGCTTGACCTAGTGGACCGCAGGGGTGGTGGCTGGGGTGCCGTTGTGTCGCTAACTAGTCGTATGTTAGGTCAGCTTGTTCGCATAGCGCATAAATGTTCCGAAATCGTTGACACTAAAAAGTGGCGAAACATACACTTTGAACCTGTTAGCGCCCCCTGAAGCACGAGCTATACGATAGAAGCACTACAAGAATAGACACTATTTGAGGGCGATTAGCGGTATTGAACTTAATAAATTGAGGAGACACATTTATGCGACGCAAATTTTCATTACGTTTGCTAGCAGCAGTTGCACTGACTTGCACGTCTGTTGGGGCGTATGCTGCCGACGACGTGAAAGTCGGGCTGATGTTGCCATATTCCGGGACGTTCGCCGAGTTGGGTCAAAATATTACTAATGGTTTTAAGCTGGCGATTGATCAGAAGGGTGGAAAAATCGCAGGCCGGACCATCGAGTATGTTGAGTTGGACGATGAGTCGGCTCCTGCGAAGGCAAACGAGAACGCCAATAAATTGATCCGTCGCGACAATGTCGATGTACTTGTGGGTACGGTGCATTCTGGTGTTGCGTTAACGATGGCGCGCGTGGCCAAGAACACGGGTGCGCTAATGATTATTCCCAATGCTGGCGCAAACGAGTTAACCGGCGCCTTATGTTCACCAAACATCTTCAGAGCTTCTTTCTCTAATTGGCAAGCTGGCTATGCTGTTGGTGCATTAATGGCTCAAAAACATAAAACCGCTGTTTCTTTGGCGTGGAATTACGCAGCCGGAGACGAGCAAACAGCGGGCTTCAAGGAAGCCTTCGAGGCGGGTGGCGGTAAGGTGCTGAAGCATCTGTCTCTTCCTTTCCCCAATACTGAGTTCCAGCCATTGCTCACGGAAATTGCAACACTTCAACCCGATGCTGTTTATGCATTTGTGGCAGGCGCTGCTCAGGTGAAATTAACAAAAGACTACGAAGCATCGGGCTTGAAAGACAGGATCCCTTTATATGGTGCATTCCTCACAGAGGGTACGCTCGAGGCGCAGGGAAGTTCTGCACAGGGGATGCTGACGGCATTGCATTACGCCGATGGCTTGGATAACCCCAAAAATCAGGCCTTTATCGAGGAATACAAGAAGGCCCATGGCGAAACCCCTGATGTGTTTGCGGTACAGGGTTATGATTCTGCGCAGTTGTTCATCGCCGGCCTTGAGGCAGTCAACGGGGATACCTCCAAGAAAGAAGACATGATTCGCGCGATGGAGAACGCCAAGCTTGATAGTCCTCGCGGGCCCCTGTCATTTTCCAAATCGCATAACCCTGTCATGAATATGTATATTCGTGAAGCACGTGGTGATCAGAATGTCATGGTGGGTATTGCTGTGGAAGCGCTGGCTGACCCTTCGCCTGATTGCAAACGGTAACAGCTTAACGGCTACTCCTTGATAAGCGGCTGTCTTAAAACGGCGGTCGTTTGTCTTTTTGTTTGCTTGAAACACCCGATTAAAAATCGAAGAATCTATTATGGATATATTGTTAGGGTCACTATTAATCCAGGCATTGAACGCAATTCAGTATGGATTGCTTTTGTTTCTAATAGCAAGTGGCCTTACGCTCATATTTGGTGTGATGGGCGTTATTAATATTGCGCACGGTAGTTTCTATATGATGGGTGCATATTTTGCGTTCACCATAACTGGCCTTACAGGAAATTTTTTCGTCGCAGTAATATTGGGGGCAATTTTAAGCGTCATCATTGGCGCCCTTCTGGAGTGGGCATTATTTAAGCACCTTTATAAAAGAGATCACCTTGAGCAGGTTCTCTTGAGCTATGGCTTGATTTTGATATTTGAAGAGCTGCGCAGCATTTTCGTCGGTGACGAAGTTCACTCCATTGATGTCCCCGCTTGGCTGAATTTCTCCATACCGCTCGGAGACATTATGTCTTACCCGTTCTATCGCCTGTTTATGTCCGGGGTGTGCGTTTTGGTCGCCATTGGTATGTATATATTAATTAACCGAACGCGCATCGGGTCGATGATTCGAGCGGGGGCGACAAATAGTGGTATGGCTGAAGTTCTGGGAGTCAATATCAGCATGGTCAATCGTCTCGTGTTTTCTCTCGGGGTAGGGCTTGCCGCGTTTGCGGGCATGATCAACGCGCCGGCCTCGGCGGTTGCGCCAGGGATGGGCATGGAAGTGTTGATTGTAAGTTTTGTCGTGGTTGTGATAGGGGGAATCGGTTCTGTTTGGGGTGCCTTGTTTGCGGCTATGGTCATTGCATTTGCAGACACTTTTGGCAGCGTGTTTTTCCCGAGTGTAGCGGGGATGCTGACCTACATAATTATGGCCATGGTTTTATTGTGGCGACCTGACGGAATTTTTAAGCGGTGAGACTGATGGTAGAAAGCAAAAATAAATATGTGCTTTTGGCGGTGATGTTTATCGCTTTATTGTTGTTCCCGACGCTTGGGTTTGATTTCTACAATGACATGGTGTCCCGAATCGTGATACTAGCGTTATTTGCAGTCAGCCTGGATTTGCTGGTGGGGTACGCGGGTTTAATCAGCTTTGGGCATGCGGCATGGTTTGGAGTAGGCGCATATGCGTTTGCGCTCCTTTCCACTCATTATCAAGTTACCGACAGTTTTTGGATCACGTTGCCCGTTGCGCTGATCGCCGCAGCAGTACTTTCCTTTATCGTTGGCTTGTTTGTTTTAAGGACCAAGGGCATTTATTTCATCATGGTGACTTTGGCATTTGCGCAAGTGTTTTATTTTCTTGTGCATGATGTTCCAGCCATTGGTGGAAGTACGGATGGTTTGAATCTCTATGCGCGGCCTACGTTGGAAATAGGTAATTGGGTTTTGCTGGATTTGGAAAACCCTCTGACCATGTATTACTTCATTTTGGCAGCGCTGTTTTTCTCTGTTGTTTTATTGTGGTTTTTCTTGAGGTCACCTTTAGGGCGCGCGGTGCAGGGTATAAAAATAAATGAGCATCGAATGCTGTCAATTGGTTTTCCTGTTTTTCGTTATAAGTTGATTGTTTTTGTCATTGCAAGCGTTTTTGCTTCTTTGGCTGGTTACTTGTTTGCTGCCCAAAGTTACGGTGTTAATCCGGAGCTTTTGTCCTGGCATAAATCGGCAGATGTCCTGCTTATGTTGATATTTGGTGGTATGGGTCAATTTGTTGGCGGCATAGTGGGGGCGTTCGCCTTCATTTTGCTTAAAGACGTTTTCATGACATATACCGATTGGTGGCAACTGTGGCTTGGCATAACGATTGTATTATTTGTTTTGTTCTTGCCGGGTGGATTGGCTTCGTTACCCAGCCGGTTTAAAGCACTTGTTGGGAAAGCGTAATGAACGATGTGTTGCTAAGAGCAGAAAATGTATCCAAGCATTTTGGGGGTCTGGTTGCGAACGACAATGTGTCGTTGTCTGTTTATAAAGGTAAAACGCATGCGATTCTCGGCCCGAATGGTGCTGGAAAATCGACCCTGATCAATATGTTGTCCGGCGACTTAACCTGTTCAAGTGGCTCGGTGTTTTTGGGTAATCTCGATGTGACACATTTGCAACCAAATGAGCGTTCTCTGCTGGGAATTGGTCGCAGCTATCAGAAAACCAATATCTTTCCGACGTTTACGGTGCTGGAGAATTGTCGTTTGGCCGCGCAATCTCGTGAGCCCCGCTTAGGCGCCGTTTTTTCTAGCGCGAGCAATTATGAGCCCTATAAGAATCTTGCTGAGAAAGCGATTTGGGAAACAGGATTAGAGGGTTATGAAAGCCGGGTTGCCAGTGCATTATCTCATGGTGAGCAAAGGCAGCTTGAGTTAGCGATTGTTCTTGCGACGCAACCGAGCGTTTTGTTGCTCGATGAGCCGCTCGCAGGAATGGGTTCGGAAGAGTCTTTTCAAATGATCGATCTGCTTAAAAAGCTTGTAAAGACACATGGTATTTTGCTGGTGGAGCATGATATGGATGCCGTATTTGCCATTGCAGACATTATTACGGTGATGGTAAATGGATCTGTCCTGATGACGGACACGCCCGATCGGGTACGTGCCAGCGCCGAGGTTCAGCAAGCTTATTTCGGACACTAAAGGTTGATGCAATATGTCAGAAGCATTAGTGAGTGCTCATGGAATTCATTCATATTATGGCCAGAGCCATATTTTGCATGGGATAGACTTCACGATCTCGCGTGGTGAAACCGTTGGGCTGATGGGCCGCAACGGTATGGGTAAATCCACGTTGATAAAAAGTTTGGTTGGTGTGGTGCGGCCGCGGGAGGGAGAGGTTTTTGTTAAGGGTAGGTCAGGCAAGAGTATGCCGACCTATAAGGTAGCACGCATGGGGATAGCCTACGTTCCTGAAGGGCGTGGTATCTTTCCCAACTTGTCGGTGAAAGAGAATCTATTGCTCGGAGCGCGTCCGGGTTCAGATGGGCGTCTTGACTGGACTTATGACAGGGTTCTAGACTCTTTTCCGCGATTAAGGGAGCGGCTGAGTAATGGTGGCGCTCAGTTATCGGGGGGGGAGCAACAAATGCTGAGTATTGGGCGAGCCTTGATGACTAACCCGGATTTGTTAATTCTGGATGAAGCTACTGAAGGATTGGCGCCCTTAATTGCCAAGGAAATTTGGCGGATCATAGCAGCTATTCGAGAGTCTGGTATCGCGACGATAATCGTTGACAAGAATTTTGAGGCGATTACAGAAATCAGTACACGAAACCTGATTATGGTCAAAGGTATGATTGTTTTTGAGGGTTCAAGTTCAGAGTTATTGTCTGACGCCGACAGGCTTAAAACCCTTCTTGGTGTGTAAGATACTTATTAGATCAACGATGCAACCATCCACCGTGCTCTTTCAAGTTCGGGCAGCAGGTTTTCGATCATGTTCTCAAGGCTTCGTCTTGACGTCGAGCTGACGATGCTGATTGATCCAATGGTTTGGCCTTTTTGGTCTCTAACCGGTACAGCAAGTGATCGGACACCCAGCTCCAGTTCCTCATCACTGATCGCGTAGCCGACTCTTCGTACTTCATTCAAGTATGACATTAACGTGGGGATGTCGATGCGCGTATTGGGCGTGAGCTTCTGACGAGGCTTTCGCTCGAGGCGGGTTTTTGCTTCGTCGGGGTCAAGGTCTGCTAGCAATACCCTACCAGTTGCCGCACAATAGGCAGGCAGTCTCGAACCAAGTCCCAATCCGTTTGAAAGGCTTCTGCGGGTTGCTGCTCTTGCCACGAACACGGCGTCGGAACCATCCAGAACGGCAAAGGAGCTCGACTCATTCGTCCGTTCGCTAATTGCTTCAAGTGTGGGCTGAATTGTGCGTGCTAAAGCGGTTGATGTTAAATAAGCATGGCCGAGCCGAAGTACCCGGGGTGCAAGACGGAACAGCTTGTCGTCGCATTCCACATAACCTAGTTTTTGTAGGGTTAATAGAGACCTTCTGGCCGAGGCACGTGAATGGCCAGTAATCTCGGCAGCTTCACTCAACGTAAGGGGCGTGTTTTTAATACCGAATGCCTCGATGATTGAAAGGCCTTTTTCGAGCCCGGCGACGTACTCTTTATCTTCATTTGATCTGTCTTTTGGGAGATGGGTATCTTGTTGGGTGTTTACGTCGTTGTGATGAGTTGACTTAGCCACGTCCTCGCCTTTATTCGCTATGCGCACAAAATGATCGATTTCTTTGACGGCAAGTATATCCTTCCCTAAACTTGTGCGCAATAAATAGGCAATGGTAGTGCGAGTGCTTAACGCAAAGTGCTGCTGAAGTTATTCACCTAGAGGAGACGAGCGCATGGTTAGTTTGGCCACTTTTACAAAGGATGCTGTACCCGTTACTGATTTTGATCCATACGCGGAGGAGGTTCTGATTGATCCTTATCCTTATTATGAGCAGCTTCGAGAAGCTGGGCCCGTTGTGTTGCTGGAGCGCTACGGTGCTTATGCGCTAGGCCGACACGATGAGGTGCATGCCGTCTTGTCTGATGCGCATACATTTTGCTCTGGCGCAGGGGTGGGGCTAACTAACTTCAATACTGAAAAGGCATGGCGTAAACCGAGCATTATCTTGGAGGCTGATCCACCTCATCACGCAAGAACGCGTAAGGTGGTGGCCAGAGTATTATCGCCAGCGTCGATTGGAAGATTGCGCGAAACGTTCGAGGCTGAAGCTGACGCTTTGGTAGACAAGATTATTCAAATGGGACATTTCGACGCCGCAAAAGATTTTAGTGAAGCTTACCCGCTTAAAGTATTTGCAGATGCGGTTGGATTGCCTGCCGAGGGAAGGGAGAATTTAATGCCTTATGGTGATATGGTGTTCAACGGGTTTGGCCCCATGAATGAGCGCTTCACTTCTCGCTTGGCTAAAGCTGAAGAGTCGGTGAAGTGGGTCAACAATGTATGCCAAAGAGAAAATCTGACTCCCAATGGTTTGGGTGCTGACCTTTATAAAGCAGCGGATGCGGGAGAAATAACCCACGAAGAAGCAGGAATGCTGGTACGCACGCTGCTTTCTGCAGGGCTTGATACCACTGTATTTACGCTTTGCAATGCAATGCTTTGTTTCGCCAAGTATCCCGACCAATACGAAGTTCTCAGAGAAAACCCGCAGTTGGCTCGGCAGGCGATTGAGGAAGTCATTCGGTTCGAGCCGACTTTTCACTCATTTTATCGAACAACGACAAAGCCGGTAGAGGTGGCGGGCGTGGAAATGGATGCGAACCAGAAAATTTGCGTGTTTGTTGGCTCTGCAAATAGGGATCCCCGGCGCTGGACAGACCCCGATAAGTTCGATGTGTCAAGAAAAGCAACGGGTCACATCGGGTTTGGAACTGGTATCCATGGGTGTGCGGGCCAAATGATGGCGCGATTAGAGGGCGATATCCTTCTGCGTGCGTTCGCGAAAAAAGTACGTTCAATCGAACTGATGGGCGAACCCGTGCGACATTACAACAACACCGTCCGAGGATTCAAGCAAATCCCGGCACGTGTAGTAGCGCTATAGAGCAGCACCATTTCTTATTACTGATTCAGCAAGAAGAGAGATATGACAAAAGTAACTTATGTTCAACCCGATGGTAGCCGAGACGTTATTGAGGTTGCACCGGGGGTCACCGTTATGCAAGCCGCAGTTTCCAATTCAGTTGACGGCATTGTGGCGGAGTGTGGTGGCTCTGCAATGTGTGCGACCTGTCACGTTTTTGTCGATCCGGCATCGACACATTTGGTGCCGCCGATCGCGGATGTTGAAGTGGAAATGATCGAAAGTGCCGCGAGTGAGCGCAAAGAGACTAGTCGTCTGTCCTGTCAACTTGTTATGTCAGGCGATATAGATGAGTTCGTTGTGCATATACCGTCTCATCAGGTTTAACCATTCGATCAAAGAGCATTAATTTGAGTTAAGAAAATGAAAGAAAGTTCAAAAGTAGTGATTGTTACGGGCGGTGCAAGTGGTATTGGGTTCAAATTCGCGCAAAGTTTGTCGTCAGAGGGCCACAAGATCGTTATTGCAGACTTGAACGGAAGTGAAGAGGCGGCAAACAGTCTTATTGATCAGGGCAGCGATGCGCTTGGTGTAAAGGTCGATGTTGTCAATAGCGATGATGTTAACAATATGGTTAAGCAGTCGTTGGTGAAATTCGGGCGAATCGATGCGTTAGTAAACAATGCAGGGCTCTTTACCAATTTGACCTTGCGTCCATTCGAGGAGATCTCAAATGAGGAATGGATGAGGGTGATGGAGGTCAATACTCTGGGTCCGTTCATATGCGCTAAAGCAGTGGCTCCATCCATGCGTGAGAACAGTTGGGGGAGGATCGTTAATATTGCGTCCACTGTCCCCATTAAAGGGCCTCCTAATATGTCGCATTATGTTGCGAGCAAGGGTGCGGTCATTGCCTTTACCCGTTCGCTGGCCCGCGAGCTGGGTGGTGCAGGTATTACTGTCAATGCAATTGCGCCAGGTTTTACGCTGTCTGATGGTGTGTTGAAAAACGACCTGCATTCGCAAATGGGTGACGTAACGCGCAAGCTTTCGCGTTCGATTCAACGAGATCAAGTTCCTGAGGACTTGACGGGCGCACTCAACTTCCTGATCTCGGATGCCGCTGGATTCATTACCGGACAGACTTTGGCAGTCGACGGTGGCTCTGTGTTCCTCTAAAACCAGGGATTAAATATGTACACAGAACTTTCGTTGTATATCGATGGCCATTTTATTGGTGCTGATCAAAGGGATTGCCTGGACGTCGTGAACCCGGCTACTGAGGAGGTAATCGGTAAGTTGCCAACAGCGACGACCGAGGATCTTGATTTGGCCCTCAATGCCGCTCACAAAGCGTTTCAGTCGTGGCGTCGTTCGTCTCCTCTCGAGCGGTCCAAAATACTGCGCAAGGTAGCCGAATTAACGCGTGAGCGCGTCGATGAAATAGCGCGCAATATAACCCTTGATATGGGTAAACCTTTGGCAGAAGCACGGACAGAGGTTTTGAATTGTGCGGAACAGGCTGAATGGCATGCCGAGGAATGCCGGCGGATATATGGGCGCACTATTCCGCCACGGGTTGAGGGGGTCAGGCAGTTCGTGACGAAAGAGCCCGTGGGTGTCTGTGTGGCTTTCACGCCATGGAATTTTCCCTACAACCAAGCGATACGCAAAATGGTTGCGGCCTTGGGGTCAGGTTGCACTTTGGTTTTAAAAGGGCCGGAGGATGCACCCAGTGCGGTTGTTGCGCTGGCGCAGATATTTGAAGATGCTGGCCTGCCACCAGGTTGTCTCAATATTGTGTGGGGGAACCCACCGGAAGTGTCACAACATTTGATTACTTCGCCAATCGTTCGGAAGGTTTCGTTCACTGGGTCGGTTCCTGTGGGTAAACATTTGGCGTCGTTGGCCGGTGCTCACATGAAACGGATCACCATGGAGCTAGGCGGTCACTCACCGGTTGTCGTATTCGACGATGCGGATATTGACGCTGCAGTTGCACTGTTGGTGGGTTTGAAAATGCGAAATGCTGGTCAAGTATGCATTGCGCCTAGTCGTTTTTACATTCAAAAGCCCGTTTATCAAAGTTTTATTGATAAATTTTCCAGTGCAATAGCGGATTTGCGCGTTGGTGATGGGTTGGATCCAGCTACAAAGATGGGGCCGTTGGCGCATCGGCGTCGTGTCGAAGCAATGCAGCATGTGGTCGACGACGCGACAAAACGTGGTGCACAGGTTGTCGCAACTCAGTCCGCAAATTTTGAGAAAGGCTATTTTTTCAGCCCTACGGTTTTAGCTGATGTAAGTGATGATGCTGACATTATGGTCAATGAACCATTTGGCCCCGTTGTTCCGATTACGCATTTTGACACGATTGACGACGTGCTCAGGCGGGCAAATAGCCTTCCGTATGGTTTGGCGTCGTACGTTTTCACAAAATCTTTAAAACGAGCCAGTTTTATGTCGACAAACCTTGAGGCGGGCATGGTCAACGTTAATCACTTTGGTATAGCGTTGGCAGAAACACCTTTGGGCGGCGTCAAAGATAGTGGCATTGGTAGTGAAGGTGGGACGGAAACTTTCGATGGCTACGTTGTTACCAAGTTTGTCACTGAGGCATGTTGATAAATTGTTGAGTAGAGTCGTAAATGAACAAATTAGAGTTTGAAAACAGTCATACGAGCCTGAATTGGGGTGAAGATACGTCTCACATTCCTTACTGGGTATATCAGCATCCCAAGATCTTTAGGCAAGAACAGGAAAAGATTTATCAGGGGCCTACCTGGGGGTATTTGTGTCTTGAGGTTGAGATTCCTAATGCTGGTGATTACATCTCTACTTTTGTAGGTGAAATGCCGGTTGTGGTTACGAGGGACCAGGATGGCGAAATTTATGCCTTTGAAAATAGATGTGCTCATCGAGGCGCGCTTATAGCGATCACTGATAGTGGGAACGCGTCTGAATTGACATGTGTTTACCATGCCTGGAGTTATGACTTATCCGGTAGCCTCAAAGGAATCGCTTTTCAGAATGGGATTGGCGGAAAAGGAGGAATGCCTGCAGAATTTCAGAAAGAACACTATGATCCGCGCAAACTGCGTGTTGCCACTGTTTGCGGAATTGTGTTTGGTAGTCTGGATGAAGATGTACCTTCAATAGAGGACTATCTGGGCGAGGAAATTCTGGGTCGAATCGAACGAGTGTTGCATAAGCCGGTTCGTGTATTGGGAAAATTTAAACAAATGCTTCCCAACAATTGGAAGCTGTACTTTGAAAATGTAAAAGATACTTACCATGCGAGCTTGTTGCATGTGTTTTTCACGACATTCAAAATCAATCGTTTATCTCAACGAGGTGGGGTTATCGTTAGTGATACCGGCGCTCATCACGTAAGTTACTCGGTCATTGATAAAAAGAGTTCCGAAAGTGCGGAATATCAGAAAGAAAAGCTTAGATCAGATAAAGATGATTATCGGTTAGCGGACCCCAGCTTGCTTGAAGGTGTGGATGAGTTCGGTGATGGCGTCACCTTACAGATATTGTCGGTATTTCCAGGGTTTGTTTTGCAGCAAATTCAAAATAGCATCGCGGTTCGGCAAATTCTTCCAAAAGGCGTTGAGTTAACCGAGCTGAACTGGACATACATCGGTTTTGAAGACGATAGTGCCGAACTAGAAGAAATGCGGCTAAAGCAGGCCAATTTGATTGGTGCTTCAGGGTTTGTATCGATGGAGGATGGAGCGGTTGGCGGTTTCGTTCAAAGAGGCATTCAGTGTGCCTCCGACCAATATAGCGTCGTGCAAATGGGGGGGGTCAATATTGAAAGCGCAGATTATCGTGCGACGGAAACATCGGTGCGAGGGTTCTGGCACGCTTATAGAAGTCATATGGGGCTTTAACGCATGAGGGAATCTATTTTTGAAGAAATTAACAAGTTCAATACCGCTTATGCCGCATGCATAGACGGTGACCGGCTTGAGGCGTGGCCAAACTTTTTTATTGATCATTGCCTGTACAAGGTGACTACCGTTGAAAATTATGAGGCTGGTCGGCCCGCCGGCTTGATATACGCCAATAGTAAAGGGATGCTCAGCGACCGCATTAGTGCCCTTAGAGAAGCGAACATATACGAAAGCCATCGCTACCGCCATTTAATCGGCATGCCGCTTATCGAAGACGGTCAGGAAGTGATCGCTTGCGAAACCGCGTTTTTTGTAAGTCGCATCATGCGGGGTGGCGAGATCAGCATGTTCGCAACCGGGAAATATGTTGATGAGTTAGTCCGAACAGCCTCGGGGATTCGAATTAAGAAGCGTGTAGTGGTTTGCGACAGTATTAGCATTGATACTTTGCTGGCCATCCCTTTGTAAGATGTTTGTGCAAGGAATAAGCAAGGCTCATGACTAAAGTGATCGTTGATGGTACGGATATTGTTTTTGAGTGCGAGAGCGGTCAAACAATTCTCGAATCGGCCAAGCGGGCTGGATACGCGTTACCTTATTCGTGCCGTAATGGCGTGTGCGGGAGTTGCAAAGGTGTTGTTAAAGAAGGCAGCATTGCGTTTGACAGGGAGCCGGGTGCTCTGACTGACGAAGAGAGATCGAATGGCTGGACTTTATTTTGTCAGGCCCGGGCTGAAACCGATTTAACAATTCAAGTGACATCCATTGACCGTATGGATCCCGATGCGGTCAAGAAAGTCCGCGCCAAACTTTACAAACTTGATCGAGTTACTGACGACGTCAGTATTCTGAGTTTGCGCTTTCCCGCGGGTGTTAGGGTGAAATTTAAAGCGGGGCAGTACCTTAATATCCAACTACAAGAAGGCGGTTTTCGAAGTTACTCGATGGCAAGCCCTTCGCATCAAACGGATTCTGTTCAATTGCATGTAAGACACGTTCCCGGAGGGGCGTTCTCTTCTTATCTTGAGGAAACGGCGTGCGTTGGTGATTACCTTAGTATAGAGCTTCCTCTTGGCAGTTTCTATCTTCGAGAGATTAGCAAGCCGTTGTTGTTTGTTGTAAGCGGAACCGGGTTTGCGCCAGTTAAGTCAATCATCGAAACGCTTATGAAATCGGGCTTCCCCTCAGTACCCGTGTATTTATATTGGGGTGGGCGCCGAAAGGTGGATATCTATTTGGCCAGCCTCGCGCAAAAGTGGGCGAGCCGCTTTCCTAATTTTACGTTTGTTCCCGTGCTGTCTGAAGAGAAAAATGGTGTCGACCGCGAAGGTTTGGTGCACAACGCGGTTATGGACGATTTTGCAAACCTGGAGAGCGTTGATGTATATGTATGTGGCGTTCCGGCAATGGTTAATGCAGCTCGAAAGGATTTCATGCAGCTCAGGGATCTACCCGGCAACAGTTTTTATTGCGATGCTTTTGTCATGTCGTCGGAATTATGAGCGCTACACAAGTACATATCAATGAGCTGAGTCAGTTAAATGCTCGCTACGTCGCCAGCCTCGATGAGGATAATCTCGAGATATGGCCACGTTTTTTTACTGAGCAATGTCTGTACAAAATTACGACAGCTGAAAATTATCAAAAGCAAAGGCCTGCAGTTCTTATTTATGCCGATAGCCGAAATATGTTGCATGATCGTGTGAATGCCCTGCGGGAGGCCAACATATATGAGCGCCATCGCTACAGGCATATCGTTGGAACACCATTGATTAATAGTGTTGGCGAAAGAACCATCCAAGCGGAAACGCCATTTCTGGTTACCCGAACGATGCGTACGGGTGAAATGAGCTTGTTTGCATCAGGTAAGTACGTTGACCAGTTATTGATACAAGGCAGCGAGCTGGCCATTGAGAAACGCCAGGTGGTTTGCGACAGTATTGCGATTGACACCCTGTTGGCGATTCCCCTGTAACCATGAGAAGTCGATGAGCCTGTGTATAGCGATTGCGATTGGCGACCCCAACGGCATCGGCCCTGAAATTGCGGTGAAGGCCGCGCTGGCGCTGCAAGGGCGGGACGCCCGGCCTGTATTGGTCGGGGATGCCCATGTTATCGCGCATTATCTGGCGCAGTCGGAAGCGGATTGCGAGCTGCTTGATTTTGATCAGTGGTGGGGCAATGGTGTTGCATCAGCTTCGCGTGCAAGCCCGAATGGGCAGACACCAACCGGTAAGTCTGTGCTTTACGTGCCTGTGTCGGCACTGTCGGCTAAAGATTTCGTGCCGGGCAAAGTGTCGGCTGCAGCCGGCCGGGCAACGGTTGCTTACGTGACCAGGGCGGTTGAACTCGCTCAACAAGGCCGGGTCCAGGCGGTTATCGGTTGTCCGCATTCTGAAACCGCCATTAATCAGGCCGGCATCGCGTTTTCCGGTTACCCGGGGTTGATTGCCCGTTTAACTGAAACGCCGGCTGACGAGGTTTTCCTGATGCTCGTGGCAGGCGGGCTGCGTATTGCTCATGTCACGTTGCATGAAAGCGTACAGAGCGCCTTGAACAGAATGACACCGGCACTATTTGAAAGCGCAGCGGTTGCGGCAATTGAAGCCACGCAACACCTGGGCCTTGAAACGCCCCGGCTGGCCGTTATGGGGATCAATCCTCATGCCGGGGAGGGTGGCTTGTTCGGTCAGGACGATCAGCGTGTTACCGTGCCGGTGGTGCAACGTTTGGTTGATCGCGGCTACGCCGCAAGCGGCCCGCTTGGCGCAGATGTTCTGCTTGCGCAACGGCGCCACGATGTTTACCTGGCGCCGTTTCACGATCAGGGCCATATTCCGGTGAAGTTGCTCAGTCCTTTGCGCGCCAGCGCCCTCACCATCGGTACACCGGTGCGCTTTTCCAGTGTTGGCCACGGCTCTGCGCATGATATTGCAGGCAAGGGCGTCGCCGACCCTGCCTCTGTAATCGAGACGTTTGCCTTGCTGGGCGCAAATAACGACGCTTAACCCAGGTTGCCTTATTCAGGAGACTCATTGCATGACCCGCGTTCCTTTCGACCTCAAAGCTCTTGAGGATTATGTTGCCGGTGTAACGCAACTTTTCGGTGTGAAGCACCCCGGGCAACAGTCGGCCTGGGTGGCGCGCTTGGGTATGCACCTGCCTGATATGCAACGCATGAGTTCGCTCAATTGTGCTCCCGATGCAGAACCGATTGGCCTGCCGACCTCGGCCCGTGCCGGCGTCTATGCAACCCCGACCCTGGGGGTCGAGTCGTTGGCGCAACGCGCTTTTGGGCTTGAGGCCCCGTCATTTAGTGCCGTAAAGAATGTTGAGCAGGGGTTGGCGCAGACTCAGTTGCACGCCGAATTGAATGCCTTTCAGTATATTGCCGACCAGGCCGCTCAGGAAAAAGCCCGCCTGGTCGATGCCTTTCGATTGCGCTCCCAACAGGCGGGTGTGCTGGCCGGGGTCACGTTGGCGGTCAAGTCGTGTTTTGAAGTGCAGGGCATGCCGATGACTTCGGGAACGCGGGCAATTGCTGCGGTTACGCCCGAGATCAGCGCCCCTTGTGTCGCACGTCTGGAGTCGGCGGGCGCGATTGTGATGGGTATGACAACCATGCATGAGCTTGCTTATGGTGCCACAACGGATAATCCACATGAAGGCCGGGTGGGGCACCCGAATGCGCCTGACCGGGTGCCCGGTGGCTCCAGTGGCGGCTCGGCGGTGGCGGTGGCAACCGGCATGGCCAATGCCGCATTGGGCACCGATACGGCCGGCTCGGTGCGCATGCCGGCCGCTTTGTGCGGCATTGTCGGGTTCAAGCCCAGTTACGGTTTAATCCCCTGTGATGGGATGTTGCCGCTGGGGTGGTCGCTTGATCATGTCGGTGTATTTTCAAAAACAGTGGCGCAGGCTGCCGTACTGACCGACATCATGGCCGGAACGGCCTGCACCACGCCACGATTGACGCAACCGCTTGGGCTTTCGAATGTGCAGGCCGTGATTCCGGAGAATTTCTTTTTTGACATTCTCGATCCGGGAGTTGCCGAGGCTTTCAACAAAGCCGTTGCGAAACTCACTGACGCAGGCGTATCGGTGGTGCGCGCGTCGGTTCCCGAATTGGATTTTGCGTCCACGCTTCAGTTCATGACGCTGTGCGCAGAGGCCGGCCAATTGCATCTTGATCGTGCCTTGTTGCACCCCGAGGGCCTGGGTGAAGAAGTGCGAACGCGGCTGGAAGCCGGCCAGTTTATTCGTGCCGTTGATTACATTAAAGCGCAGCGTTTGCGCAGCCAGCTGCGCCAGTCTTTAACATCATTACTGGATGGACCGCGGGTCTTGCTGACCCCGACCGTGCCCACCGGGGCGCCCAAGCTGGCTCCCCTTATCGACGTGGGCGGTACTTCTTTGCCCATTCACCCGGCATTGACCCGCCTGACCATGCCTTTCAACTTAACGGGCATGCCCGCCATTTCAATTCCCTGCGGGACTGATGCCGAAGGCTTTCCCGTTGGCTTGCAAATTGCTGCGCCATGCGGCGATGATGCCTTTTTGCTGCAGGTTGCACTTCAATGTGAAACTGTGCTTGGGGAATGAGTCTGGGTGTATAGTTGGTTTCATGGGAAAACCAACGGGATACCGAGGCAAAATGAAGAAATGCTTATTGGCTATATTGCCATTTGTTGCCGGGCTGGCGTTAAGCGCCCCCGCCTATGCCGACAGCGATTTGAAAGCCGCCGTCGACAGCGACCAGCGTCTGGAAAGGAATACTGAGCGCGACGCTTGGCGCCACCCTTATGAGACGCTGACATTTTTTGGCATACAGCCGGATATGACCGTGGTTGAGCTCACCCCGGGCGGCGGCTGGTATACCGAGATTCTGGCGCCGTATTTGCGCGAGAAAGGCCAATACATTGCCGGCGTTTACAACCCTGAATCGAGCCGTGCGAATTATCGGCGTTATGCCGTCGTTTTTCAGGAAAAGCTGGCCAGCAAACCGCAAATTTTTGATCGCGCCCGGGTAACGGTATTCGAGCCGCCCGAGCAATTGCAGTATGCCGAATCCGGTTCCGCCGATATGGTCCTGACTTTTCGCAATTTGCATAATTGGATGAGCTATGGCGAGCCTGTCATGCGCGATATCTTTCAAAGTGCCTACACGGCATTGAAGCCGGGCGGGGTCTTTGGGGTTGTGGAACACCGTTTGCCTGAAGACCAGGAGCAAGATGCGACCGCCAGTTCCGGCTACATGCACGAGTCTTACGTTATTAAAATGGCCGAAGACGCAGGTTTTCGCCTGGCCGGCAAGTCGGAGGTGAATGCGAATCCCAAAGATATGGCAGACCACCCGGGCGGCGTTTGGGCTTTGCCGCCCGGCTTGCGCAATAAAGAAGCCAATCGCGATAAGTATCTTGCCATTGGCGAGAGTGATCGCATGACATTGAAGTTTGTTAAGCCATAGAACATTGTATTTGCAGCAGGTGAAGTCATGGAGAATCTGGATCTGGTCGTTTTGCGGGCATTGCGTGACTGGCGTCAGGCGGGTAAGCGGGCGCTGTTGGCAACGGTTGTGCGAACCTGGGGCTCGTCGCCGCGTCCTATCGGGTCCATCATGGCCATGTGTGAAGATGGCTCGGTTATTGGTTCTGTTTCTGGCGGGTGCATCGAGGATGACCTGGTCTTCCGGTTTTCTCAAGCCTATTCAGGCAACCCCGAACACGAAGAAATGCCGCACGGCCCGCCACGCTTTTTGAAATACGGCATCAAGGCCGATGAAGCGCACCGGTTTGGCTTGCCGTGTGGTGGCACCCTTGAGCTTTTACTTGAGTTCGACGCCGACGCCGATGCGCTGACGGCATTGATCGGGCAATTGGAAGCCGGGCACTTGATGCGGCGCAAAGTTGATCTGGCTACGGGCCGGGTTGAAATTGAGCCAGCCGACCAGCCCCAGGAATTGCTTATTGATAACGCAGTGCTAATTAATACTTTTGGCCCGGCTTACCGAATGCTTTTGATCGGCGCGGGCCAACTGACGGAATATCTTGCCACCATGGCGCTGTTCAACGGGTTCGACGTTACCGTGTGTGATCCCCGGGAGGAGTACCGCGGCAGTTGGTCTGTGCCGGGGGTGAAAGTGGTGTCCGACATGCCCGACGATGTCGTGACCGCCTTCAAGGCCGACCGGCGTTCATGCATTATCGCCTTAACGCACGACCCCAAGCTGGATGACCTGGCATTGCTGGAGGCCCTGGAAACCGAGTCGTTTTACATTGGTGCCATTGGATCGCGCAGTAATAACACAGCACGCCGCCAGCGCATGATCGAGCATTTCGACCAAACCGACGAGTCGTTGCAGCGTCTGCGTGGCCCCATTGGTATTTTCATTGGCAGTAAAACGCCGTCCGAAATTGCAGTCAGCATTATGGCCGAGGTGCTGGCGGTTAAAAACGGTGTGACGCTGCCGCGTGACATGGAGGTGGCCTGGGCAAAAGACAAAGCGGGTATTGCGGCTTCCGGCGCCGACGCCATGTGTTCAATCTAAGACATTACCTACAAAATTCCCTGCGTCGGCAGTTTCAAATAGTTACATACTTTAAACAGAAAAGTTGAAAAGGTGGGAAAAACCCACATTGCGCCGCTCATTTATTTCCCTTAGTATTTTTCTGTCTTTAGTGCTCACTACAAATATTTTCAGTGTTTGCTACATTTAATTTAGCTTGGAAAGTGTTGTAGGACGCGGCCTGTGTTGGTTGTGTGCATTAATGAAGTCAGTTGTGTAGTGCTGTATTACATGCCTAACCGGCTCATGAAGAGCCATCGGGAGATAAGTGATGAAGTTATTCAAACAAATGACTGTTGCCGCAGCAATGGCAGTCGGGTTGGCGGCCTATTCAGGTCATGCCGCCGCAGAGTCGGACACCATTCTTATTGGTGAAATCAACAGCTATAAAACCTTGCCTGCGAATTTGGAGCCTTACAAGAAAGGTTGGGAGCTTGCGCAAGAGCAGGTCAACGCAAACGGTGGTGTGTTGGGCAAGAAGTTGGAAACCATTTTCCGCGACGATAACGCCAATGCCGGCGATGCGGTGCGAATTGCCGAGGAACTGATTTCCCGGGACAACGTCGATATTCTGGCTGGTGTGACTTTGTCGCACGTTGGTTTGGCAGTAACCGACTTTGCCAAGCAACGTGAGCGCTTTTTTCTAGCCTCTGGCCCTTTAAGTGACAAAGTGGTGTGGGACAACGGCAACCGCTATACCTATCGCTTGCGTGCCGGTACGCACGCACTGGCTGCTTCCGTAGCGCCTGCAGCAGCGGCTGCAAATAAAAAGCGCTGGGCGCTGATTTATCCCAATTATGAATATGGCCAGGCTGCTGCTGCGTCGTTCAAAGCCGAACTGAAGCGTCTGCAACCCGACGTGGAGTTTGTGGCTGAGCAAGCGCCGCCCTTTGGTCGCCTGGACCCAGGTCCTGCTGTTCAGGCGCTGGCTGACGCCAAGCCCGATGCGATTTTCAATGTGTTGTTTGGACCTGACTTAACCAAATTCGCTCGCGAGGGTAAAACACGTGGCCTGTTTGAGGACCGCACCGTGGTCAGTTTGCTGACTGGCGAGCCTGAGTATCTCGATCCGTTGCGCGCTGATGCCCCGGAAGGTTGGATTGTGACCGGTTATCCCTACGAGTCGATTGACACGCCCGAACATGAAGAATTCATTACCGCGTATGAAGAAAAGTACGATGACTACCCGCGCCTGAACTCAGTGATTGGTTATTCCACGGTAATGGCGTTGGCTGCTGGTATTGAAAAAGCCGGTTCTACCGACACCGAGGCGCTGATCAAGGCTTTCAAGGGCCTGGAGTTCATGACGCCGTTTGGACCCGCCAAGTTTCGTGAGCTCGATAACCAGTCGACGATGGGTATTCACGTGGGTAAGCTGGCGGTTGAAGACAACCGCGGCGTGATGCCTGAAGGTGAGTATATTCCGGGTGAGGAGTTGCAGCCGCCCGACGACGTTGTTAAGCAATTGCGTAAAGACGGCTAAAAGACCGTCCAAGATGCGGGGATACCGTTTAAACCGGTGTCCCCGCCCATTTGATCTAATCGGCAGCAGGTTCCCATGGATTTCTCAGGATTTTTGGTTCAGCTACTGAACGGCCTGGCGGGCGCATCGTCGCTTTTTCTGGTCGCAGCAGGGTTGTCATTGATTTTTGGCGTTACCCGCATCGTTAACTTCGCGCACGGCTCATTTTATATGGTCGGTATTTATGTTGCGTATTCGTTGGTGATGCATTTGGAAGATTCGTTGGGCTTTTGGCCCTCAATTGTGATGGCGGCCCTTTTGGTGGGGGTGTTTGGCGCACTGATTGAAATCTTCCTGCTTCGACGCATTTATCACGCGCCGGAGCTGTTTCAGTTGCTGGCGACTTTTGCCGTGGCTTTGATGGTGCGGGATGCCGTTCTTTGGTTCTGGGGGCCTGAGGAGTTGCTGGGGCCGCGTGCGCCAGGGCTGGAGGGTGCCATTGAGATTCTGGGGCGACAATTTCCAGAGTATGACTTGTTCCTGATTGCTGTGGGGCCCATTGTTCTTGGTTTGTTGTGGTTGCTGCTAACGCGTACCAAGTGGGGAACGCTGGTGCGCGCCGCAACACAGGATCGTTCCATGGTGAGTGCGTTGGGTGTGAATCAGGCGTGGTTGTTCACCGCGGTATTTGCATTGGGCGCGGCGCTGGCTGCTCTGGGCGGTGCGTTGCAACTGCCGCGCGAACCGGCCAACCTGGAAATGGATATTCACATTATTGGTGCTGCGTTTGTGATTGTCGTGGTGGGGGGCTTGGGTTCCATTACCGGTGCCTATATTGCAGCGCTGCTCATTGCCGAACTTAAAGCCATCTGTATGTGGCTGGGTTTGGTCGAAATATTTGGATTTGATATTTCATTCTCCAAGCTAACACTGGTTGTTGAGTTCCTGGTTATGGCGGTCGTGCTGATCATCCGGCCATGGGGCTTGTTAGGGCGTCCGCCCTCAGCCGGGCATAACGCCAACGCAGGTGAAATGCCGCTGATTCCCGCCAGCAAGGCTTTCAAAATCGGCGCGGCGATTCTGGTGCTGTTTCTTGTGGCGACGCCGGAAATTTTCTCCGGGTTCCCGTACCTCACCGTACTGCTGAACGACATCCTTATTGCCAGTCTTTTTGCCACCAGTTTGTATTTCATTATGGGCCCGGGCGGAATGCACTCATTCGGCCATGCCGCTTATTTTGGCTTGGGCGCATATGGAGCCGCGCTACTGGTTAAGGCCATGGGCGTGCCCATGGAGCTTGCGCTCATTCTGGGGCCTGTCGTTGCCGGTATCGGCGCGCTTATCTTCGGCTGGTTTGCGGTCCGGCTCAGTGGTGTGTACCTTGCCATGCTTACGTTGGCGGTGGCCCAGATTGTATGGGCTGTTGTATACCAATGGGATGACTTCACCGGGGGCAGCAATGGTTTAACCGGGGTGTGGCCGTCGAAATGGTTATCGGATAAAACCACTTATTACTATTTGACTTTAGGTCTTACGCTGGTGGGCATACTCTGGTTGCGCCGTGTTTTGTTCTCGCCTTTTGGTTACGCAATGCGGGCGGGTCGAGACTCTCCGCTGCGCGCAGACGCAATCGGCATCAATGTGAAGCGCATTCATTGGTATGGCTTTGTGTTCGGCGGCATTGTGGCGGGGCTGGCCGGTTCTCTGTTTGCCTTCTCCAAAGGCAGCATTGCGCCTGAAACGCTTTACGTTAACCGATCCATTGACGGCCTGGTCATGGTGCTGTTGGGGGGTATGCAGAACCTGATGGGCCCCATTGTGGGTGCGGTGTCGTTTACCTGGCTGCATGATACGGTTGCGCGGAATACCGATTTCTGGCGCGCCATGCTGGGCGGCATTATTCTGATTCTAGTGCTTTTATTCCCGTTGGGTATTGCCGGAACGATTAAACAAGTGGTTGAGCATTTCAGTCGTAAGACGGCTAGGTCAACACAAGCCGGGAGAGCGTCATGAGTTTGTTGTCAGTAACAAGTTTAGGGAAATCGTTCGGGGGCGTTAAGGCGGTTGATGGCGTTAACTTTGAGCTGCATTCCGGCGAGCTGCTGGCCCTGATCGGGCCGAACGGCGCCGGAAAGTCCACGACATTCAACATGGTCAATGGGCAGTTAAAGGCAGACCGGGGCTCGATCAAGCTTAACGGCAAAGAGCTCATCGGCCTGCCCCCGCGCGATATCTGGCGCATGGGTGTTGGCCGCACCTTCCAGATTGCCGCGACATTTGCCTCGTTTACCGTTGTCGAGAACGTGCAACTGGCATTGTTGTCATCCGATAACCTGTTGCTTGCGACCTGGCGTCGGGCTACGGGCCATAAGCGGCAGGAAGCCATGGAGCTGCTGGCCCAGGTGGGCATGGCCGAACAAGCCGATCGGCCCGGCAGTGAGTTGGCGTATGGGGATGTAAAGCGGGTTGAACTGGCGATTGCCATTGCCAACGACCCGAAGCTACTGCTTATGGATGAACCCACTGCCGGGATGGCGCCAAGGGAGCGCAACGAGCTTATGGCTTTAACGAAAAAGCTGGTGACTGAACGCGATATGGCAGTGCTGTTTACCGAGCACAGCATGGATGTGGTTTTCGCGTATGCAGATCGCATGATCGTATTGGCGCGCGGGCGCCTGATTGCCGAGGGCAAGCCCAGCGAAATTCGTGATCACCCGAAGGTGCAGGAAGTGTATTTCGGTACCGGGAAAACCTTTGAAAAAAATACATTGCAGAAGGAGTCGGCAGAATGAGCGGCGCAGAAACGTTGTTGGAGGCCAAGCGTCTTGAGGCCTGGTATGGTGCCGCCCAAATTTTGTTTGAGCTTGATTTGCATGTGAATCGCGGTGAAGTGGTGGCATTGATGGGGCGCAACGGCGCGGGCAAATCCACGACGCTTAAGGCCATCATGGGTATGCTCGAGAAACGGCGTGGGCAAATCACTTTCCTGGGGCAGGATATTTCGAAAACCGAGCCTTATCATGCAGCACGTTTAGGCTTGGCGTTCGTGCCGGAAGACCGGCGTATTTTCACTGACCTGACGGTGATGGAAAATTTGTCGGTGGGGCGGCAGCCCGCCCGGAATTGGGCGGATGGTACTGCGGCGCCTGAATGGACTCACGAGCAATTATTTAAACTTTTTCCCAATCTGGGTGAAATGCCGAATCGCCCGGGAGGGCGGATGAGCGGCGGCGAGCAGCAAATGCTTACCGTAGCCCGGGCGCTCATGGGTAATCCCTTTGTGGTTTTGCTCGACGAGCCGTCCGAGGGCGTTGCACCGGTGATTGTCGAGCAAATGGTGCATATGATTATGGCGCTGAAAGAGCGCGGGGTCAGCATCCTGCTGTCCGAGCAGAACATGCACTTTGCCGAACTGGTGTCCGATCGCGCTTATGTGCTTGAGAAAGGCCAGATGGTGTATCAGGGCTCCATGCAGGAACTGGCCGACAACGAAGAAGTGCGTCGCGCCTATTTATCTGTTTGATTGCGCAATGGGCCTGCCTGCCGCGCACGCGGCGGGCACCTAAAGCAAGTAGTCGTCGCGCAACCAGCCGGTCAGGCTCCAGCGCGGTTTTTGGCCCGGCAATACTTCGTGCCAGACTAAATCACTTCGAAATATCACCAGCCTGCCCGGTGCAGGCGTGATACGTGTCGCGTTCTCCCTGGGGGACTGTTCCGACTCGTACAGGCATAATTCCCCGCCGTCTTCGGTTGTCCAGCTTTCGTTCAGATATAAAACCGTCGAGATTTTCCGGTGTGGGCTGTTGCGATGTTGATCCAGGTGTTTTTTATAGCCGAAACCCGGGTCGTAGCGGGCAAAATGGAGCTCCTGACTGCGTAAACCCATAAAGTAAGTGGTATTCAGCGTGTTTTGCAGGCGAGTGAAGAGTGCCAGGAAATCCTGTATGGCTGTTTCTGGCATGTGTGCGTCAAGCCAGCAGATTTGGTCGCCCCGTATGACCGGGTCGGCCTTTTTTGTTGCCAGATGACCAATATGCGCGGCATGGAACAAACCACGTTCCCAAAAAAGTTGGGCCACTTGAAGCAGGTTGGCACGCAACGGCTCTTCGATAAGCGTATCGCAATAGGCCCAGCCTTGCGTTTCCAGGCTGTTCAGAACGCTTTCGGGGAGTGTGTCCAAGACCGTGAACCTAAAGCCGACAGTTTAAGCGATCTGATGGCGGCTTCGGAATGTTTCAAGAGTAAAATATTTTTCAGTGCAATAACGGTTCGAGGCCCAGGGAGGCTAAATGACAGAGACGGGAACGTTGAAAGTATGTATTGCCGGCGCAGGCGCAATTGGATGTACGGTTGCCGCGCGACTGGCCATGGCCGGGATATCCGTTAACGTGTTGGCAAGAGGCGCCGCCTTGAACGCAATCGCGCAAAACGGCATTGCGCTGACCGACCTTGATGGTGAACATCGTGTCTCGGTCTCGGCCAGCAACCAGGCCGGGGAATTCGGTATACAGGATATTATTTTTGTTTGCACGAAAGCACAGGCGCTAGGCCGTATCCTGCCCGATCTGTCTCCGATGATTGGGCCGGATACCGTGCTGATACCCATGGTGAACGGTGTGCCATGGTGGTATTTTCACGGTGACGGAGGGCGGTTTGAGGGGCGCAGGGTACAGGCGCTCGACCCCAATGGTGAGTTGGAGCAGGCCGTACCTTTCAAGCATATTGTGGGCTGCGTTGTGTTTATTACTTCGGAAGTCATGGCGCCCGGCGTTGTAAAGTCGTCGACCCCGCACTTGCTTATCTTCGGCGAACCGAATAATACCTGCTCGGAACGACTTGAGCGCATAAAGGCCTTGTTCGACGCCAGTGGTATCGAGGCGCGCACAACCGATCGGATTCGCGATCCGTTGTGGGCCAAAATGATTGCCAATCTAACCTCCAATCCGCTTTCCGTAGTGACACGGGCCCCATTGCAGGATATTTATACGGAACCTGGATTAAAGCGGATTGCGATCAAGATGTTACATGAGGGGTTGGCGGTGTCTGCGGCCTATGGGGCGCGCATTCAGTATGATCCGCATACGTTTATGGAACTGGCGGCCGGCATGGGCGACGTACGAACCTCGATGCTGCAGGATTTCGACAAAGGGATTGCGCTTGAGCTGGCGGCCATCGGCGATGCGTTCATGGAATTGGCGCAGCTCATGGACATGGAGATGCCGGTTACGCGCGATATTGTTTCAATGGCAAGGTTTTTAGGGCAACAGCGAGAAAGGGAGGTGGTAAAGGCATGACAACCATGAAAAAAACAATTGATTGTTCCGACGACGAGTGGGAGCGACGCGAAAAGCTGGCTTATTGTTATCGGCTGGTTGATTATTTCGGTTGGACCGAAACGATTTTCAACCATATTTCCCTGCGCCTTTCAGGGCCGGAGCATCAATATCTGGTTAATCCTTTCGGGCTGAATTACAGCGAAGTGACGCCGGCCAACCTGTTGAAAGTCGACCTCGAGGGAAACAGGGTTGCGCCCTCCGAGTATGAGGCCAACCCCGCAGGTTTCGCGCTTCATAGCGCCGTGCATGGCGCCCGTGAAGATATCCAGTGCCTTATTCACACGCACACCACGCCTATTTCTGCTGTGGCGCAAAAACAGTCCGGCTTTGATCACAATAATTTTTATGGTGCGCAATTGTTCGGTCGTGTGGCGTATCACGATTTTGAAGGGATTACGCTGTTCGCAGACGAAAAGCGCCGCATGATAAGCAGCCTTGGGAGCAAGCATGTCCTGGTGCTGCGAAATCATGGGGTTGCCGTTGGTGAGGGTTCCGTTGAAACCGCCTTTTTCCTGCTGTGGACAGTGCAGCGTGCGGCTGAAATTCAGTGCCAGGCCGCGTCGATGCAGGGAGACGAAACGGTGTTGGCCGATGAGGTACGCCAGCGCTGTGCCGATTTAACCGCCATGCTGATCCGAAAGGGCGCTTTCGCCGATCAGTTTTTTAATGCGATGGTGCGTAAAATGCACGCTGAAAAAGGCGCTTGCTGGTAGCGCCTTCGTTTTTGTTTAATGGCTGGGTATTTGAATGACAACCGGTGAAGTAATTGTTCTTGCCCTGCTGGGCGCGGGTTTGATTTGTTCCATTACACTTTTTGTGTGGTTGGTGCGCATGCTGCGCAAAGACCGTTCGAACAAATAACCCGCGCGCCTTCAGCTATCCGCTAAAGGAGTTTGGCAGCAGGAACATGAAGGCAGCGATAAACGTGGGTATCAATGCCGACAGCAACAGTTTCAAGGGTGAAATAGAGCCGTCGGGAAAGGTGCCTTTCAAAATGGCAAAGCCGGCCGGGTTGGGGGCGTTGGCAATTACGGTCAGGCCGCCGCCTGTTACCGCGCCTGCTACCAGCATATAGCGCCATAGGTCGCTCGTGCCTTCCACCAAAGATCCAAGATACGTCAGGGCGGCGTTGTCGGTAAGCGCAGTTAAGGCCGTTGCGCCCCAGAACAGTACCGTTGGCGGCAAGCCGCCCAGCAAGTCCTGCAGCCACCATTTTTGCATGCCACCCAGTACAACCAGCCCGGCCAGGAAGAAGCCAACCATTAAACCCTCTTTAATCATAAGCGGATTCTGGAAGCGTTTGTAAGCCTCGGCATAGCCGATGAACAACATGAGCAGGCCCAGGAACATGGCCGGATGGTGAGCCGTAAGAACGATGGCAACCAGGAAAGCCATATGGATGGCCATGACGATAAGCGGAGCATGGGGTTGGCGGTTTGGGTTGTCTTCGCCTTCGTTAACGCCCCGGCCTGTGCCGATGTCTTTGCTGACCAGGTGTTTGCGAACAACCAGGGTCAGCAATGTGGCGTTGATAAACACAGCGATAATGGCGCGCCAGCCGAAGTGGGTGCTCATGTAGGCAGTGTCCCAGCCGAAAGTGGATGCCACCATTAGCACCGGTGGTGCCGCGTAGGCGGTCAGTACCCCGCCAATGGAAATATTGACAAACAGGACAC
>TARA_R100000306_G_scaffold17424_1_pt1 | contig 30275 bp, 16 predicted proteins | sample TARA_R100000306 | Tara Oceans TARA_R100000306 (sample SAMEA2620824) | marine metagenome | biome: marine biome (ENVO:00000447); feature: mesopelagic zone (ENVO:00000213); material: "saline water (ENVO:00002010), including plankton (ENVO:xxxxxxxx)" | depth 1000 m | reverse complement strand
CATGGGCCGGATTATGTCCAGCCAGCTCACCCGCATGCGGCGCTACAACGCCAACGTGCTCGGCACCCAGAAACTTCTGGACCTGAGCCACAAGTACGGCATCAAACGAGTGGTCGTGCTTTCAACGTTCCATGTTTACGGAGCGGTGGCCTACAACCCAGCACTTATCGACGAAGCGGCACCGCTCAAGAGCGCAGGGCTCAGCGCCGACCTGATTGACTCCGTGGAACTGGAGAACCTGGCCAACATCTATTTGTGGCGCTACCCGGAACTGAACATCACTATTCTGCGACCCTGCAATATCGTCGGGCCGGGCGTGCGCAACACCATCAGCACCCTGCTGGGTAGCGAACGGGCTCCGGTGCTGGCGGGCTTTTCGCCCATGATGCAGTTTATCCATATCGATGACATGGCCGACGCCATTGTGCTGGCGTATAAAAAACCGACACGTGGCGTATTCAACGTCGCGCCGCAGGACTGGGTGGCCTATCAACACGCGCTCAAGCTCTGTGGCTGCAAGCGAATCCAGGTGCCCTCCATTCCGCCGATGGTTCCGAAGATGATACTCGGCACCTTGAAACTGAAGAGCTTTCCGTCCTATCTGATGGCGTTCTTCAAGTATCCGGTGGTGATTGATGGGCGGGCGTTTGTTAACGAGTTCGGATTTGAGCCGAAGCGGCCCTTGAAAGAGATTTTTCGGTTTTATCGGGAGAACAAGAGGCCGGTTTAGCAATTCCGAACAGCTCATCGCGCCGGCCTGTCGATTGTGTCATGTTTCTTTACACCCCAAATTAGCGACCCCAAAAAATCAATTATTAAACAGACAGTTGAAAACATGGAATGCTTCATGCATGTCATCTTCCCGACATTACATTACATGTTTAGGAATGGAAGACCATGTTTAAAATTAAGAGTTTGGGAGCTGCGATTGGCCTCGCCACGCTGATACTTTCTCCCGTAGCGTCGGCCAACCTTCTGACGAACGGAAGTTTTGAGGATTCGCCCAAGTTGACACAGGCGGGCGGAGGCTGGGGTTTCTTCGACCCGAACTTGGTGCCTGGCTGGGATAGCGAAGACAATAATATTGAAATCTGGCAATCCGGCTTCAATCGTGTCCAGGCCGCCGATGGGAACCAATTTGCAGAGCTTAATGCCCATCCTGAGACAGGCATCGCGTTTACTCTGTTCCAGGATATCGTTACCACAATTGGCGAAAGCTACAACCTGAGCTTTGCGTACAGGGCCAGAAACGGTCAGGAATCCTTCAACGTATCTGCCGCCGACCTTGATACCCAAATCCAGAACACCAGCACCAGCGAGTGGACGATCTATTCAGGCATGTTCACTGCGCAAGAAGAACTCACCCGATTGATGTTCACATCTGTCGACCCGGAAACTGAAACTCTTGGTAACTTCATCGACAACGTTTCAGTTGTTGCCAAAGTACCTGAGCCGGGAACACTGGCGCTGCTCGGACTCGGACTGGCGGGATTGGGTCTCTCCCGCAGACGCCGAAGCTGATCGCTCTGGCTTCCACGAAAAGGCCAGCGGTTAAATGCCGCTGGCCTTTCCATGTCGGGCTTATATAGACTTATAAACACAGCTATTCTCTGCTGACGGTTTTCTCATTTCGAGGCTATAGCAGATGTTCAGTAACATGGACGTACTCAGCTACTCACTGGCTGCGATTACGTTCGGTCTACTTGGGGTATTGATAGCAACGCGGTACTTGAGACGCGGGGTTGATCGTGCCCTGGCCCTTGCCGCTGTAATGACGTCCGTTTGGGCATTCACACTCGTGAGTCAGAGTCTCTGGGGCCACCCCGGCTTCAACTTTCGTTATCTCGTCGAACTCGTTCGCGACGGCAGTTGGATTTACCTGCTCTTCGTCCTCCTAAAGGATAGTCTCAGGGAAAAGCAGCTCACCGGTAATGTAAAAAAGATTCTCGGAGCGTGCGCCGCCGTTCTCATCTTCGTGTTACTGAGTATCGGCATAATTGAACATTGGACAGAATTTGATATTGCTAGCGGTAAAGTAAAGTTATTGGGACAGATAGCGCTGTCTCTTATCGGTTTGTCCCTCGTGGAACAAATCTGGCGCAACTCGCCGAGTTTTGGTCGTTCGAGTATCAAGTATATTTGCATTGGCATAGCAACCATCTTTGGCTTCGACTTCTTTATGTATGCCGATGCCCTCCTTTTCGGGCATATCGCGGACTCTTTCTGGAATGCCCGCGGATTTGTCAACGCAATGCTAACGCCGCTGTTCGCCGTCAACGTTATAAACACCCGCAAACAGCCAATTGACTTCCAACTTTCCCGCTCGGCCGTTTTTTATGCGGGAACTCTCGTATTCGCCGGTGGCTACCTGCTCTTTCTGGCCCTCGGTGGCTACTATGTTCGAGTGCTGGGCGGGGACTGGGGCGATGCACTCCAGGTGCTGTTTTTCACCATTTCGCTCGTATTCCTTGCAACCCTACTCCTGTCCAGACGTATCCGCTCCAAACTGATGGTGCTTATAAGCCAGAACTTCTTTGACTATAAGTACGACTACCGCGAAGAATGGCTGAAAATGACCAGAGAGTTGGCAGACCTCAGCGACGATCCCCCACTGCCTCAGCGGGTAATCCGGATCCTGGCGGGGTTGGTTGAAAGCAATGCCGGCGCAATCTGGCTGGTCGGCGAGAAAGATGCCTATGTACTCAAGGCAGCGGTGAATCTCTCTACTCCAAAGTACACAATGATTGACAGTGATTCAGAGTTGGTTCGATTCTTCCGCGATCGGGAATGGATCGTCGACCTCCATGAGTACCAGGCGGATCCTGTCAGCTACAACCTGCTGGAAATCCCTGACGCCATCACTAAAACGCCCGATGGCTGGCTCATTATCCCGTTGTATCTTGGGAACGAACTGTACGGCCTCGCGCTTGTCGGCAACCCCTATGCCCGCGTCGAGCTGAACTGGGAAAACTTTGACCTGATCAAGGTCGTCGCCCGGCAGACCTGCAACCTCCTGGCGCAGGCTGATGCGCAGAACCGTTTGTCGCGTGCTATGCAATTCGAAGCCGTTAGCAAAGCCTCTGCGTTTCTCGTTCACGACCTGAAGACGGTCATCGCCCAGCTGTCTCTTTTGGTAAAGAACGCACCCAAACATCGCAATAATCCGGAATTCATCGATGACATGATAAACACCACCGATCATGCGGTGCGTAAAATGTCGAACCTTGTTGACCACATCCGCAAGCCCTCCAGTGAAGACGACGCCAAACTGGGGCCGATCAATCTTACCCAACTGGTCAAGGAACTGGTCATACATCACCAGCACAGAGCGCCCGCGCCTCATCTGGAGGGGTCTCCGCCCGACGCCATGATCAAGGCCGATGCGGAACAGCTACGCAGCGTTTTAGGCCATCTTATCCAGAATGCACAGGACGCAACGCCTCCTGACGGGGAGATCGTGCTGACGCTGAAAATCGCAAAAGGAAATGTCGCTCTCTTTATTCAGGATACCGGCTGCGGAATGACCGAGGAATTTATCAGCGCCCAACTGTTCAAGCCATTCGAGAGCACAAAAGGCCTTACAGGAATGGGTATTGGCGCTTATCAGGCCAGGGAATATATCCAGAGACTGGCAGGCAGTATCGATGTGACAAGCGAGCCCGGAATCGGCTCCTGTTTTTCAGTCAGAATACCGCTGGCAAGTGATAATCTCGCGGTAATCGCCAATCAACCTTTGACACCGGTTACCAAGGCGGACGTACCTCAAGAAAATGCCAATTAACCGTCGCGAGGGGCAATCTTCCAAAAGCACCATTGCAAAGTGCCAATGTTCAGTTAAGAATCACGGTTAGGAACCATATCTATAAAAAAGGATTTACTGCTGTCGTGACTAGAAGACTCTTGATTGTAGAGGACGACCCGGGCCTGCAGAGCCAGATGCGCTGGTGTTTCAGTGACGACCTTGAGGTGTCCGTTGCGTCTGACCGCGAGCAGGCGCTGACAGCGCTCAGAAGAGTTGAGCCCGACGTCATCACACTGGACCTTGGGCTGCCGCCCGATCCCGGCGGTGCTTCGGAAGGTTTCAAGTTACTCGAAGATATCCTCCGCCTATCCCCGATGACCAAAGTGATCGTGGTGACTGGTCGTGAAGACAAAGAAAACGCTGTCAAGGCGATTGGTATGGGTGCCTCTGATTTCTACCAAAAGCCTCTTGATGCCGACATTTTAACATTTGTCGTGAATCGAGCCTTCCGATTGCAGGAACTGGAACGAGAAAATCTTGAACTAAGTTACCGCGGAAACGGAACGAGTATAAAAGGGATTGTCGCCGCCAGCCCTCAAATGCTCGCCATCTGCAGGACTCTTGAAAAAGTCGCGCCGACAGATGTGACCACTTTGATAACAGGTGAGACAGGCACAGGCAAAGAACTGCTCGCCCGTGGAATTCACGAACTCAGCCATCGAGCATGTAAACCTTTCGCTGCTATCAACTGCGCGGCCATTCCCGAGAATTTGCTGGAAAGTGAGCTTTTTGGCTTTGAGAAAGGGTCTTTCACCGGCGCCACTCAAGCCAAGAAGGGAAAAATTGAAAGCGCCAACGGCGGAACGCTCTTTCTTGATGAGATAGGCGATATGCCAATGGCGCTTCAAGCCAAGCTTCTACGCTTCCTACAGGAGCGGGTTGTTGACCGGGTTGGCTCTGTAAATCCAGTGCCAGTGGATGTCCGGGTAGTGTGCGCAACTCATCAGGATTTAAAGCAACTCATCGATAGCGGTAAATTTCGGGAGGATCTCTACTACAGAATCAGCGAAATCACCCTAGATGTGCCCGCTCTGCGCAATAGAGACGGAGATTCCCAGGTTATTGCTCAATCTTTGCTAAAGTCTCTTGGAAAGCAAATGGATCGGCCAAACCTCGGGTTCAGTGAAGATGCTGTGACTGCGATTAACACATACTCTTGGCCTGGTAATGTTAGAGAGATGATAAACAAGGTTAAACGCGCCACGATCATGGCCGAAGGTAAACGAATAACCGCAGAAGACCTCGAACTAGACACCAGCAGTCCTTCCCAAGAGCAGCAGCTTAATTTGCGGAAGGTTAGGGAAGTCGCAGAGCGAAATGCGATCATGCAGGCGCTTCAAGGTTGCAACTACAATATGGCGAAGGCTTCCCGCCTATTGGGGGTGACGCGCCCCACGCTATACAATTTGACCGATAAGTACAGGATTGATACTTCCGCCGAATCTTCCAGTAGTGTCTGAACAGCAGGCAAGGAATCCCCAAAAATACCTGAAAAGGAAAGGAAACAGGTCCATGAAACCAGCTTCAGCAGCACGAACCACTCTGATTGGACTCTTCGTTTCGCTTGCGCTGGCAGGGTGCGGTAGCGATAGCAATGAAATGAGCCAACAAGATATTCAATACATGAGTCACCTGGATCAATCGCGTTTTTTTCAACGCCAAGGTGAGTTGAAGGCCAGTACACTAGAAGCAAGGAGCGCAATCGAGCTCCGGCCTGATCAAGTCGAACCCTACTTCTTAATTGTCGACAACTTGCTTGACGCCGGGGACGCAGCCAATGCTGAAAGGCAACTCAAGCAGGTCTTGGAGATCATACCCAAAGATCAAATTGATTCAAAAGTCAGAAACCGAGCCCAGTTGATTCTTGCCAGATCCAATCTGTTGCAAGGAGATTTCGATGACGCATTAGAAGCGCTAGAAAAGATAGCGTCTCCCGACCGGCCCATGGAAACTCAGGCTGAGCTGGTTAAAGGTCGAATATATCTCACCTCCGAAAGGCTAAATGAGGCTCGAGATGCTTTCAGGCGAGCTCAGGAGCTTGACCCGGGAGAAGTGGAGTCTCTTGTTGGCCTATCCAAAACAGCATTTGTCGAAGGAGACGTGGAGGCTGCGAGTTCATTAATTGCCGAAGCTGAAAAGATTGACGGCGCGGCAACTGAGCTTTGGCTCTGGAAGGCGCAGTTTGCGGCAGCTAACAAGGAATGGCCTAAAGCTGAAGATGCATACATACGAGCGCTCGAAGACATCGGCCAGTATGACGTTATGACCCAACGCAAATACGCCACCATTTCGGAGCTAATCCGAGTGCTCAGAGCCCAGGGAAAACAGTCGGAAGCTTTCGTCTATGAGCAGATTTTGGCCAAGTCTGCTCCAGGCACAATCAAAAGTAACTTGAGCGCGGCGCAAGAAGCGTTTGAGCAAGACGATCTTGAGAGTGCCGCACGCTACTTGGAAGAAGTTCTAGAGCAGGCGCCTAACCATGAACAGACCGCACTGATGCTTGGTCTCGTTCGATTCCGGCAGGGGCGGATTGATGAAGCAGAAAAGCTACTGGCCCCCATCGCTGAAGCAGGCAACTCCGAAATTGCCTCAAAGTTGCTTGCTGCCACCCGGCTGAAGATGAGAAACCCTATGGGTGCAAAAGAGGTACTTGACGCGATTGATAACAAACAATCCGACCCAGAGACCTTGGCCATGGTAGCCATTGCATCCCTGACTAGCGGCGATTTTGAAACAGGCGAATCTCTAATGGAGGAAGCGCTCGCCTTAGCCCCGAACAACCATGACCTACGATTGCAATACTCTGCCTACCTTATCCAGCGCGGTGAATACGAACGGGCAATTGCCCAATCTAATAAAGTTAGGGAAAACGCCCCCACGATGGAGCGCGCCCGCGGCCTGATAATCGACGCCCACGTTCAGGCCGGTGACATGGCTTCGGCGATAAAAGTTGCCACCGAGTGGATGAAAGACCATCCCAACAGCGTTTTGGCGCTTTTGGTCCGAGGCAACCTCGCTGCTCGTAGCGGGGATTTTCAGGACGCGCGCCAATACTTTTCCGAGGCACAAGAAAGCGCCCCTGATTCGCCTAGCGGTGTCATTGCACTTGGGAGGCTGTCATTGGATCAAGGGGATCGCGCTCAAGCCCAAGAGTATTTCCGCAGAGCTGTCGAGCTTGCTCCCGACAATCGCGATGCGCTCGAGGGGCTGGCACGCGTACTTGATCGGAAGGAAATGGAACGTGTAATGCTACAGATCGTTGAGGAAAAACCAAATGCGACTGGCCCACGACTATTACTACTCGAAATTGCGCTCACCGAAGGTAACAGTCAGCAGGCGGATAGGTTAACAGCCTCACTGTTGAACCGCAGTGAACAGAATACTCCCTCATCTGCCGAATCTTTTGTGGCGGGCGTTTACAGCAGTGTCGCAACCGCATTGCTAAATTCGAATGAACCTAACCGAGCATCCGAGGTCCTCACTCGTGCCCTGGCACTTTTCCCCCGAAACGAAACAATAGCTCTTCAGAATGCAAGAAAAGCGTTTAGTGAAGGTAGAGAGGACGATGCCAGAAAGATCCTTCAAGAGACTAAACAGAAACATCCTGAATCTGGACAACCCTATGCGGTTGAAGCAGCGTTCTTTGAAAACCAGAAACAACATCAACAAGCAGCTGAGCTCTATCAGCTTGCGCTACAAAAAAACCAAAGCGCCGAGTTCGCTAGCGGTTACGCGAGAAACTTGCAAAGACTGGGCAAGCCGGAGGAAGCGCTAAGGTTTCTTGAATCGGCAACGAAAGACTATCCCGGCAGCAATCAACTCATGCTCTCATTGGCCATGTTACAGCAAGCCAACGGAGAGGAAGGTGCTGCACAACAACATTACGAGACTTTGCTTTCCAGGATGCCTGATAACGTTGTCGTTCTGAACAATCTCGCATGGCTGTATCACGAAAACGATGATGACCGCGCAATGGATCTGGCCAGACGAGCCTATAACCTTCAACCCGAGAATGCATCAATCGCGGATACCTACGGGTGGATAATGTTTAAGCAAGGCTACACCAGCCAAAGCATTGAAATATTAGAAAAAGCTCACGGCCTCCAACCCGAATCGGAAGACATCGCTCTGCACCTCGCTGAAGCTTATCGTGCCTTAGGCAAAAATAGCGAGGCACAGCGGCTATTGGAAAAATTCAACGGTCGGGGCTGATTGGACCATGCTCAAGAGATATAACGCGCAAACTCAAAGATCAAAACAGTACAACCACTGAGTGGAAGCTGCAACAGAGTGAAACAATACTTGTCTTACCGAAATTTGAATAATCGAGGTGGGGCACGATGTCTATTTCCCGAGCACTTGGAATTGGAACTGCAGTAATACTCATCAGTGGATGTCAAAGCTGGCAGTTACAGGACATAGAGGAACTTCCTCCAACAGCCGCTTTACCGGAAACGAGCGAGCCTGGCGTCGTCGAAGTTCGGTATTACGACAACCTCGATGGTGTCGAAATTGAGACCATGACATCCTCCGCCAAATTTCCAGATAACCCTGATGAGGTGGATACGCTAACCAGTCTGGAAGACCCCGAGAATCGTGTCGATAACTATGGGTCCTTCGTCAGAGGATTCATAAAGCCACCGACATCTGGCGAATATCGCTTCTTTATTAGCGGTAACGACAAGGTTGAATTTTGGCTAAGTACTTCCGACTCGCCGGATGACGCCAATATTTTGGCCACAGTACCAGGCTGGACCTACGTCAACCAGTTTACGAAATACAGCTCCCAGACATCCCCTTATGTAACCCTGGATGCTTCTCAGCGCTATTACTTCCAAGTACTGCAAAAGGAAGGCGCCGGAAGTGACCATTTCGCAGTTGCTTGGGAAGGTCCTGGCATTAGCCAGCAGATAGTCGGGTCTGGCTATATTCATTCGTATGCAAAACCGAGTGAGACAGTTGGCCTTTCTGAGAAGGAAGCCTATTCGCTAGGTTATCGCGTTGGCTTCCTCGATGGGGATCAGGGCCTTGCCTTCAACCCGGAATACCCGCCGCTTGATGAAGATCAGGACGGTTTGTACGACAAGTGGGAAACTGTCCACGGACTTGACCCTACCAACCCGAGTGACGCCACCTCTGACCCGGATGATGATCTGTTAAGCGCAGCCGATGAATTCCTTCTGGGAACAGCTGAGAACAATGCCGACACGGATGGCGATGGAATACCTGACGGCACCGAGTTTGCCTACGGAATGGACCCTCTCGATACTGGTGACGCCAATGAAGACATGGACAATGACGGCTACACAAATCTGGAAGAATATCTCGCCGGAACATCACCGGACGATGCTAGCGAGGTTCCAGAGCCCTCCGATCAGGAACCAGCCTACGTAAAAGGCTTCGTTGGCCAGTATTATAGAGGCATAGCGTTCGATAACTTTGTTGATACTCGGGTCGATCAAAGTGTCGACTTCAATTGGGGCACCGGTCAACCCCACCCCGAACTCTCCGGAGACAATTTCAGTATTCGCTGGAACGGGATTTTTACAGCGCCCCACGAGTCAGGCACGGACACCTATCGCTTTACCGTCAGGAGCAACGACGGCGTAAGACTGTACGCAAACGGCAATCTTGTCATTGATGACTGGACAGAGCATGCTCCCACCGAATTCCAGTATGAACGCGAACTCAGCCCCGGAGAGGAAGTTCTGCTCTCGATGGAATATTTCGAACGAGTTGGTTCTGCGGTAGCCGAGTACTGGGCAACGAACGCCAACACAGGCGAAACCCTCTCAACTCTTGACACTGTGAGGGCACCAGACCCAGCAACGAGCCATTCACTTGACTCGGACAATGATGGAATTCCGGATACCTGGGAGCTATCCCAAGGGCTTAGCCCCTGGGTGGCCGACGCTGGCTCAGTATCCAACAACGCTGGTATTTCGAATATTGAGGCCTATAACAGTGGCCTTGATCCGTTTACTCTTGAAGAAGTGGGAACTGTCGAAACCAGCCCTGGCACAACCGACCCATCTCCGGCGCCCACAGATCCAAATGGGAGTGTAACGCTATCTTGGACGGCTCCTGGCACTCGCCTGGACGGTACATCCCTCTCACTGAGTGAGATAGATTACTACAGGATTCGCTATGGGCAGTCTCCGGAAGACCTGACACAGACCCAGCAAGTCGATGGGGCCGAGACCTCATTTACGTTCGTAGATTTGCAACCGGGGCTGTGGTATTTCTCGATCAGTGTCGTCGACCAGGATGGCTTGGCAAGTGCCCCATCTGAGGTTGTATCACAGCAAGTAGAGTGAAAACACAACGAAACTCACTCTGTATAAAGGCGGTCCAGGTATTCCTGGGCCGCCTTTTTAATCGCGGGGGAAATATCGCGTAACACGTGGGAACCATCACATTCTTCGCAATGCACACCGATAACCAAGAGCGATGCATCGCTGCGGGAATTAAACATGCCGGGAAGCTGGGCAAGCTTCGCCTGCAACTCATTACTCTCCCAGCGCCCCTCAACATAATAGCCGTATGCCAAGTCAAACGTTATGTCTGTTTGACGGTAACCCAGTTCCAATCCGGCCAGCGGGGTTTGATCCGCAGAATCGACGCTGAATGCTCGTTCAGGCACCAATACGGAGGAATCATATAGTCGATTATTGTATTGAACTATCTCAAACTGTGGGCGTTGGTAGTCGTAGCTATATAGCGCAACCAATAACCTGATCCCTGCCTGGACATCCGCCGCCGTTCCCCGCTTAAGATAGGTCTGCTCGAAAATGCGATCTGGGCGGACAATGGCCGGCTGCCACCCTTCAAGGCTCCTGCCAAATAAAGGCATCCAGCCCGTGGCATCGACCAGAGACGCATTGTGCTGAAGAGAGCCCGAGCTCGTCTTGTTCGTGTCTGGTGATACAAACCAAGAAGCAACTCCCGTAACAAGCACGAGGGCGAGTGGAAGCAGCAACACCATGACAGACGTTGTTCGGACATCCTTCGCGTAGTCCTCAATAGCAGGAGCGGAAGCTTTCTCGGTGCCCTCAAGCCAGCGAGCAAAGAAATACAGGGGAACGAGAGTGCCTGCAAATACCCACCAACCAAAGAAGTCGTGCTCATTGATCAGTGACGACGTCATTTCAGATTCGTATCCGATATAAATAATGACGAAAACACGGATCCAATTTGCAACAAGGGATATCGCCACCCCGGCAAGCAAAAGGATGCAGCGCGAACGCCAAAGCCGGTAATTCAGTTCACCGTATAGCAGCGACAACGTTGCACCAACCAACAAGTACCGTAATCCGGAGCAACCATGGGCAATCTCGAATGCCCCCACTCCCGGAAAGTAGACGAACACACCCTCGACGATAAACTCGATATCAAACTGCGATAACATAAGCTGGTTGAAAGCAACTGTAATCAGTTGCAGGTTCCAAGAAAGGTAGTCCCAGAATGGAAGCGTGAAAACCATCAACCCGATGGGGATAAAAAACGCTTGTGTCTGCCTCCACCCCCACAGCACCAGAAGCCCACCAATCAAAAGCGGCAAAAGAGCCACTTGCTGGAACGCTTCGATCAAGAGAACGCTGCCCGCGAGGTAAACCAAACCGGCGAGACACAGTGGGAGCAGCCAGAACCAATAGAACCCTACTACCGGGCGATGCCTGCGCCATGCAGAGACTGTCAGGAAAGTGCTGATCACGAGTACAAGAAAACCGTGGGAGTACGACTCATCGAACTTCAGCCAACGGTCAACCAGACCGCTCAACGTAGAAGAAGTGGCAACGAGGAAACAGGCAAAATAAAGCGCGGGAAACAGCCAAGGGTATCGCGCTATGCCGATATTACGATCCATGTAGTAGATCCTGAGAAGCGTGGCTTAAATGGTAGTTTACCTTTTTACTACAAGTTGGCATTCGGGAAACGAGCACCCCACTTTAGTTTCCGGATTTTATACGGTACAGATACCGAAGTATGGGGCTTTTGACCAGCATAAAGGAAATAAGAGGCTCGGTATGAGTTGCAAGTCGAGCTTTGTAATCTTCATTCTTACCAGAGCCAGCAAGAAGGTCAAAGTAGGCAATACCGGCATTCTCAAATGCCTCTTGAGTTGAATACCCTAAATGGAGCGTGCCCAGCGCCAGTTTAGGGTGAAAATCCTGCCGATAACCCGATTGAAGATTATAACAGCGACCACGGTAATGGACGTTATACAGCACTGACACCGTTGCACTATCACAACGCATTATCGAAAGGTCGGGAACACCCCCCTCCTCTACAACGTGTGCGAGGAAATCCCTATGGAATCTCAGGCTCCTCGCAGAGAAGCAGGGCTGCCCCCAGCGTTCGACATGAAAAGCATTCAGGGCATTAAAAAAATCATCAAGACTGTCTGGCCAGGCGTTCCCAAATGAGAGCTCTCCGCAGGTTTCGAGCACCTTGCGCCTGTTAAAGAGACGCAACCTGGTATTGGGCCCCAAGGCAGACAGGTAGTTGTCAAAACGCCCGGTCGTTTCAATGCTGTAGGCCAAATCACTATCGACAACCCGGTAGCTCCATCCCGCTTTTTGGGCCAGGTTCTGCAGATGCAATGCCTCAGGGGATTGTTTAATCACATCCCGGAAAACGGCTTCGGACCAACCACCGGACGACAGAAGACGCTCAAGCCGTTCCGCACTCTGATCAAATGTATCACCAGAACGAATAAAGGAATTGTATTCCGTACGCGGGGTGGAAATTCTACGGTAATTGGTGCCCACAAACTGCAGACAGCGCAACGGTATCAGCCCCTTGAGCAGGTATTTGTCAATGTAGACTCCGGATGCGCCGGAACCGCCCTGCTCCACCAACTGGAAACCCCGGGTCTGCCCCCATTCTCGCCACCATGCATTCTGCCAGGCTTTTGTCTGGAAAATACTCACCGGTCCCTCACAAACGGTTGAAAGTTCGGAGCTTGTCCATTGAATGTGGTAGGTTACCTCACGAATAAGGAAATGCGTTATCTATCTTGTGCATGGATGTACAATACTGCCTCGTCATTACGATACGTCCAGTGCGCCCATTGTGAACTCTTGAATATTCAGGGAAGCCCAGTGTCGACCATGTCACTCGTAAAACGCCTGTTTCGTGGGTCAATTGCCCAGACACTTCACATTGTGGTTACGATTGGCGTCGGGCTTTTCATGTTGCCTTTCATGGTGTCCCAGCTCGGGGAATCCATGTATGGCATCTGGATACTCATTGGTGGCTTTACGGCCACTCTTTACCTGTTTGATTTCGGCTTTGCGACCGCTGTTACGCGCTTCATGGCTCGCTATATTCAGCAGGAGGACACCAGGAAAGCCAACCAGGTTATCAACTCATCCCTGATTATCTATTCCGGCCTTGCTGTTGTCGTCATGCTGGCCAGCGCTGTCATCGCCTGGATATCGCCGGTCTGGGTTGAAAACCCAGACAATGTCTTGCTGATACGCCTTCTCATACTGATTGCCGGGCTCCAGATAGCACTGGGATTCCCTTTTAAGGCATTTGCCGGCATTGCTGCAGCCTATGTGAGATACGACCTTACCGCATGGTGCCGTATATTCGTAAAGGTACTTTCGACGGTCTGCTCCGTCATCGCTCTGCTGAATGGCTATGAATTGCTCGCCATCAGCCTCGTCCAATTGGGCGCCTCTATCCTCACAGACATCATCCTGATCTCTATTGCGAAATATCTCCACCCGACCATGCGCATCAGCAGGGAGTTTGTCGACAGGGAAACAATGCGGTCGCTCTTCAATTACAGCAACTGGGCTTTCCTGATCGATATCACCAACCTGGCCAAGGATAAAGCCGACATATTTCTGATCGGCGCCTATCTTGGAACTTCATTGCTGACGACCTACTACGTCGCTGTCAGGCTGGTTGAGTACAGCCTCCAGTTTCTTACCAAAGCAACTGGAATGAGCACCCCGGTGTTTGCGGCATCACAGGCTAAAGGCGATACCGTCGATCTGCATGACAAGATTGCCGTTTTTCTGCGAATCAACATGATCCTCGGAGGATTTGCGCTTTTCGGCCTCATACTTCTAGGTGAGCCGTTGATACGCCTTTGGATGGGGGCGGAGTTTGAATACACAACGGCCTACCATGCGTTGGTGGTTCTGGTCAGCGGCCGCATGCTCATGTTCCTGACAGCGCCTATGGGCAGCGTGCTCATGGCAACATCCCGACATCGACTTCAAGCCTTCCTTGGAATCGGGGAAACGTTCACCTCCGCCACGCTGATCTTCGTTCTGATTGGGCTTCTGGACTTTGGCATAGTGGCGGCTGCGATAGGTGTATCAGCCCCCTTATTCATCGGCCGGGCCTTTATCATGCCATTCATCGTCCAGAAAGAAGTCGGGTTTACAGTGAACAGAGCAATTAAAGAGCTTGGTAAGCCCATAGTTTTAATAGCTTTATCAAGTAGTATAGCGTCAGTAATGATTCGCTTCTTATTGCCCACGGGAACCTTCCTGGAGTTTTTATTTACCGGCCTGGCGATAACAACCGTTTATTGGCTATTTGTTCTTCCGTCATTGTCCAAACGGGAGTGGGGACATCTTGCGCAGCTTTTACCTGGCAAGCTTGGAGTCAGGGCGAGAAACTATCTGTCAGCCAACCAATAGTCGTATATACTCACGCTTATAGGTGTTTCAAGCTGTTGTCTTGCACAAGGACAAGCAAACTATGGCGAATACGGCCCCTTACATTGGTGTAGTTATCCCCCACTTCCAGAACGACGGCGCCCTCCTCAGGCGTTCACTGGAATCCATTTTCAATCAGACCGTCAACGCGCACATCGATATTGTCATTGTGGATGACGAGTCTCCAGTCTCTACAAAATCCATTACACGGGATCTCTCACCTCCTGATGGAATATCGATCGCCGTAATAGAGCAAAAGAACAGTGGGCCGGGTATTGCCAGAAACACGGGGCTTGCCACGTTAAATTCAAGGACTGATTATGTCGCGTTTCTTGACTCGGACGACTATTGGTCACCTGAGCATCTCGAAACCGCTATGCTTGCTTTCAATCTGGGCGCTCAGTTCTACTTCTGCTCCCGCATTGTGGAGGGTGAGGATGAGGATCTTTTCAAAAAACTTAAGTTTATCGAAAAATATAGTCTCGACGCGATCGAGGGTTATCCCCACCTATACAGAATGAAAGACACCTACTTCAGGTCCGTTATCGAAGGTTACGTTACCACTTCGACAATTATTTACGATTATCAAATGTTTGGAGATTTACGATTCCCAACGGAGTTCTACAGGTTTGGCGAAGACCAGTTTCTTTGGCTAACAATCGGCGAAAGATCAGAGGAAATTATACTCTCTGACAAAATCGGCTTAACGTATGGGAAAGGCGTCAGCATTTTTTCAGATCAGGAATTTGGTACCTATAAAGATTTCTACCGGATTCATGATGAGATCCGCTATCGAAAGAAGGCCCTCGCATCCTTCGACTTTGGTACTGAACTCGAAGCTGCTGTCGAACTTCGGCTTGGACGCGCAAGGGACAGACTATCCTTGCGACTCCTGCATAAACTTCGGCGGGGCAAACTTCAATACCTTCTAGACACGTTGAGACGTGATCCCATTGTGCTCTTATTTTCCGTTCGTAACGTATTCAAAATCGTCAGGAGTCGTTTGAATGCCGACGAGAGCTAGCATAGTCATACCAACATATAATGCGGCTGAGTACTTACATCAGACTCTCAATAGCCTGCTTACCCAATTGGGCCCAAATGACGAACTCATCGTTGTAGATGACGGCTCCACAGATAACACACCTTCCCTTATCAAAAATTATTTGGATGATCGTGTTCAATACATAAGATTACCCAACAGTGGTGGCCCAGCACACCCACGAAATGTTGGATGCACGAAGGCCAAAGGGGAGTTTGTGTTCATTTTTGACGCTGATGATCTCGCAGCTCCTGGCAAAGTAGACCGTTCTATATCTGCGCTGGAATCCACGACAAGTGCTGATTTTCTCTTCACCAACTTCAACACCATAGACGGTAACGGCGCCGAGCTAGAATCACGTTATATTGATCGCTATGTGGTTCTTGAAAGGCTGAGAATACACCCTATGGGAAACCAAACCTACTACATCCCAGGAACTTCGATGGTAACAGCGCTATTACAAGCGAATTTCATCGGTACCAGCAGCGTTGTTTTTCGCAAAAGCGCATGGGAAAAAACCCGAGGATTTGACGAGCAGTTCCTTCATCTCGATGATCGCGACATGTGGCTTCAACTTAGCTTGCGTGGAGGTGCACTACTGCTAGACCAATGTCTTCATAGCTACCGGAATCATCAGGGAGGAATTTCGAAACAACGTATCAGAAAGCAACATCTTGAGCGTCTGGTTGTGGCGGAGCGCTTATCTCTAATGCCCCTGTCCCGTCAGCAAAGACAGTCGCTAAGGAAGTTCCGTGCACGCAACTACCTGAAGCTCGGGTATATCGACTTTCACGAAACTGGTAACAAATCACTCTCAGCAATCTGGTTCTTTAACAGTTTTCGCTACCAGCCATCTTTGTCGGCGTTAAAAGGTCTTTTAAAATCGTACATGCCAGACCGACTTTACTTATTACTTCGAAGGAGCTGAAAATAACCAGAGAAACTCCACCAGTGCATCCCTTTGTTCCGTCGTTAATTTCAGGGGCCGTAGTTCATGCTGGCCATTAAGTCCTTTCTTCGGGGGCGACATGTAGTAGTCCATGACGTCCTTTAATTGATCGAAGCGACCATCATGAAAATAAGGTCCGGTCTTGTTCAAAAACCTTAAAGTAGGCACCTTGAAAGCCCCCTGGAGCCCCTGGTGCTTGTCCCTGCTGAGGTATTTCAAATCGGTGCATTCCGAGGGGTCTGCGTCACTGTACTTGCCAAGACAATTGAACTCATCCATCAAAACAGACTGCAAACCGAATACGCGCCCATAATCCATATTTGGACCACTGAACACGCCAGTGCCGATGTTGTGAAACCCACCATTGGTTAGCATTGGGCCGTTGTGACACTGAAGACACTGAGTTTTTTCCTGATCGATGAAGAGCTTCGCCCCAAGGAGCTGGCTTTCGGAAACCATCGACAGAGCCCTATCCTGCTGGCCTTCCGTAAGGGCATCTACAAAATGGTCAAACTTTGATGGCTCCGGTTGCAGTGTTCTCTGGAATGCTTCGAGAACCTTACCGATATTAGAAAACGCACGATTGATACTAGTTTGCGCCGACTTTGATAGCCTATACCAATTATTCTGAACATCGGATGAACCGTACGGTGAGGCTTCGTCCGGGAGGTTCGCAAATTCCAGACTTGGGAAACTACCAAAAAGCGACGAGTAATATGCACGGTATCTCTCGTCTTTACCGATCACCCTCAGCACTGAAAGCCTGCTACTTCCCATTTCTTCCGGAGCTTCAAAAGGAATCAGAGCCTGCGACCAAAGGGAGTCTCGGCGACCGTCCCAGTAAAACCAACGCTGGTAAGCCGCTCCAATCAGAGTGGGTGTGTTACGGGCGGTTTCCCCAACACCCTTTCCACGCTGCTCACCGTCAGTAAAAGCCAATTCGGGTTGATGGCAACTGGCACACGACAGATGCCCATCCTTACCAAAACGAGCATCGAAAAAGACTTGGCGGCCAAACTCGACTGCGAGTTCGTGGTCCGCAACATTATTTGACGGAGCGGCAGGCGGGCGAGGAAGAGCAGACAGGCTCAGCGATTGAAGTATCCGTATATCCCGCTCATCAAAGTAGCCTTTATCGGCCTGCAACGTAAGCGACACGGATAGTGAAACCAACAGAAACAAACACCTGGTGAAGATCCGGAAGAGCATCAATAGTCCAGATTAAAGACCAAACTTGCGCGGTCCTGCGCTACCCCATCGGAGAGGCTAAAATTCAACTGCCACTCCCCATGCATATTAAACATCAAGCCACCTACTCTATAACGGCCACCACCCAGAGACTCGGTCACTCTCGGCTGGGAAGGCAACCCATGGCCGTGGGCAGGCATTCCACCTGAAACCGCTAACCCTCTCAGCTCAACAGGATCACCCACGTCACTTTCTACTTGTATGATCCAACTGTGATGTCTGTTTAACGGTACTTTTCCATCTTCTGGAAGAACCCGAAGATGGAAATGCCCATTGGCAGACGTTACCTCGCACGCAGGCTGGCAAATCCCTTCCGACGCGTGCAGAACTGCGGCCCAGGGGAGAAGCGCAACAATCAGCCAACGCCACTTAATCTCAAAACCCAATTGGCTACCTCGCTTCATCCTGACCCACTTATCTTAGCGGCCACCGTCAATCTCAAGCAGATACATCTCCAGTTCAACCGCCTCTTGCTCCATGACCGTTACATTACCATGTCGCAGGATCGCCTCCGCTATCGTAAGCGCAGAGCCATCATGCAGATACGGTGCTGTAGCCCACAAATGGTTCAGTGTGGGTGTATCAAGGCCGTAAACCGGTCCTCCGGAGGAACTACCGGTAACACCTGTAATGGTTCCAACATCATGCACCACTCCGGAGGAAGAGTCTGTGCCTTCGCTACCAGAGTGGCAGCCTGCACATCCTTCTCTCAGGAAGACGCCCTCACCCGCTTGGGCTGCAGCCGATAGGCTTCCGTCGTAATAGGGTGAAGCGGGAACCGCGGTAAGCGACTCCACGTAGGCTGCAACTGCATCCAGTTCAGCGTCGTAGCCCTGCTTGGGTGCACCCATTGGATCCTCCACAACAGCAAATTCCTCGTCGTCCAGGAGCCCCGTGCCGCCGGCCAGTGAGCGGATCTGATTTTCGAAGTCCTGAACCTCGTCAAAGTTGCCGGTCCAGTGCAAACGCCCATGGCCAGAGCCACGGCCCAGCAGATCAATAGTATTCCTCAACCCTTCGCCAAAGGCGCTCAGATCCCACGTCCGGCCGTCCTGACCGCCGTCGTTATGGCAAGATGCGCAACTCATGTAGTTGTCCCGGGCCAAACGATCGTCGGCGGCATCGTAGAATAGCTGTTTTCCAAGAAGTACTGTTTGAGAAAGCGCTTCCTGCGAGACCAATGGCGTTGACCCAACGGCAACAGTCGCGCTTACGTCACCGTTGAGAATGGTTTTCAGGTCAAAGGTTGTCAGCGCACGGTCCATGAAGTCATGGACATACAGCACTTCACCATCCGGCGACAGCGCAACGCCCTGCGGTGCACGCCCCGTATCCAGCCTAGTCAGCTCAAACCCACTGATTACGTCGTAGACAACCACTTCCCTACTGGTTTCGAGTGCAACGAACAGATAACGGCCATCGCCGGTAAACGCGGCACCGGTCGCAACACTGGCGTTATCATGGTCGATTCGAACGCCAGGGTTCTCAGTCAGGTTCGCAAGATCAACCCGTGACGTAACGGCCCTGACGGTCTGGTCAAAGGTCATACCGGCCCCGCCCCTCAGCCCTCCAGACAGGATATTGTCCTGTTTGGAGGGAACATAGGCATAGCTACCATCCGGTGAAAGCACAGGAGCGTTCAGGTAGTTGGGCAGGCCCGGACCAGAGCTCTCAGAAACTCCCTTGTTCAGATATCCCAGGGAAACAGTCGATGTATGGGCCAGGGAGCCGGCATCCAACACAAACATTTCCGCATTGGCGTTTTGTACATCCGGAGACAGCCCATCCTCTCCTGGAACAAACGGCGTTACGAAGTTGGTGGCGTAAACCCGGTTGCGCCCTACATCAATCGCGAGGTGCCGTACCTTGCCATCCAGCGTGGCAGAACCCAACGCCTGGTCCGTTGCAACATTCAACCTCAATACCTGCCCCAACGCCTCAAGGGCAACGTACACCTCATGGGATCCCGGGCGGAACACAATGCCATGAGGCTGGGAGGCCGTCGGAAGACTCACCGTCCTGACAACCTGATAGGTGACCGGATCAATCGCGTTCAGAGTGCTGTCACCTTTGTTGGCAACCCAGACCTCACCTGAAACAGGATTAACAGCAACCGCGCTCGGCTTGTCTCCGACGGACACTTCGACAACCACATTGCCGTTATCAACAAGCGTCACCGAGTCGTTATCTGGATTGATCACCCAGACTCTCCGTGAACCCGCATCGTGTTCGGTCACCAGCGTAGTGGAGTTAAGTACCTGGGGCGCACTCTCCGCATACCGGGAAGGATCATTCGGATACGCGTCAGTATTGTCTCCAACACCATCGTTATCCGTATCGGCCCAGTTCACAGAGTTGTTCGGGAAGACATCACGATTATCTCCAACACCGTCACCATCGCTATCTGAATACTCACCGGAATTCTCCGGGAAGGCATCCGTTGCGTCTGGTACGCCATCATTATCAGTGTCAACTGCAAAGTCCCGTGGGTAAAGCGTCATAACCTCCTGGGCATTGATCTCAGCCCCGTTATTCAGCGCACCAGCCACTACGAAAAGTTCGTTTCCGTAGCGGGCTCCGCCCGGAGCATTCCGTGCAATACCCAAGCTTGGCAGAATCCGCCAGTCGCCGGTCATCACATCCAGAGCCTCGACCTCGTCATGGGCGCCGGCACCGCTCTCGCCAGCGGCCACAATCAGCTCCGAGCCCTGTTTGATCATGGCGATACCGCCCCTCGGCGTTGGAATATCACTGTTTAGAGTGCTCCATTGCCCGGTTTCGAAATCGAAGACGTCCACTTCAGGAATGGTGTCGCTTACCGGATTGCCGAGATTGACAGAGGAGCGCCGGCCTCCAACTACATACAGCTTACCGTTGGCCACAGCAGCCTTGTGATGGTCCCTTGCGCGCGGGGCATTCGGGAGCTGTGTCCACGTTTTGTTGACCGGGTCATAAACATCAAACCACGGCACCCAGCCCGCATTATGACCGCGTGTGTTTCCGCCCACTACGTAAATCTTGCCCTGATAATTGACCGCGGCAACCGAGCCTCTCCGGCGCTCCGCCGGGATTACAAACTCGGTTTTCCACTGAGTTGGTTGGTCAGGATCAAAGCTGTAGATTTCAGGCACACTGGTTTCTGCAGGGAAACCACCTTCAAGTGCACCAACAACGAAGATGCGACCGCCCACTTCAACGCTCTGGTAGTGATGCAGCCTAAGCTCCTGCTGGGATTCGTCGATCGGCACACCATGTTTGGTCCACGTATTGGAGATGGCATTGTACTCGTCTATTGAGCGACTACCGCGACCACCTGTCAGATAGAACCGCTCCTTGAACGCGATATAGTCGTTCTCATGACGGGCATCAGCAGAACCGCTCGCTGGCGTACGAACGGCCCAGTCAGAAGGCTGTTCAGGATCGCCGGAGCCGTCGCCCGGATCGGTGGAAGTATCACGTACCACCTGGATGGTATAGCCCTCTGAGGGCACACCATTTTCATCCAGCGCATACAGCCAGTAGTAGCCTGGGATCACAACATTCGGATTCGGATTCAACTCCAACTGGTATCCAGAGGTCTGCTGGGTGAACTCAACAGGAATGAACCTCTGGTCCGTGTTAATAGAATGGGTTGTCCCTTGCAGGCGAATCATGTTGAAGGCGGTCGCCCCGGATGAAGTCTGGACCGATACGGTCTCTCCGGCGCTGACGACTGTGCGATCAACCGCCACGATCTCAGGGCGGTTTGCACTGCCTCCATCAGCATTGAAGAGATAGTCAGGCGAATAGAACTGAGCGTCCTGATGGTTGGCGTCGCAGGGGCCGCAGGCCCCACCACCACCAGAAAATACCCGTCCGTCCTTCATAAGAAGCGCGGTTGAGTGGTAATTCCTCGGGATCTCGAGGCTGTTTACAACCGTCCAGGCCTGGGTTTCCGGATCCCAGATCTCTGCAGGAAGAATCGAGCCCCAATCATCCCAAAGCTTGCCTTCGGTGGTGCCACCGATTATGAGCACCCTTCCGTCTGGCAGAACCACTGCATCGTGGAAGGTCCTCTTGAAATTCATTGGTTCGATTTCCGTCACCACAGGTGCGGGCCCATTGATATCCACCATGATGGCGGTATCAGAGGACGGATCATCGCTCGATGGATCGTTACCGCCGGTAATCAGAATCTTGCCCACGTCGTACATGACAGCGGAACCGAACATCCTTGCCTGGTCGCCACCAAGCCTTGCACCGATTTCCTCCACGGAGCCCTGCCCTTCAGTGCCAAACCAGCGCATGGTTTCCATGGGGCCGGACTGGAAAACGTTACCATCCGGCGCCACGTGCATAAACGAGTACCATTGCATGCTCGCCGTCTGGTTCTGCCAATGCTGTTGGCTATTTACCAGATTCTGTTCATCCACCAGGCCCTGCATATTCGCACCCGGGGTATTTGTCCACTGATTCGTCACGCTGGAGTAGATTTCCGACGTATTAGCCGCACTTCGGGCAAAAGTTGTGAACACCCGGTCATCCGGCATGGTTAATGTCGTCGGATACCAGCGAGCCTTATCCATGTCATCCAGAGGCACCCAAGACATGCTCTCAATATCAAACCGGCTGGTTTTCTTGGTGTCCGGGTTGCCGCCAGAATTGAAGATAGAACCGTCTTCGGTCAGGGCAATACCGGAACAGAACTGATTATGTGTTTCGTTGTCCACACCCACAAACGCGCCAGTCTCTGGGTCGTAGAGGCTTGCGGTGCTCTTTGTGCCCGTATCGGTTATCTCGGTTCCACCAACCCAGGTCAGCAGTTTGCCATCAGGGAGATGGGCTGCCGAAACGGGTATTTCGGGCCACTGCACAACCTCTCCCCATTGACCGCCGATGTGCGGCTCGTAAACGACCGGGGTGGCAACCTCACCGTGCAGGCGATCCGTTACCGCTGAGAACTCCGCAATATCAAATGAGTACTGCTGGACACCTTTAACGCCAGCGAACTCAATAACGGCCCCGCCGGTATTCTCAAAGTAGAGAATTTCAATTTGATGCAGTCCTTCTTCGAGGAAGAGCACCGCCTCGCCATGGTCGACGGCGCGTGTCAGGTCGTCATTAACGACAACGTCGCCATTTACGGTCAGGCGCACACCATCATCACTTCTGACAAGCAGGCTGTATTCTCCCGACTCAGGGGCGTAAACCTCTCGAGTCGCCAACATCGCGAAGTTGTTTACAAACGGGAAGCTCTCGCCAGCAGCAAAGATAGCCTCGCTGCCGGAAGTACCGTCGGTAAAGCTGATCTCATGAGTCTCGAAAGCGACGCTCTCGTATTGGCTGGCGTTATCAATCAAAGCCTGGGCATCCGCCAGGCTATCCACAACACCATCACTCTTCACGAACTGAACCTGGTAGAGACTGCTGTAATATTGCTGGTTTGGATCGTTCGGATAGGCGTCACTGTTGTCTCCAACACCATCCCCATCTGCATCAGAGGCTTCCGTTGAGTCATACGGGAAGGCATCATTCATATCGGCGATGCCATCGCCATCAGAATCCAGATTCGCGTCGCTGTTGTCCCCGACTCCATTTTCGTTTACGTCCGCCCATTCTGTCGGGTCGTTGGGGAACACATCGGAATTATCCCCGAAGCCGTCACCATCGCTGTCCAACCACTCATCTGGATTGTTGGGGAATGCGTCTTCGCTGTCAGGAACCCCATCGCCATCCGCGTCGAAGTCTCCAGTGCTTGGTGAGATACAAAATGCAGAGAGTTTTGGCCAATCCGCTATAGCACCGAAACCAATTTCGACTGCGTTGTCAGTGGTTTGGGCGAGATAACGCTTGGATATGGCTGTTTTCGGGCCAACCTCATCAATAATGTCGAAACCGCTAGTGGTAAGCTCATTTTCGATGAAGATATCGAAAACACGACTTCCAGGGCCGCCGGAAGGTGTTCCGACCTGGTAATAGATCTCTGCGAACATCAGTTCAACGACGTAGTTTCCGAGTGCAGGAACGGGAACCGCGTAGCTGAAGTCGCCCCACCGCTCACTCCGGTATAGTTTGTCGTCATCAGTACCATCAATTCTGTAATTATTGGCGCCGCCGGTAGACCCTCCGATAAAGTGGGCATCAGCGATGAATTCGGTGCCATCACCCGCAACGTAACTAGTGCCACCAACGTTCACACACATCTGAAACCCATCAATGTCGCCGAAGGGTGTGGGGTCAGCATTATCACCGACGCCATCACCATCGCTATCGAGCCACTCGGTGGAATCACCCGGGAACGCATCCTGATCGTTGTTGTAGCCATCGCCATCCCGATCGGGATCGGTATTGTCACCGATACCGTCTCCATCCAGGTCAGACCACTCTGCCGGATCGGCCGGGAACACGTCGGTGTTGTCTCCAACACCATCTCCATCACTGTCCAACCACTCAGCTGAATCAATCGGGAAAACGTCCTGGTCATCCGGAGTGCCATCGCCGTCATAATCGCCATTAGTTTGCCTGATACAAATGGCCGACACCTTGGGCTCGTTGGCAACTGCATTGAACGAGATATTGATTGAGCCACTGCTTGAACTGGTGAGGTAGTGCCTTGTCAGCGCCGTCTTGCTAGGCACGTCCGCCAGGATATCGAACCCGGGTTCCAGGACACTGTCCTGAACAATGATGTCGAAAACCCGGCTGCCAACACCGCCCGTTACGACCGTGGATTGGAAGTAAATCTCTGCAAACTCCAATGACGCAATGTAGTTTCCGGACTCGGGAACCGGTATGGAATAGGCGAAGTTGCCCCATCTTTCCGAATGGTAAAGGGTATCGTCTGCCGTACGGTCTATCTCATACACATGGTTGGCTTTCGAACCACCATTAAAGTGGCTGTCAGCTATATAGAGGGTTTCGTCAGCCGCAGAATATTCCGGCCCACCCACATTAATACACATTTGGTGCAGAGGCTCATCTACGCCGGTTCCACTTCCGGTGTCATCGCCAGCATCACTTCCTGGATTCTCCCAGACGGTGGGATCATCGGGGTAGTAATCATCGGCATTGGCAACACCATCACCATCGCGATCCGGGTCCGAATTATCTCCAACTCCATCACCATCAAGGTCTGAAGATTCCGACGAATCGTTCGGGAAGAGATCCGAGTTGTCACCAACGCCATCTCCATCCGTGTCGACGGTTTCATTGGGGTCAGATGGGAACGCATCCTGAGCGTCGGGCACACCATCACCATCGAAGTCAGCGCCCACGATTTCGGTTACACAGTAGGCTGAAAGCTTTGGCCAGTCAGTAATAGCACCGAAATCGATATCAATATCACCATCCTCGACAACAGCGACATGGTCAAGCTGGGTTGCTGACTTGCTGCCCGCTGCCGCAATAATGTCGTACTGTTCCGCAACGGTTTCACCCTCTACGAAAACATCAAATACCCGACTACCAATGCCTCCAGATGATGTCGTCGCCTGATAATAAATTTCGGCAAAGTAGAGCTCTACCAGATATGAACCAGAGACAGGAACCGGAATCTTGTAACTAAAACCTTCCCAGCGTTCCGTGTGGTATAGAACATCATCTAAAGTGTTGGCTATGTTGTGTTTATGGGTTCCTGTTCTACCTCCAAGGAAATAGGTGTCAGCTTTGAATACAGTGCCGTCCTGAGCCGCAAATTCCGGACCTCCAACATTCACGCATTCAGCAACACTCGGGAGATAGGGCGTAGGATCAGCATTGTCTCCAACGCCATCATTATCGCTGTCCAACCACTCCGAGGGATCCTCCGGAAACGCATCGTTATCGTTGGCGTAACCATCACCGTCGATGTCAGGATCGCTGTTATTCCCTACTCCATCACCATCCATATCCGAGGATTCCGAAGCATCGAATGGGAACGCGTCTGCATTGTCGCCAATACCATCCCCGTCGCTATCCAGCCATTCACCGCTATCAAATGGGAACGCATCGTCATTGTCGCTATAACCATCGCCATCAAAATCCCCATCGCTCGGGAAAACACACACGGCCGACAGCTTGGGAAGATCTGAAATTATGCCAAAACTGATGTTTACAGAACTGCCGTCCACCTGCGCGAAATAGCTACGTGAAACTGCTGTCACGCTTGCAGCCTGTTCGATAATATCGAAATCGGATTCAATTTTTTCGTTCTGGAGGTAGACATCGAAAACCCGACTACCCACGCCACCGGACGTGGTAGTGGACTGATAATAAATCTCTGCAAAATGAAGGGTCGTGATGTAGCTGCCCGCCGTCGGTACGGGGATCTGGTAACCAAAATCGCCGTAGCGCTCCGATTGGAAGATCGGGTCGTCATCCGTCGAGGCAATGTTATGCGCGTGGGCCGCTGTTTTGCCACCAGAGAAATGGGTGTCGGCAACAAACTGGAACCCCTCGGAAGAGGTGTAGGCAACGCCCCCGGCGTTGATACAAATGAGCGGCTCGCCAAAATCAGCCGCGCTTGTAGCTCCCGTCCAGAGTAGCGCCAGCAAAAACATGATCGTTGGTTTGAAGGTCTTCCATTGTGCGCTCATGTCCTTGCCTCTCCTTTGGACAAAACTATCTCAAAGGACAACTGCAAAGCCTGTACCACAGACACGAAAAACCAAGACTTACAGGGGGCAAAAGCCGCAATAACCAGATATGAAAGAAGCTTAATGTAAAGAAAGCTGACAACCGGAATCCGTGGTCGATCCCCTAGCGAACACGCCAGTTCTTAAGGCGCCTTATCCTGCCAACTAATCCGGAGCCAAGAACGGAAAACAGATAAAGCTTTAACCCTGTGGAGCTGAAAGAGGCGCCCAGTGCCTGCAGGGCTTCCGCCCGGCATCGTGCCATCTCACCTTTTTGAAAGCTTTCGTAGGCCAATGCACAGTAGTTGTCTGAAACGAGGGAACGGATATCCCGGGCAAACTCGTCGTCTAGCGGGTTTTCCAGTTGCCTTTCAAGCACCTTTATTTTCGAGGGGGTACGCTTTCTCGCGCTGCCCTTGGAAATGCTCGAACTGCCGATGCGGTAAGCGTGGTAGGTGCCAGGCAGAAACAGGGCCACTTCCTGACGCGTGACTCGGAACCACAAATCCCGGTCATCCCCATTGGCCAGCGATTCATCAAACCCCCCAAGCCGATCAAACACCTTACGGGGAATAACAACACCGGATGTGCCGATAAAGTTCTCGCTCCCAAGGGCACGGTAGGCCTTCGGCGGTTCAATCCTCACACAGCCCGCATTTTCCGAACAGAACGGAGCAGTAAAGGTGTAGCTATCCAGAAACCGGGGAGTCAAAACGTCTCCGGATTCGTCAATCGTAGAGAAGTTGGTGAACAGCAGGCCTGCATCTGGATGGTGTGAAAAAGCCTTACGGGCTGCATCCAGCTTACCCGGAAGCATGATATCGTCGGAGTCGAACAGAGCAATGAGAGAGCCCTTTGCCTCCCTTATACCGTGGTTGCGCGGGCTTGCAGGGCCGCCGCTGTTGCGCTGCCTGACATAGCGGATCCGGGAGCTACGCCACTCCTCCATAACATCCGATGTTTCATCGGTTGATCCGTCATCGACCACAATGATTTCATCATGCTCAGACAGCTGCGGGACGATACTCTCCAACGTCTCAGGTAGCATATTCGCTGCATTGAAACTCGGTATGATGATACTGAAACTGAATTCTTTCACGCGCTGGCTCCCTGTGAACGAGACGGAATTCTATTCTAATGAGATTAAATTAGGAGAGAAACCAACGACTATAGGCACAAACGTCAAAAAAAGAGGCCGTGACAGCTAGTTGGAGTTAGCTTCGCCCAGTATGGTTCACGCTACCGCATTATAAATTTGCGATGACCGAGAAGCTCAAGACCCTGTTATATCCATACGATCAGCGCTAAACTAAGCCTTGCCTGTCAAGCAATTTCGGCCAGAGGTAAAAAGGAGGGCCCCATGTTTGAGCACTACGACCTTACCGATCGTTTCCCGATGAAGTTTGATGTAGAGCGTATGCGCAAGGAGCTCAAAGAGCTTGAAAACGAAAACTGGCTCTCGCACTACGACGAAGCTCTGGCTGACGGGTGGACAACGATTCCACTTGTTTCTCATGATGGAAGCGCCGATGGTGCGGAATCTCAGCGCATAGGCAAGTGGGGAGAGTATAAACGAACACGTTACGTCGATCAGTTACCTTATTTCAAAGAGATCCTTGACGCCTTCGACTGCCCTCATGGCAGGATCAGAATTATGAAGCTCATGCCAAACAGCGTCATCAATGAGCACAGGGATACCTACAGCGAAGTGTCAGACTATGCTTTTGGGCAGGTTCGGCTACATATTCCAATAGTGACCAATGACAAAGTAAAGTTTATAGTCAATGGAACGAACTATCACCTTAAGGAAGGCCGTCTCTATTACGTTAACTTTTCCAAGAAACATTATGTGCGCAACGATGGGAATGAGCCACGGACACACTTAGTATTAGATGTTCAGGTTAACGACTTTCTTGAAAAGATATTCCCGAGGCTTACTCAATATCAGAAACTCGAGTGCTATATTTCCAGAAAGCTTATACCTGTATTTATCTGGCATCCAAAGAGAAACTATTTGCGCATAATGTCTTGGTTCTGGCGAAATTACAATGGCTCTCGTATCCAGTCGCTCCGACACCGGCTTTTCCCAAAACGCGATCCTTATTAGTGGAGACATGAGAGAACGATGACTTTGCCAGCGACTCGCATTTACGGAGGGACTGCGGGAACTGGTAGTCCAAAGGCTTCTGGTTCGGCCAATGAAAGCAAGTTTCTGGTTCTCGCTACCTGTGTTTTTATTGTTACCTGGTACCTTCAACTAGGCGGACGCGTCGGTCTACTCGGTGCCATTCGCTTTGAATTCTTACTTGGCACCTTCCTTATCCTCTGCGCTGTCGTGCGAATGCTGAACGAAAGACTATCACCGACACCGCTGATGAAGCCCATCTGCTTCTTTTTTAGCATTCTTGTCATTTACACCCTTTTCTCTTACGACCGTTCACTGTCGTGGAATACCTTTTATGAGCGAGTCGTTAAATTTTCGATGCTTGCGCTTTTCTTTGCGGCATTTATACGGACGGAATGGGCTCTTAAGATGGCAGTTGCCGCCTTTCTACTAGCAATGTTAAAGCTGGGCCAAGAAGGCTTCGTAGGATGGCTCTCAGGCTCGATGGTATGGCAGAACCAAGGTATTCCGCGTCTCCATGGGTCTACAGGATTATATTTCCATCCAAACTCATTCAGCGGAATGGCAGTCGGGTGTCTTCCTTTTATTTATTACCTTTTCCCTGTCACCAATAAGTTTCAGAAGCTCGCACTAGCTGCGTTATTAGTGTTCTGCGTCATCATTATCGTCTTTACCGGTTCACGTACTGGCTATGTCGCGACCATACTATTAGGCATCTATTTCTGGAGAGAAAAACTTAAAGTTAAAAAGTTCAGATACCTGATCTTGGGCATTGTTGTTTCTATAGCCGCGTACTCATTACTGCCTGATGAATACACTGAACGCCTACATTCAATTGTAACCTTAGAAGAAGCCGAAGGATCTTCATCGGAAACCCGAATACAAATCCTAAAAGATGCGGCAAACGTATTTTTGTCGAAGCCTTGGGGTGTTGGAGTCAGCGCCTTCCCAAGTGTACGCGCCGAAATGTTTGGGCGACATCAAGACACCCATAACCTTTACTTAGAATTATTAACGAACATGAGTGCCTTGGGAATCCTTTCCTTCTTTATATTCGTTCGCGCTATTATAAGAGAAAATAAAAATATCATAACCCGCACCAACAGCTCATTTGTCAAAGCGATCGCGCAAGCCGTCATTGCGTTCATTTATGCGAGATTATTTTTAGGACTTTTTGGGATGGATACCTATGAAATTTATTGGTGGTTTGCCGCTGGTCTCACTATATCCATGTACAGAATCACATCAAGCCGCCAAGATAAGGTCCCGAGTGCAAAGTTTAAATACGGCCGTAGAGCCCAAGGGCACTTTCACCAAATACAAAGTCCTTACACTGCCAGCTAAACAAATCACGTTGTAATACTCACTATTTTGCCCCGCTAAGTTGAGATCCACGCAGAGCAAATATTACCTAAACTCGAAAAGTGCGTCCGTGGATTTGGTAAGAGCTCTGTTGAAACCCAAAAAGAATCAGGCGTGTGATCAACATCAGAATCGATGCTCCTTCGCGTAACTTGAGCGGCTTTTAATATCTGGCCAGATAAATCAAGAGTCTCACTGGTATTCAGTGTTGCAAACTCGCTAATAAAAAACGATTGGCCCAAAAACCTCAGTGGATCTTTCGCGATTATGTCGTTCACGAGATGCAGGACTCTGCAAACGGCTGAAATTTAATCACTTCGCCAAGAGATTGCACCGACGGCAACCAGTTGAATCAATTAGTAGGACCGCCTTCCGGCTCATCCGACCACACACTAATCTGAATTGTTAGCCGCCCCGTCGGAACCCATGTGTAGTGGTTCAATGATTCCGGACACCAACGTAGGTGGTAATATC